>OHFL01001351.1_pt1 | contig 11389 bp, 9 predicted proteins | sample 1567491 | NCBI WGS metagenome assembly OHFL01 (sample SAMEA3879539, study PRJEB24766) | human gut metagenome | biome: human-associated habitat; feature: feces | place: USA | collected 1985/1987 | reverse complement strand
CTCTGGAGAAGATCGTCAAGGGCATCTGCTTCGACAACGCAAAGCGTTACTTCGCTCTGTAAGCAGCGCCTCTGCATCCCCTTTCCATACCTTGTAAAAGCGCTCTGCCGGTTTGCCCCGGCAGGGCGCTTTTTTCTTGTGCGGCCGTATTCACAAAAATGTAACTTGCATTCTGCCGTCAAATCGGGTAGGATAACGTTGAATCAAAACCGAAGGGGAACGTGAAGATGCTGAAACGTTTTGTAAAGCGACTGCTCAGCTGCCTGCTGCTGGCGGCGCTGTTTGTATTGGTGGTCATTGGCGGAACACTGGGCGTGCAGGGCTGGCGGCTCTACCGCGCCACAGCGGCGCAAAAGCCCATTGCCGGCCTCTACGACGAGATCAGCTCCCGGCCCGGCTTTGCCAGCTGTGACCAGCTGCCCCAGACCTATATCGACGCGGTCATTTCCGTGGAGGACAGCCGGTTTGAAAGGCACCACGGCATCGACCCGGCGGCCATTGTCCGGGCGCTCTGGGCCGACCTGCGCACCCGCTCTCTGGCCGAGGGCGGCAGCACCCTGACCCAGCAGCTGGCCAAGAACGAGCTGTTCACCCAGGAAAAGCAGATGGCCCGCAAGGCAGCGGAGATGTTTGCCGCCAGGGACATCGAGGATTACTACTCCAAACAGCAGATCTTTGAGATGTACGCAGGCAGCTGCTACTTCGGCAACCAGTGGTCCGGCGTGGCGCAGGCTGCGCAGGGCTACTTTGGCAAACCCACCCGGGAGCTGACCCGCGCCGAGTGTGTGGTGCTGGCTGGCCTGCCCAACGCGCCCTCGGTCTACGCCGCCAACGGGGAGCTGGCCCGCAGGCGCGCCCTTGTGGTGGTGGAGCGGATGGAGCGCGCCAAAAAGCTGACCCACACCCAGGCACTGGAGCTCCGGGATGAAGTCAGTGCCCTGCCCCTTTGGTGAGAAAAAACAGAATTTATCCGGGTTTTCCATAAAATAATGCTAACACCGGAGGCGGCTGCCGTGGTATCTTAATAGCAGATCAAACCCGGAGGGAGCATGTAAAACCTATGGAAGAAACCAAAAAGGGTTCCGGCACCACCGACCTCACGGTGGGCAGGCCGCTGACCCAGATTTTGAAATTCGCCCTGCCACTGGTGCTGGGCACCCTGTTCCAGCAGCTGTACAGCTTTGCGGACACTGTCATTGTGGGGCGGTGCCTGGGCACCGATGCACTGGGTGCGGTGGGTACCACCTACTCGCTGAATTTTCTCATTTTAGGCTTTGTGCTGGGTTCCTGCACGGGCTTTGGCATCCCGGTGGCCCAGAGCTTTGGTGCAAGGGACAGCGAGGATATGCACAAGTATCTGTTCAACGGCGCGGTGCTCTGCGTGGTCCTGAGCGTGGTGTTCACCATCGTCACCACCCTCACTGCTGCCCCGCTGCTGCAGCTCATCCACACACCGGCCGAGCTGTTCCCGGACGCGGTGGCCTACATCCGCATCATCTTCCTCGGCATTCCGGCCACGGTGCTGTTCAACTACACCTCCACCGTCCTGCACAGTCTGGGCGATTCCCAGCACCCATTCTATTTCCTGCTAATCTCCAGTTTCCTGAACATCGGGCTGGACTGGCTGTTCATCGTACCGCTGGGTATGGGCGTGGAGGGCGCAGCCATCGCCACCGTTGTCAGCCAGCTGTTCAGCGGCCTGCTTTGCACCTGGTGGTTCTTCACCCGGGTGGAGGGCATCCATTTCACCCGGGAAAACTGTGTCCTCTCGGCGGGGCACTGCGGGCGGCTGGCCTATATCGGCCTTCCGATGGGCTTTGAGTATTCCGTTTCTGCCATCGGTGCCTTCATCATGCAGGATGCCATCAACCTGCTGGGCAGCACCGCCGTGGCCGCCCAGACCGCCGGTGAGAAGATTCGCCAGATGTTCACCGTGCCCATGGCAAGCGTGGGCACGGCTATGGCAACTTATGTCGGCCAGAACCACGGTGCCCACCGCACTGACCGCGTCAGGCAGGGCATCCGGGATGGCTGCATCCTCCAGCTGTGCTACTGCGCGGCTGCCTGGGTGGTGCTCTTCTTCGTCAAGGGCTGGGCCGTGGGCCTTGTTCTGGGCGATGCCGACCCTGCCGTGACTTCCGGTGCTGTGGAATACCTGACCGTGATCAGCGTGCTGTTCTGCATCAACGGCCTGCTGATGGTCTTCCGCAACACCCTGCAGGGTCTGGGATACAGTGTGCAGGCCGTTATCTCCGGTGTGGGCGAGCTCATCGGCCGCGCGCTCTGCGGCTGGCTGGCCGTTCATAGTCTGGGCTACTTCGGCATCTGCATTGCCAACCCCATTGCCTGGGGTCTGGCACTGCTCTACTGTGTGTTCATGGTGACCAGAGTCCTGAAAAAAGAGAACGCATAAAAATACCCCTCTCCGTCCGTGCATCAGCACAGCGGAGAAGGGTGTTTTTATGCGATCAATCAATAAGGTTCACGAACACCGGGCAGAGCACTGCGGTCAGCACACCGGCCACGGCGATGGACAGGCCGCTCATGGCACCTTCCACCTCGCCCATCTGCAGGGCCTTGCTGGTGCCAACGGCATGGGCCGAGGTGCCAATGCCCACACCTTTGGCAATGGGGTCGGTGATGTGAAACGCCTTGCAGACCGTCTCGGCCAGCAGGTTGCCCACAATGCCCGTCAGGATGACGATGGCACCGGTCAGGGCTGCAATGCCGCCCAGCTCTGCAGCTACATCCATGCTGATGGCGGTGGTCACGGATTTGGGCAGCAGGGTGGCGTACTGCTCCTGGGTCAGGTGCAGCGCCAGTGCCAGTGCCAGCGCGCTGCCCAGGCTGACCAGCGTGCCCACCGAGATGCCCGCAATGATGGCGGCGGCGTTTGCCTTGAGCAGATCGAGCTTTTCATACAGCGGGATGGCCAGCGCCACGGTGGCGGGCAGCAGCAGGTAGTTCACCGGGGCGGCGCTGACCTTGTAGTCGGCATAGGGGATGCCGCATACCGACAGGAAAACGATCACAAAGATCGCACCCAGCAGCAGCGGGTTAAAAAATGCCTTTCCGGTCACTCTGTTCACAAGGGCTCCCAGTGCAAAGGCGGCCAGTGTCAGCAGCACGCCCCAGGCAACAGAGCCCGAAAGGAACTCATTCAGCAATTCCATCATCGGCAGCAGCCTCCTTGCTCTTTTTGCGGCTGCTCAAAGCCTGGGTGGTCTTTCCGGCGGTCACCATGACCAGAACCGTGACCGGGATGATGGCGATGATGATGGGCAGCAGCATCTCCCCCATCTCCGCCCACAGCTCCATCACGCCTGCGGCGGCGGGCACAAAGAGCAGCGGGAAGATACCGGTGAGGAACACGCCCACCTCTTTTACATCCTCCAGCTGGATCAGCCGGAAGTTCAGGGCCAGCAGCAGCAGCACAAGCCCGTACACACTGGCCGGAACCGGCAGCGGCAGTACGGCATGACATACTTCCCCCAGAAAGCAAAACGCGAGGATACGCGCAAATTGAAACAGATAATTCGTAAAAAATCCCCCTTGTCTAACAGCTAAGTCAAAATTATAGTCCAAAACCTCCGGGGGCGCAACAGCAATATCTGACAAGGATTGTTGTATTTTGCCGGAAAAACTGTGGAAAAGAAAAGGGCCCGTCAGAAAGCGCACACCCACGTGCCGCGATCTGCCGGGCCGATGCACTGCGAAGCGGTGTTTTTCTGTGTTTCCCGCACGCTCCCTCAGTTCCGCAAAACAGCTTCGATCCGTTCCTTGTCCAGCCCTTCGCCGATGACGATGAGCACCTCCTGCCCTGCCGGAATGGGGGCCGCAGTCAGGCCGTCGGCGGTAGCATTCAGCTCCACCCAGCCGGCAGCATCCTGCACAAAGCCCTTGGCCCGCAGCACCCGGCCGCAGGCGGCATCCGTGAACAGGCTGGGAATGCGTGCTTCCAGCTGCTGCCGGGGCAGGCCCAGCTCGAGGAAATACGCCGAACCGAATGCATCGTGCGCATCAAAGCAGAGCTTTTCGCAGTCGGCATGCTGATAGCCACAGGCATCCAGCGCCGCAAGATCCGCATCCTCCAGGTCGGCCCAGTCCTTGATCAGAAAATCTTCTTCCGTCAGGGTACGGCTGCACTTGCAGGCCGCAAGGGCACGTTTCAGGTGGTTGATGGCGCTTTCCCGCTGGGCCTGGGTGGCCAGCTGACTGCGGGAGAGCAGGATGCGTCCGGCGCTGGCGGCTTCCGATGCCAGAATGTACTCTGCCTGCGGGGAAAGCTTCTCGGGCAGCAGGGCATCCACAACGGCAAACACATTGCCCAGTGTATACCACCGATCCAGCGGCTCATCCCGCAGGACATCAAAAAACTCGTCCACATCAAAAATGCCGCTGGGCTCCACCACCACCCGGTCGAACCCGCGCATAGCCATTGAGATGAGCTTGGTGCGCATCCGGCGCTGGTGGGTATCACAATCACACCCGCCGCTGATGGTCTCGATCTCGCAGCATTCCCCCAGCAGATCCTGCACCAGCATGGCATCCACGTTCACAGCGCCAAAGTCATTTTCCAGAATGCAGACATGATGCCCCTGTGCGGTCAGATACGCAACATATCTGCGCAGGAACGTTGTCTTGCCCGCACCCAGAAAACCGGTGATGAGATCGACCTGTACCATACGTTCCTCCTTATGCGTGGTTGAAGCCCTTGCCGAACACCTCAGTGGTGCTCAGCATGGACATGAAGGCGTTCAAGTGCTGTTTGTGGATAAAATCCTGCAGCTGGTCGGCCTCGCGGCGGGTCAGGGTGGTGTAGATGATGTAGTGGGGCTTGTCGGTATACGCGCCGAAGCAGGGCGTATAGGTTGCGCCGCGCACCAGCTTGCGCATGACAAAATCACAGATAGGCTTCCTGTCGTCGCAGACGATGAGGATGGCCTTGCACATCTTGATCTTTTCCAACACGGCATCAATGACCAGCGATTTCACGGTCAGACCCACGAAGGAATAGAGGGCGGTGTACAGGTCGAACACAAAGCAGGCCGCAATGACCATGAACAGGTCAGTCAGGAACAGCGCCACCGCCACGTTGTGGATGTGGGTATACTTTTCCACAATGAGGGCAATGACATCCGTGCCGCCGGAGGAAGCGCCCACATTGAACAGCAGAGCCGACGCAATGGCCGGCAGGGCAATGGCAAACAGCAGGTCGAGCATGGGCTGGTCGCTCAATGGACCGCGCAGGGGGCAGATCTTTTCCAGCGCCATCAGCTCCAGCGACATGACCACAGTGGCATAGCCGGTGGTCATGGCAAACTTTTTGCCCAGAAAGATCAGGCCCACCCCCAGCAGGATCATGTTGGCCGCCGAGGAAAAGGCCGAAGCCGACAGCGGGGTGAGTTTGGCCGCCAGCGCCGCCATACCAGTCACGCCGCCAAAGACGAAGTTGTTGGGGAATTTGAAAAAGTACACACCCACCGACATGATGGAAATGCTCAACGTGATCATTGCATACTGCTTGACATATTCAATGACCTTGTTCTGCATGGGAGATTCCGCGTTCGTATCCATAAAATTTACCGTTCAATACTCCTTTTTTGTGTTCCGCAGCCCAAACAGACAGGCTGTACCGGAAATATTGTAACACGGAACGCCCCGGGGTCAAGGGCAAATTCCACACACGCCGTCTTTTACGGGTGAAAACTGTCAACTCCACCAAAATTCTCCCTCAAATTTCAGCGGTTCTCCCATCGGGAACTGTTCCTTCTTTTCTTGACGCACCTCCCACCGTCCATTACAATAAAATCAGAATGGTATGGTATTTTTCTCCAAAACCGAAAGAGCGCGCCATGGCTCTCATTCCGCATTGTTCGTTTCCATGAAAGGAGGGAACGGTATGAAAAGCTGCTCTCACATCTTTGCTCTCATCACTGCCTGTGTGTTCCTGTTTTGTGGCTGTTCCAACTACCTTTCGCTTTCCAAAGCGTCCTCTGTTCCCTACCCGCAGACAGAATACGATACTGCCTTGAAGGCATACCGTGATTCTCTGGAAATGCCCCTCTCTCCGGTAGATGCCGAGCACGGTGAGGACGCTCCCATTGTCTGGGAAGATACCGGAATGGAAGCCGCTGTCCGGCTCCTGTTGAACCGCCCGGAGGGCACCATCAGCCGCAGCGATGTCTGGAATCTCAACACGCTGACTATTACCGAACGAACCATGTTTGAGGGCGATTCGGGCACGACCACCATCGTGACCGTGACCGCCCAGCAGGGAGATGCCACGCTGGAACAGGAGATATCGGCAGTCGGAAAAGAAAGTCCGCTTCCTGCGCTGGCCTCTCTGCACGATCTGCAGTATTTCGACAGCCTGCAAGCCTTTTCCTATTCTACCTCGCCGACGGCCAATCAGGCATTCACTGATTTTTCTGGGATTGAAGCCATGTCCCATCTCGAACGCTTCAGCGTGAACGGGGCACGGCCCGAAACGTTGGAGCCGCTTTCTCACCTGTCCCAGCTGAAACAACTCTCCCTGACCGAATGCGGCACCCTCGACCTGACACCTCTGGAAGGTCTGGACCAGTTGGAATCGCTGATCCTCTCTTCAAACGACAGGATCGTTTCGCTGGAACCGGTCACCAAACTCCCTGCACTGCGGTCGCTTTCCCTCAGCTCCGGCACAGCAGTTCCCAGTCTGGAGCCGCTGGCTCAGACCCATCTTGCCGTTCTTGATCTCGGCCTCGGGGTCGGGCAAAGCGGGCTTTACAAAGAAATTGATTATTCGCCCCTGTCCCAGCTGCCCGATCTGGTCTGTCTGAACCTGACAAATCACACCAGGGTCACCACAAAGTTCTGCAAACAGATCCTTGCCCATTCTCCTGACCTGCGTTTTCTGAACATTCAGAACACCCCTGCTTCGGAGGGCAGTGCGCTGGATGTGGAATACCTGCGGGCTTACACGGAAGCAGATCTGCTGAAACGGCTTGCCAACAAGCTGCGCAACACCTTTGGCTGACACACAAATGCGGCCCCGGAGAGTTTTTCCTTCTCTCCGGGGCCGCGTTCTGTTCCGGCTCAGCCGAACAGCTTTTTGGTATTATGGGTATAGACCGAGAGCACCAGGCCCACACAGATGTACAGCATCAGCACCGAGCTACCGCCCGCCGAATAGAACGGCAGGGTGACACCGATCACGGGCAGGACGCGCAGGTTCATGCCCACGTTCACGGCGATCTGGGCCATCAGAGCGCCGCCGATGCCGGCGCAGATGAAGGTACCCAGCAGGTCCTCGCTGCGGGCACCGGTGAGGAAGGTCTTGATGACCAGTGCGAACAGCACGCCCAGCACCACACAGCAGCCCACAAAGCCCGCAGCGTTGCCGATCCAGCTCAGGATGAAATCGTTGTGGGCGTTGGGCACGCTGTAATAACTGCCGCCAAACAGCCCATTGCCAAAGATGCCGCCCGAGCCCAGTGCGATCTCGCCGCGCTGCTGCTGGTAGATGATGTTCTTCCAGATGGTCTCGCTGGGGGCCCAGCCGGTCTTGTTATCGGGATCGATGACAGCAAGGATGCGGTACCACTGGTATCCCTTGCCGATCTTATCGCTGAAAAAGGCGAACGCCGTCGCCATAGCCACTGCCGCCGCCGAAACCGCCCCCAGGATATACTTCCAGCTCAAACCTGCCGCAAACATCATGCAGCAGCCGATGATGGCATAGATGATGGCGGTGCCGTCGTCGCCCTGAACATGGATGATGAGGATGGGCACTGCCAGATGCAGCAGCAGCTTGCCCAGCTCCTTTGGCTCGTTGAGCCGGGTGCGCACATTGTTCAGGTGCATGGCAAAGGTCAGGATAAAGCTGATCTTGGCCAGCTCTGTGGGCTGCAGGGTAAAACCTCCCAGCTTGTACCAGGAATAGTTGTCGGTATCGCCTGCGTTGTAGCCGATGGTCAGCGGGCCGATGCTCACATTGCGCAGCACCAGCGTGGGCAGCACCATGCCCCAGGTCAGGGCCACGTGCACCGGCCACACCTTCACCAGGCTGCGGTAATCGATATTGGACAGCAGCACCGCAATGACCAGCCCGATGAGGGCTGCACCCGCCTGCACCGCCGCCCGGCGGTAATCGCCCAGACCGGTGATCTGGCCGGTGATCTCATCCACGGCAAAGCCATTGCCCTGCTTGGCTGCCCAGCTCGAAAGTGCTGTCACAGCCATCACGCTGCTGAAGATGCACAGCAGCAGGTAAGTTTTATCGGTGCGCTTGAAGTAGCGCCGAATGTTTTCCAAACGAAAACACCTCTTTCTTTCATTGGATCGCCCGCTCAGGTCTGCTTCGCTCGTCCGCAATGCCGGAGAGGGCGTATACTGCTCCATTATGTTATATAAGTATACCGCACCACCCATTTTTGCGCAAGATTGCGGAAGTTTTTTCCACAGATCTTTTCATCCTGTGACAACTCTGCAAAATATTTGCCGCAGCCTTGACAAAGCCCTGTCTACCTTCTAAAATGGAAGCAGGAGACCTGCTTTTTCGGCAGGATTTTTCCGGAGGAACTTCCAAGATGAAAACAAATTCTCATCGCTTTCTGTGCGCCCTCTGCGCACTGACTGTTTTTATTTCCGCGCTCTTCCCTGCTTCTGCTTTTGCCGCACAGACAGCCGACACCGTGGCCCAGACCACGCTGACCACTGCCGATGCTCAGGAGATGCAGCAGGCCGACAGTGCTGTGACCGCCCTGACCGGCAGCGACGCTTACGCTGAGATGACCCGTGCCCAGCGGCTGGATGCCGCCGTGGCACAGCTGCAGCAGCTGGCCGAGGAAGGGCTTGTTTCGGCGCGCTCTCTCCATGTGGACAAAGAAAACGGCATGGTCAGCTTTGCGTACAGCTGCGGCGCGCTGGGCGGCGTTCTGGTGGAGGACCCGGGCGAAGAGAATACTCCCTTCGCCCCTTCCGAACTGCCCGCTGTGGATCTGCACGAAATGTCCAACGCCCCGCAGGGTGATCTGGGCAGCGCCATGATCTACTACGCCTTTGACAACACCGTGAACAGCTCCCGCTACCCGTACTACTCCTATATGAAGGGCTTTTGGACCGCGATGGGCCTGCACACCCGAATCGATAGCACAGTCACCGTCTCTGACCTGAAACGGATGAACGATTACGGGCTGTGCATCCTCAGCGCCCACGGCTCCTACTACACCTACACCTCCGGTTTTCTGTTCAAGCAGACCCGTACCGAGCCGGTCATCCTGCTGACGGAGGAATCGGATTTCTACAAGGACCTCTACTACGGCATCGATCTGCTGACCCACCGGGTCATCAAGATCAACGGCCTGTACTGCATCACGCCCAGCTTTTTCCAGGCGGCATACCGGGGCGGCCAGCTCAAGGACACCGTAGTGCTCTCCGAGACCTGTGAGTTCCTTGGCGTGAGCGGCAGTCTGGATACCTCCATGGCCGATGCCCTGCTGGCCGGTGGTGCCAAAGCAGTGGCAGGCTATGTGAACAATGTTTACACCGTGTATTCCCGCAGTATGCTGTGGGATACCGTCAACCACCTGATCCTGGGCCAGACCCTGCAGGAATCCGTTCAGCACTCCATGGATACCTATGGTGCGGATGATTTGGTCTGGTACAACGCGCAGGGCGGCAAGCGCCCCCATGCGGCGGCAGCCTACCCGCTGCTGTTCGGTGATGTGGGGGTCCGGCTGATCGAACCGAACGCGGCACCTGCCCCGCAGGAAGTACAGCAGGCCGCTTGAGCGTTGCACTTTTGCTCGATTTATATTATACTGGGGGATGGCAGAAGCTTCTGTCATCCCTTTTGATTTACCTCTCAGTCTGTTTCGCAGACCGCTGGCAAAACGGGAAAGTTCAAGCTTCAAGATGAAGGAGCATTGTATGGCTGAATATATTACACATTCCAGAGAAGAGACCGTTGCGCTGGGCCGGAAGCTGGCGGCAGTGCTGCCGGACGGGGCCTTGATTGCCTTCACCGGCGGTCTGGGCGCGGGCAAGACCGCCTTTTGTGAGGGCCTGGCCGAGGGGCTGGGCTGCACCGACCCGGTCAGCAGCCCCACCTTTGCCATCGTCAACTATTACCGCGGCCCCCGCCCGCTGGCCCACTTCGACCTCTACCGCATCTCCACTGAGAACGACCTGTGTGCCGCCGGTTTCTACGATTATCTGGATCAGGGTGCCATTGTGGCCGCTGAGTGGAGCGAAAACTTCGCCGATCTGCTGGCCCCGGAAAACCCGATCCACATCAACATTGACCGGGTGGACGACACCACCCGGCGCATCACCATTGAGGGGGTCAGCGTATGAATATCTTAGCCGTAGACACCGCCGGCAAAACACTGGGCGTGGCCCTGCTGCAGGACGACCGCCTGAAGTACGAGTGCTATCTGGACGGCGGCATGACCCACAGCGAGACCCTGATGCCGCTGGTGGATCACTGCCTGAAGCTGTGCGGCCTGACCTGTGCAGACATCGACCTGTTCGGTGTGAACGCAGGCCCCGGCAGCTTTACCGGCCTGCGCATCGGGCTGGCCGCCGTCAAGGGGCTGGCCTTCCCCCGCGAGACCCTCTGTGCCCCGGTCTCCACACTGGAAGCGCTGGCCGCTGCCCACACCGGCGAGGGCACCGTGCTCTGCGCACTGGATGCCCGCCGTGCCCAGGTGTACAGCGCCGCTTTTGACCTGGCCACCCACACCCGCCTGCTGGATGACGATGCCCGGGCTGTGGCTGACCTTGCCCAATTTGTAGAAAATTGCAAAAAGCCCCTGTTTTTTGTTGGTGATGGCGCATCTCTGTGCTATAATAAATACAGCAATGTTCCGGGCGTGCTCACTGTTCCGCCAGAGCTGCGGGGCGGCCGGGCCGCTGCCGTGGCCCTGGTGGCCAAGCAGATGGCCCAGCGGGGCGAAGCCGTTCTACCCGAGGCCCTGCTGCCGGATTATCACCGCCTGAGCCAGGCCGAGCGGGAACGCGCCGAGCGTCTTGCTGCCGAGGCCGCTGCCCGGAACAACGATACGGAAAACGGAAAGGATTGAAATTTCTCATGGCAAAACCCATTGCGCTTGCCGCCGACCATGGCGGTTTTGAACTGAAGGAAGCCGTCAAGGCTCACCTGGACGAGCTGGGGCTGGAGTATATCGACTTTGGCACCCACAGCACTGCCAGCGTGGATTACCCCGACATGGCACTGCCTGCCTGTGACGCTGTGGTCAGCGGTCAGTGCGACAAAGCCCTGCTGTTCTGCGGCACCGGTGTCGGCATCAGCATGGCCGCCAACAAGGTCAAGGGCATCCGCGCCTGCTGCTGCTCCGACAGCTTCAGCTGCGAGTATACCCGCCGCCACAACGATGCCAACGCC
>OHFL01001345.1_pt1 | contig 11447 bp, 10 predicted proteins | sample 1567491 | NCBI WGS metagenome assembly OHFL01 (sample SAMEA3879539, study PRJEB24766) | human gut metagenome | biome: human-associated habitat; feature: feces | place: USA | collected 1985/1987 | reverse complement strand
CAAATTCTGAAAATACAGGTGGGGCGAGGGTAGAAATATTTTTCCTGAGTAGTCAAGAAACAAGCTAAATAGACCGCAATTAAGCTATGTAAAAGAAATTTTACATGCATTTATCTAATATGTAAAAGTCTTTTGATAGACGTTACTACTACATTTGCTGTAATCTCATGGAAGAAGGAGGCATATTTCAAGTAAACTACTTTGCCGCCATGCACTTCATATATTAAATTATTTCTGATTAAAAACAAGCGCCATATACGTTACATACAAAATTTATGTATCAGATTTGTCAAAAGTTTTTCTGTAAATTAAATAATTTATGACACACTTTTACCTTGAATTTATCTTTCAATAAATATATTCTATAGATAAATTATTATATGAATTTTATATAACTGCACTTTAATTTTTATTTTATATGCAATATTTTTTCTGAGGTGATAAGATTATGCTTTTTAAAAACCCTGTTATTCCGGGATACAATCCCGACCCAAGCATCTGCCGCGTTGGCGATGACTTTTATCTTGTTAATTCAACATTTGAATTCTTCCCCGGTGTACCAATATATCACAGCCGCAATCTTGTAAACTGGGAACTTACCGGATACTGCCTTAACAGACGTTCGCAGCTTGAACTTGAAGGCTGCCGAAATTCCGGTGGTATATATGCACCTACAATAAGGCACCACAAAGGAATGTTTTATATGATAACAACTAATGTTACCGATAAAGGAAACTTTGTTGTCCATACAGACAATATAAACAAAGAATGGTCCGACCCTGCATGGATTGACCAAGGTGGTATAGACCCATCACTTTTCTGGGATGATGATGACTGCTGTTATTACTGTTCAACCGGTAATCTTGACGGTGTAAGAGGTATTGTTGCATTTAAAATCAATCCGATGACGGGCGAAATTCTTTCCGACAAGCACCTTATAAGCACTGGCTGCGGCGGTCAATGTGCAGAAGGTCCACATATCTACAAAAAAGACGGCTGGTATTACCTGATGATTGCGGAAGGCGGAACAGAATATGCTCACCGCGAAACAATACAGCGTTCAAAAAATGTATTCGGTCCTTATACACCATGTCCACACAATCCTATTATTTCTCATAAAGAGTATAAAAAATCCGAAATTCAGGCTACGGGACATGCTGACCTTGTTGAAGATGCAAACGGAAACTGGTGGCTTGTATTCCTCGGAATAAGACGCTTCAGCCATGCACTTCTTCACAATCTCGGTCGTGAAACCTTTCTTGCACCTGTCACATGGAATGAAGACGGATGGCCTGTTGTCGGATACAACGGAAACGGAACTATTGAGCTTGTAATGGATGCACCTCTTCCGGGCATGAACGAGCCGGAGACAATTGCTAATACAATAACAGACGATGCAACAGGCAGGCCATTTTTACATGCAGACCATAGCGTCAATATTGACTTCCACCGCGATGCCATTGACAAACGCCTGCAGTTCACAAGAAATCCTGATATGTCTCATTATATTTATGACAGTAAAAACGGATGTCTCACGCTTAGAGGTACTGATATCACATTGAATGAACCAGGTAAATCCCCGACTGTTCTTTCATTTAAGCAGCCGGAATTTACAACATCACTTAAAGCTGTATTAAAAATAAAAGACAGTACAGCAAAACGATTTGGTGTTGCTGCCTATTATAACAACGATTATCACTATGAAATATATGTTGGCAGCGATGAAAGCGGAAAATATGTCGGATTTTATAAACATATACACGACATGGGTGCAGAACTTGCACATATTCCTATATCTAAAGAAGATGAAAATCTCAATCTTCTTGTAAAAATAGATACTGACCGTGAAAAATATACTTTTTCTTATGCCCTTGCTGATACAACGAATCTTGATGCAAAAATTGCCTGCCATGAAATCGGTTCAGGACTTAATGCCGGACTCAGCACGGAGGGTACACGTACAATGACTTTTACAGGAACATTATTTTCACTTTTTGCTGAAAACGGTAACGGTACATTTGAAACCGGTGTTGCACTCACCATAAACCCTGATGTTGATTACAAACTGTAATCCGCTAAACATATTGAATTACTTCCGCCGCAGACATTAAATGTGTCTGCGGTGTCTTATCCTACCTAAAAAATTGGTCTTTTATTCATCCGTTTCAATGTCAGTATTCATGGACCGGAACACCATATATTAGATGGTGCAAGTTTGCTTGTAGCCTACAAAAACGCAGGAGGAGAGATAGACTTAGAACAGGCATTGGACAGGCTGATGGCAGAGGGACTTCGGATGCCGGGGGCAATGTGCGGTTTATGGGGAATATGCGGAGCAATCACATCTATAGGTGCTGCACTAGCAATCATCGACGGAACAGGTCCGCTTTCAATGGATGGAACATGGGGAAATCATATGCAGTTTACCTCGAAAGCAATTGGAGAATTAGGAACCATAAACGGACCAAGATGCTGCAAGAGAGATGCAATGATAGCATTTAAGAATGGTATTGATTATGTAAATGCTCATTATGGAGTAATATTGCAATACGAACAAATGCAATGCGGATTCACAGATTTTAATGAGCAATGTATAAAGGAGAGGTGTCCATTTTATGAGTAATATAAAAGTAGCTTTTATTTGTGTCCATAATTCCTGCCGAAGTCAGATTGCTGAGGCTTTTGGAAGACATATGGCATCAGACGTGTTTCAAAGTTATTCGGCGGGGACAGAAACAAAACCACGGATTAATCAGGATGCTGTCCGTATTATGAAGGAATTATATAATATAGATATGGAAGCAGAAGGACAGTTCAGTAAGCTGGTTAGTGATATTCCAGAACCGGATATTGCAATATCAATGGGATGTAATGTAGGGTGTCCATTTATAGGCAGACCATTTGATGATAATTGGGGACTTGAAGATCCAACTGGGAAAAGCGATGAGGAATTTAAGATAGTCATTGAACAAATAAAGCATGATATTTTGGAGTTAAAAAGTCGATTGAACCATAATGAGATTTAATAAACTTTTTTGTCTGACTGAGAAAATTAATAATAAACTTACACAGCACTTTAGTCAGAGGATGGAGTAGTTATTTCGAAAACGATGTACTAGGAATTGATGAATTTACATGGCTGCCTGAAACGAAATCCGAAATTGACACCCCAATAACTAAATACTATAATATTCTATACGGCTTTAATAGTATTGTATTATATGCGCGATTAAGTGAAATACGTTAATGATAAGGAGAATGCAAATGGGGGCCTTAAAGTGCAAAATGTGCGGAAGTAATCTGGAGATAGAGGATTCGATTACTGTCTGTAAATGCGAAAAATGTGGAACGAGCCAGACAGTTCCGGATATAGAGGACGATAAAGAACTTAAGCTGTTTGAGCGTGCCGGGAGACTGCGTTTTAACTGCGATTTTGATAAAGCAGCAGGAATATATAATACAATAACTGACAGTTACCCAGAGGAAGCAGAAGGATACTGGGGATTAGTCCTTTGCAAATATGGTATTGAATATGCGAATAATGCGAGTGGAAAAAAGGTACCTGTTTGTCACAGAATCTCTTATGATAGTGTAATGGATGATGAAGATTTTGAACTTGTTATGGAGAATTCAGATTCAGAGTCAAGAGCAATATTCAGGGAAGAAGCGAAGATCATAGAGGAAAATCGTAAGAAATATATTCAGATTGCTGAAAGTGAACAGCCATACGATATATATATAAGCTACAGGGCAAAAGATGATAATGGAGATAAGACGGCTGTTAGTGAAATAGCAGGACATTTATATAACAAGCTGACATCAGCCGGATACAGGGTATTTTTATCAGAAGCCGCACTTAAAGGAAAAAAGCGATCAGAATGTGAACCATACATATATTCAGCTCTTAATTCAGCAAATGTTATGCTTGCACTTGGTACATCATATGATGATTATAACGATGTCTGGGTTAAGAATGAATGGAACAGATATCTTGAGATAGCAGAAAAGAATAAGAACAAATGTCTTATTCCATGTTATAAAGATGTTGATGAATATGATATTCCTAAAGAATTTGCAGGTCTGAAGGTGTGCCAGCTTGGAAACGATGATACATTTAATAATATAATGGCTGAGATTGCAAATGTGGTGAAGCCGGAATCAGTTAACCAGCCAGCACCAGAACCAGAAAAGGCTGAACCAGCGGAAGAGATTGAACTTGAAGAAATAGAAATCATCGAACCAGTGAATATCAATAAGCTGCTTGATGAAGGATTTTCTGCAATTTCAGATAAGAACTGGAAAAAAGCCAATAAGCTTTTCTTTCAGGTCCTTGATGAAGAACCTGATAATTCAAAGGCATACTGGGGACAGCTTCTTGTGCAGCAGGAATGCACTAATGCAAGAGAAATGGCAGATAATTTGTATCTTCAGGTAATTGGAAATACATCAGATAATACATATGAACTGGAAATCAGAGACAGGCGTCAGGAGATAAAGGACAAGTATCCTGTTGCTAATCTGTTCTCAGAAGAAGAGTATGCGAATCTGTTTGATGTACATTTTAACTATCAGTCAGGTGTTGAGAATACAAAGAGTGCCATTGCAGCTAATAATGAGCATTACATATTAAGTGATAATGAGCTTTTCAAGAGGGCAAAGCAGAATGCCGATGCTGAGGTGGCAGCCGGAATAGAAGAATTTGTTGCTAATGTAAACAGGCATCTTGACGAGATATTAAAGAATGTAACAGAACAGGAACAACAAGAGATAGAGGCAGCCAGACAGCAGGAAACAGCATATTTTTCAAAGCTTGAGGATGCATTTAAGAAGGCAGACGATATGGCAAATGCTAATCTTTCCAACAGTGAAGCAGAATACCAGAAAGACCATGATTCGTGGGAGTATGAGAGAGATAATCTTGAGGAAGCCAGACAGCAGTGGGTTAAGGATGTTGAAGAGAAGCAGAAGGAACATGATGAGTGGCTGGCTGTAAATGGTGCAGCTATTGAAGAATGGAATGCCAAGAAGAAAGAATATAATGACAACAAGCAGAAACTTGAATATGAGTTAAAGAGACTTCAGGAAGATAAAGGATTTATAGAAGGTTTTATGGCTGGGGCAAAAGCAGCCAAGAAGGATAAGGAAATAATGAATGTAAGGATTGAATTATCACGGCTGGCATTGCCTAAAGAACCGATAATGCCTAAAGAACCGGTTATTCCACCGGAACCGGCATTGAGAAGAGAACCGGAAAAGCCTGATTATGACATAATGATTGGACGAAATGATGTGCTTGATACATTTAGAAGTCTTATGGCGTAGTGAGTATTTATAAGAAAGGGGATAAGTATGAAATATTCAAATGTTGTTGTTGCCGGAGGCGGAGTGCTTGGAAGCCAGATTGCTTTTCAGGCAGCATATTGTGGATTTAATGTAACTATCTGGTTAAGAAGCGAGGGGTCTATTGGAAGAACACAGCCTAAGATTGACCATCTTAAGCAGACTTATATTGAAGCTATTGAGAAGATGGCAGAGGATAAGAATGCGTGGTGTGCAGGACTTGCGGATGAAGATACATTTGACAAGGAAGAGTGTCTTAAGAAGGTTGAAAATGCATACGCTAATCTTAAGCTTGAACTTGATATGGCTAAGGCTGTTGCTGATGCAGACCTTGTGATTGAGTCTATGGCTGAGAACGAAAAGGATAAGATTGCTTTCTATGAAAAGCTTTCACCACTTCTTCCAGAAAAGACTGTGATTGTAACTAATTCATCGACACTTCTTCCATCAATGTTTGCAAAATATACTGGCAGACCAGACAAATATCTGTCATTACATTTTGCTAATTCTATATGGAAGAATAATACTGCAGAAATTATGACACAGGCACAGACTGATGAAAAATATTTTAACGAGGTTATGCAGTTTGCCAACGACATACGAATGATCGGACTTCCTGTAAGAAAGGAAAAGAGCGGATATCTGCTTAATTCTATGCTTGTTCCATTCCTTTTAAGCGGGCTTGATTTGTACGCAGCAGGAATATCTGATCCTGAAAGTATTGATATTGCATGGACAAGAGGAACTGGAGCACCTAAAGGACCATTCCAGATATTTGACACAGTAGGACTTAATACTGCCTACAATATTGTTCACCAGTACCAGAGCGTTCCGGGAATTTTCTCACCACTTCTTAAGAAGATGATGATGCCATATAATTTCAAGAAGATGGAAGCAATCCTTAAGAAATATATTGATGAGGGCAAGCTTGGAATGTCTTCTGGCGAAGGCTTTTACAAATATAATTAAGGACTGATGATATGACGACTAGGGAAGAAGCACTCGAATATGGACTTTCTTTTCCAGATACTTATCAGGAAGCACCGTTTCATGATCAGAACTGGCAGCTGGTAAGAGTTAAAGGATGCAAGAAAGCATTTTTATGGACATACGAGCGTGACGGATATATTAATCTTAATGTGAAAGTTTCACCTGAATGGCGGGATTTGTGGAGGAGTACATATTCTTCTGTAATTGCGGGCTGGCATCAGAATAAGGAACACTGGAATACTATTATTCTTGATGGAACTGTTCCTGATGAAGATATCAGACGCATGATTGCGGAAAGCTATGACCTTGTATCTTACAGCCCGACCAAGAGGATATATGAAGCTGTTAAGAAGATTCCTAGAGGACAGGTTGCAACATATGGACAGATTGCAGAGCTTGCAGGCGACAGAAAGATGGCGCGTGCAGTTGGCAATGCACTTCATAAGAACCCGGATCCGTTACATATTCCGTGCTACAGAGTAGTTAATTCGAAGGGAGAGCTTGCCGGGGAATTCGCATTTGGAGGAGCCGGAAAGCAGGCGGCACTTCTTATGGCAGACGGAATAGAGGTTGTTAATGGCAGGGTTGACCTGAAAAAATATGGAATGAAATTCTGAATTACTATAATGATATATGAAATAATGTCGATATATATTAGGCATGGAAGGCGCATTTATTCAATGGATTGAAGCTGTTGGATGAATGCGTTTTTTTATTATTTGCCACTTGGACCTTTCTGGAAAGTGGCGCGGCTGCGACTGACTGAGCGGCTGCAGAAAGGAGAATACATGAATATTAACACACAAATGAGGTATGGTGCTTATTCAGAGTACAGTTTCAGAACAACCAAAACTGGCAAAGGTGACACCGGTTTTGAAGAATCTATGAAGCCGGATAATAATATCCAGTACAAGTCATTAGGAATTGGCTTCTTAAATGTGGGGGATACCGGCTACGGAATGAGGGCAACCCAGATTATTAATCCGGACAGTGAGGACACGATTGTAAGAGTAAGCATTGCACTGGGTGGAAATGAATTCAGGGATTATGATGTTAATCTTTCCGAGATAGATCCATCCAATGCAAGTGCTGTGGAAATGTTTGCATATTGCCAGTATGCAGATTCAACCAGTGAAGGTTCATACAAATGGGGAAGCTGGAATGCCTTAAAACATTTGACAGATGATATGGCATATTCATACAATTCACTGGATGAAGCTTTAACTGAAAAGAAAAACTGGAATGCTGCACTGGCTGGTTCAGGTATTGAACTTGAAAATGAGGCAACGGGTGAAAGATATTCTGTAGCGGATCTCATTGAAATGCTCAAACAGCAGTATGAGCTTACAGCAGACGATCTTGAGGAAAAGGACTGGCGGGATATGTCAGACAAAGAATGGGAAAAGCTTTTAAACAGTTTTGACCAGAATATTGATGCAATCAAGGATAAAATCAGAAAGCTTAAGGAAGTTCAGGATGAAGCAGCTTCTAAGGCAGCAGCTAATGCACCGGCAGGGCAGAAGGCAAATGCAGCTTCGAGCGCAGCGCAGAGTGCAGCAGCCAATGGATTTGCATCGGATGTAAAGACTGAGGATGAAGAATGGATAGAAGAAAACAGTTGGACATATGACATGAAAACAGAGAATCAGACAATTCTTCATAAAGCAGCTATTGCCAATGAAAAAGCACAGGACAGCCTTAGCAAGTCTCAGGAGCTTATGCTTACAGGAGACACAACAGAAGGTGTAAGCAAGACAGAAGGTGCAACAGAAAGTGCATCATGTGATGATGAATCAGGAGAAAAAGTGTGGACAGTTACTGCATATACCGAGCAGGGAATTATATGTAAGGAATTTAAGGACGGAGTAGGCACACTTTTGTGGCAGATTGATTTTAAAAATCCGACAGATTACAACAAGGTTATGGATTACCTCGATAACGAAAAAGAAGAGGATATATTAAAGTATGCCAGGGATAAGGAATTCTGGGAGAAGCTTATCTGGGGGTAAGATAGACTGAAATAAAAGTAAAATGGACTTTCTGCACGGTAAATCCGTGGGAAAGTCCATTTTATTATTACTTTATCACCAGCACCCTGTCGGTATCATCACCATCAACTTTAGCGAATTTCTTAGCAGTGAATGAATCGGCGGAGCATTTGCCAATGTGACTTTTTACGCCAGTGACAGGACTTATCCACCACATGTCTCGTCCCGGTTACATACAACACCATAGCTTACACCATCATGTCCGCCGTACTTTCATAATGGATATATTATAGCATATTTTGTAAAAATGTTTTATAATAAAAACATTAAGTATTTGAAACGGAGATTGTTATGTGGAAGATAAAACAGATATTTGACGGAGATTATGGGTGTGAAGAACTTGCAGAAGGGCAGACACCCAGGGTTTCTGTTATGCTTGTTGATGAAGCTGGCGCTAAGAAATATATTACAGTAGAAGATAAATGGCTTACTGATAACGGACTTGATGAAGGTTCAGTGTGGCCGGAGGATACAGATGAATAGATTGACAAATGCTGCTAAATATGCAGCTATTATAATGTCGCTGATAGTTACTGTGACGATGGTGTCAGGCTGTAAAAAGAATAATACTGATGTTTCATCAGAATTGAATAAATCGGACATTGAAGAAACAAGTCAGGATATGACTGGAAGCGGAATCGAGGATTCAGATGTAGGCAGTCAGTCTGCTGAGGAGACAGCAGAAACAGAAAGCACAGAGCAGACAGAAAGCGATTTTGAAGAGAATACAGAACAGATTGAAACAGATGCAGGGCAGGAGGAGACGCAGAATCCATATATAAGACAGAAAGAACCATATACCGGAGTCCCTGTATATGAGAATCTGGAACACATTTATATGAATACAACATGGGAATATGCGGACCATTCTGCTATAAGTGATGGCTATGCTGTTCTTTATAAAGCGTCAGGTCAGAGAAAGAACATTGTTGTCGGAGTTAATGCCGGGCATGGAACGGCAGGAGGTTCGGCGGTCAGAACATTGTGCCATCCGGATGGTTCTCTTAAGAGTACAGGAGGCAGTACGGCGGCTGGCGCTGCGACAGCAACGGCGGTGTCAGGCGGAATGACATTTTATGACGGGACACCAGAGAGCGAAGTAACACTTAAGATGGCAGAGATTTTAAGAGATAAACTTCTGTTAGAAGGATATGATGTGCTGATGATAAGGGATTCATCAGATGTACAGCTTGATAATGTGGCAAGAACTGTAATATGTAACAATGTTGCAGACTGTCATATATCATTGCACTGGGATGGTGATGGACTTTCATACGATAAGGGATGCTTTTATATAGCAGTTCCCGATGCAATTAAGAATATGAGTCCTGTGGCAGACCACTGGCAGCAGCATGATTCACTTGGGGCATCACTTGTTGAAGGACTTCGTGGACAAGGTGCAAAGATTCATGGTTCTGGAAGCATGGCGATAGATCTGACACAGACATCATACAGTACAGTTCCGTCAGTTGATATGGAACTTGGGAATGCAAGCTCAGACCATAGTGATGAAACATTAGAAATGCTTGCCAATGGACTTGTGAATGGCGTTGGTGCATTTTTTGGATATTAATAACTGGTATTATAAGGAGGCTGATTATGAAAGGCAAAAAGAAACACTGCTTATAGTGGATGATTCAAAATTTCAAAGGACATACTGCTTGCACCATTATCTGCTGAGGCAGTGACAAGACGCGCAAGGGCATTGGGTGCAGCAATTTAATTAAGAATTTAATTCGCAATATTTTAAGGAGAACAATAATGGATAAGAAAACACAGATTATAGCAGTAGCAGGAAAAGGCGGAGTTGGTAAGACTTCTTTAGCGGGAGTTATTGTAAAACTTCTTGTTGAGGCATATCCTGACAAGAAGATACTTGCGATTGACGCTGACCCTGCGGTCGGACTTTCTACAGTGCTTAACATAGAAGTGGACAAGACAATAGATGATATAAGAAAAGAAGTCATTAAAAATGTAGAGGACGGCGATACCAAGTCAGCCGTTGAGCTGTTAGGTGAGGCGAAGTATGAGATATATGATGCAATTAAAGAACAGGACGGCTATGCATTTATAGCGATAGGAAGACCGGAAACAGCCGGCTGTTACTGCCAGATTAATTCATATCTTAAAGAGGTGATAACACTTCTTTCTGAACAGTTTGATTATGTAGTTATAGACGGCGAGGCTGGAATTGAGCAGATTAACAGGCGTGTTATGGAAAAGGTTACACATCTTGTGCTTGTAACAGATGCAAGCAAGAAAGGCTGTCAGGTAGTTAAGACTATTAAAAATGTTGCAGATGAGCTTGTTATGTATGAGAAAGCTGGAGTTATAGTTAACCGCATACCGGATAAGAAAGTGATAGAACTTATGGATATAAGTGGGCTTCCATTATTATCTGTAATTGAAAATGATATGAAACTGGCAGAGGCAGATATTAAGGGCGAGAATATACTTACACTTTCAGATGATGACAGAATTGTTGCAGGGGCGGCAGAGGCACTTTGCAATATTGGTTTGATATAGTATTGGAGGAATATTTTTGAAGGATTTACAGCATTTATATTATTTTGAGAAACTATTAGAGGAGGTCAATAATGACCTTGTAAGAGAAGCACAGAATAAAGGCAGTATTGCAATTGGAGCAGTCTGTTTTCAAATTCCAGAGCCACTAATTAATCTTCCTGGCTGTTTCTCGGTAAGACTTAGAGCACCAAGAACAGGTTCTATAGAGATGGGTACATATTATATGAGCAGTATGCTTTGTGAGGGCTGTCGTGCCATACTTGAAAGAGCAATCGAGGGAGGGTTTGAATTTCTTGACTGCATAATAGCACCTGATGCGTGTGCACAGATGAACAGGTGCGTTGAGAATATAGAAAGACAGAATTTATGTTCCAAGGAAAAGTTCTTTGTGGAATATTCTGATGTTCCTATGAAGGACGATGAAACAGCCTTAAGACATTATGTAAGGCAGATGAGGGCACATGTATTAGAGCCGCTTAACAAGGTGTATGGAATTGATATATCAGATGAAGCATTAAGAAAGGCAGTTGATTTGCAGAATAA
>OHFL01001329.1_pt1 | contig 11570 bp, 9 predicted proteins | sample 1567491 | NCBI WGS metagenome assembly OHFL01 (sample SAMEA3879539, study PRJEB24766) | human gut metagenome | biome: human-associated habitat; feature: feces | place: USA | collected 1985/1987 | reverse complement strand
ATATGCATATCTTTGCGGTGCGCTTCCTCAAACAAACGTATCAGATCTTCATTAGTTCCATAACGCGGTGCCACTGTATAGTAATCTTCTACATCATAGCCCGCATCTCCAAACGGAGACTGAAAACATGGATTGATCCAAATCGCATTACACCCCAGATCCTGAATGTAATCCAATTTTTCAATAATACCATTGATATCACCAATTCCGTCCGCGTTCGTATCGCGGAAAGACTGCGGATAAATCTCATAAAACACAGCGTTATCAAGCCATTCCGGTTGTTTTCTCTTTGTCATCATTATAACCTTACCTTTCTTACTGTACATCTGCAGTCCTATTACCGCAGACGTATTATTTGTGTATATCGGCCAATACTATATTTGCTTAGATTTTTTCTCCTTAATATTAATCTTGCACAACAAATTTTACAAGTGTTTTTATTATTTCCTTTGCCTCCAATGGCTTTGCAAGATGTTCATTCATTCCAGCCGCAAACGATTTCTGACGATCATCTACAAACGCCTTGGCGGTCATTGCAATGATCGGAACTGTCATGGCATCTTCCCGCTCCAATGCACGAATGCACGCAGTTGCCTCTAATCCATCCATGATCGGCATCATAATATCCATCAGTACCAGATGCACCTCATTCGTCTCTACCATATGTACGGCTTCCTCGCCGTCAAAAGCCTCCAGAAAATGATAATTGGTGTCATTTAAGTATATCTTTAACGCGTTTACGATATCCTTCTCATCATCACAGATCAATATATTGTACATACTCTCCCTCATTTCTGTGCCGGTGGCTGCAGCCCGGACACTTCCTGCGCAAGGAGCTTTCCCTTACGCTGCCAGAACATCTGCTTTGTCCACAGATGTCCCGCTGATGAATTTATTGTAGCAGATAACAGATTAATAAAAAACAGGAAAAACCTTTAAGATTTGTTTAAGACGGCTTTACATAAAACACCCTCTGCCATTCCCAGAAGAGCAAAGGCAAAGGGTGTGGACAACACATGTTGAAAAGTGAACAGTGAGCAGATCAAATAGCCGGTGAGGCCGAGGAAAACTGCAAGTGCCCGGGGATCCCTGGTTGCGGAGATTCGAAGGTTCCGGAATGCGGTGAGGAAGATTCCACCGTAGGCAATGACTCCCAGAATTCCCTGCTGTACCAGAAGAGTCAGCCATTCGTTGTGGGCATTGGAATAGATATTGTTGTCCAGAAGTCCCCGGTTGATCCAGTCCATGGCGTCACTGCCCCATTGATAGAGCGCATAATAGAAGCTGTCAGGGCCCATACCGAATATCTGAAACAGGAGTCCCTCTTTTCCGTAAGTAAGAATCGTGACCTTCCACAGTGCCAGCCGGCCGTTGGCAACTTCCGACACTTTATCACTGCCGGGCAGATATCCCGCCACCAGCAGACAGCCAAGAAGCAGTGCCGCCAGCGTCACCGCAACCGCAAGCCCCACAAAGGTCCGAAAAACCCGGCCGCTCTCCAGCCGGTCACTTCTCTCCTGTCTCTCCCGCAGCTGCAAAATCAGATATACCGCCACTTCCACAACAAACACCACATACCAGGCCGGGGTAAAAAAGAGTCTTTTTTCGGCATCCCCTGCCAGCACCAGGCCGGTCAGATGTAACAGCAAAAACATCCTGACCATAAATACCGAAAGCGGTAAAAGCATCAGGATCTCCAACGCCCGCAGCAGCAGGCCTCTCTTCCGCAGAGAAAGCAACAGTAACAGCAGGCTTAATCCGCAGGCTGCCAGTATAGCTGTAGTACTGTTGGAAGTAATAGCCGATGCAAAAAACACAAAGCTCCCAATCATCCCCAGTACTCTGACCTGCCGTTTTCCCATAAAAGCTGCTGCCAGAGAGATACCTGCCGTCACACTGATATAGCCTGCATACCAGTTGTTGTTACCGATGGTGGACAACAGCTGGGTCCGGTTCCATTCTCCGTTTTCCATTCCGCGGAAAGTTCCCAGCACATCAATGTCCAGACGGTTCAGCAGCCCGATCAGTGTCACGATTCCTGCCGTAATCCCGGCGATCCACCAGATACTTCTGCTGCCGTCATAATACCGGGATACCGCAAAATAGATCCCCACCAGCAATCCCTGGGTCACCAGCCCCATATACCAGCCGGGATACCCTAAAAGGACATCCTCCCTGCAGGGACTGATTCCATAAGAAAAGATTGCAGACACCAGATACAACAGCATAAACACATCCGTTTTCTTCCACGTCCGTTTCGTTGTCCGTTCTCCCCGGATCCTCTGCCACAGCACAGCCAGCACCACAAAAGCCCCCAGCACCAGCGTAGTATTCCGGAAAAACAAATATTTTGCATTTCCGATCATCACCAGCTTGTTCTGCATATACAGCGGTAAACCGGCAAAAAGAATCACCAGATACCCATAAACCAGCATACTCACGGTCTCTTTTGTATTTTGTTCCTGTTTCTTCATAGCTTACATTATCCTTCAGACTGAAAAACAAGGCACCCCTCATTGACTGAAGAGTGCCTTATATTTCCCGGTTATTTTATTTCCTTACGGTTACTTATTTGCCGTAACGCATCTGCAGGTACAGAGGACCATACCATTCAATAGCATTGTCTTCTGCCTTACCGGCAGGGATGGTTACCGTATACTCATTGCCTTCGAAGGTGTACTCCAGCTCCAGAGCTACCGTCTGCTTCTTGTACAGAGCCTGCATGATATCGTTGGGCAGAGCATTGATATTCTTGTCTCTGCTGATCTTGACAGTAGCACCGTCCTTGGCATTAGCGATCTCGCTTGCCACATTGTCACGATATCTTCCAAATGCGTTGTCAGTACCTTCTGCTGTTGCGGTATTATTAGCTTCTGCAATAGCAAAAGTGGAGAAGTGATTTACAGTAAAGGTCAAAGTGTTTGCGGAAGCATTGTAAATAGGCTTGATTTCTTCCAGTCCACCATTTACAAAGTGGAAAATCACTGCCTTATTACCATCTACACCTGCAGGAGTCTCAATGGTAACTGCTACGGGAATAGGCAGAGATTCAACTGAATAAGTACCAGCCTTCAGGCTGATTTCTACATATACGGGAGTAGAAGTTACTGCGTATGTAGAAGAAGTAATCTCAGGTGTAGCCGCCGGTGCTTCTACACTCAGTGTTGTGTCAGGAGCAACAAATGCTGCACCAACAATGCCTACAGCCTTTACAGCGCCGGAGTTAGCAAGAGTAGTATCCTTAATTCCCTTTGCCTTTTTGTATGCTGCTTCGATGGCTGCAACATCATTAACAGTATCCTGTCCTGCATTCATTGCTTCCTTCAGATCCTGAGAACCGATCTTTATCAAAGCAACTGCCGCATTATCTGCAGATGCCGCATCAGTAATCTTGGATGCATCAATAGCATCTACCGCATTCTTTACCTCTTCTACCGGTTTGGTGCTCGGTGCAGGGGTCGGTGTAACCACCGTATTATTCTCACTTGCTACAGATACGGTAGACAGTGCACTGCTGCCGAAAGGAACTGCAAATACTGCAAATGCAATGGCTGCGGCAATGATTAATTTCTTTTTCATTATCTCATTCCTCCTAAGTATAATGTTATGGATTTTATTTTTACCGTTATTTAGTATACCCCCCCCGCTATATTGTCAATACTATTTCTTCCTATTTTTTCCTTTTTTTCTCATTTTCCATGTGCAAAAAAAGCATGCCCTTCCGCCCCCTAAAAACGGGCATCACAGACATGCTTTTTCTGCTTTTTATTCATTTTTTTTATTGGAGTGCTCTTTCAGTTCTTCCAGAGCTTCCTTGAACTTCTCGGAACTCATGGTCGGATTGGAACGGATCATGTCACGCTGGAAGAAATCTCTTAAGCTGCTGACATTCTCTCTGTCTGCCACGCTTCTGGTGTACTTCTGCCGCAACTCGGCGACCTCGTTCTTCACGCTCTCCAAATACTGATTGGGAGATTTCTGTGCGGAAGTGCGGAAGCTCTCCAGCTTGCCCTCAATGTTGGACTTCAGGTCCTCCACTCTGGTGGTAATACTTGCAGTAAAGTCTTCCTTCTTCTGTGCCAGGCTATCACTGAAGCCTTCCCTGCGGTTCTCCAGATCTTCACTGGTCACAGCAATAATAACATCCAGCCGTTTCTGGATCCGCAGCATATCTTCTTTTGCCTTCTCCATCTTCTCCAGTACATCCCGCAGATCCAGGGCTGCCTTGAAGGATAATGCGAAATCCGCACCGATCAGCGCCGTCAGCACCAGTGTCACCGGAGTGAGGATGCTGTCCGGAATGGACAATACCAGATGTTCAATGGGCTTATGGATAACCTCCGTCATCAGGATCGTCAGACCTCCCCATGCGAGCGAGGACCCCAGACAGATATGTCCCTGGAAATTGAACTTATTCTTGGAATAGTCCCAGTATCTGACTTTAAATAATGCCTCCATGGTCACGCCTGTGACATACTCCAGCACCGTAGCCCCGATACATCCGGCGATGTAAACCAGCACCAGATTGTCCTGAAACGGCATGGACACCACCAGCATCATGATGGCTCCACTTCCATACAGCGGCAGAAACGGTCCGCGGCAGAAACCACGGTTGACCAGCTTCCTGCTTTTCAGGGATACATAGGTGGATTCAAAACACCAGCCGAAAAAGCAATAAAAATAAAAGAAAAATAGCCATTGGATCGCAGTATAATGATACACTGTTTAACCTCCTTCACGTCTTCGTTTTTTCCTTACGAGCAAGGCAACTGTCATCTCATGACCGAACCGCTACGGATATACCTCAGCCTCTATGGCAAGCTTCCCCTTCCTCGTGGCATGGGGTTCTCCACTTATGCGGAATTTACCGTAGCCTCTGGCATTTACCACATCCCCCGTCTCCAGGGGCTTGGAATTATTTTCACACAGCCTGCCGTTCACATATACCTTTCCCGCCCGGAACAACTCCAGGCAGTCGCTTCTGGATTTATTATATACCTTGGAAATGACAGCATCAACACGTGGACTTGCCACCTGAATGACCTGACGCACCGGTTCTTCCTGCGGTACTTCTGCCGCCGCATCCACCACCTCACACTTCACATGGGTATGACGGATCTGTTCCAGATTGTCACAGATGAATTCCGCGATGGTATCCAGACAGAACAAAAATGCTTCGCCCTCCCCCGGCAGAATATCACCGATGGTGCTCCGTTCAATGCCAAGGTTCATCAGCGCCCCCAGATAATCCCTGTGGGACAGCTTGTCTGCAAATTTTGCCGACAGAGGCCGGATCCGGATACAGCAGATGGGAAAAGGCTGTTCATAGCCCAGCTCCGCCTCACTGCCGAAGCGAAGGAGCTTCCGCTCTGCCTCTTCCCTGCCGCCGTATAAGGTGATCCCTGCGAACTTCACTTCCCGTTCCACCTGCCACAGGGCATCCTGCTCCGCCAGTCCTAAGAATCCGGTAAATGTGTACTGGTTCTGGTTGTAGGATTTGTCTGCCAGTTCACGGATCCGGTTTTTCAGCTGTTGTATTTCTTTTTCATTTTCCACGGACATTCCCGTACATCCTTCCTGCTGTTCTCACTTTGCTTTTGCAAATATTACACTGTACACATTATCCCAGTGCCACATCCAACATCATCATCAACGCAAAACCAATCGCAAAGGCAATGGTTCCCAGGTTGGAATGCTCTCCCTCACTGGCTTCCGGAATCAGTTCCTCCACCACCACAAAGCCAGCATATAGGGTAAAATAGGTGTCACAATGCTTGCCAGTGCAATGGCCAGGATTGCTCCCACCGGTTCCACTGCTCCCGACAATACGCCTAAGGCAAAGGACTTTCCTCTCTTATTTCCTTCACTCCGAAGAGGCAGGGAAATAATGGCTCCCTCCGGGAAATTCTGAATGGCGATACCGATGGCCAGCGTCAGGGCTCCCGCCATCGTAACAGTTCCGTCCCCGTTTAACACTCCGGCGAAAATAGCACCACACGCCGCACCTTCGGGAAAATTGTGAATGGTCACCGCCAGCATCAGCATGGCTGTGCGGTTCAGACTGCTCTTATGGCCTTCCGGTGCATCGCTTCCCACATGCAGATGGGGTACCATGCTATCGATGAACAACAAAAAAACAATACCGATCAGGAATCCGATCACTGCGGGAAGAAATGCAAGCTTCCCCATCTCTTCGCACATATCCATGGCCGGTATCAGCAAAGACCACACCGAAGCTGCCACCATGACACCGGCAGCGAATCCGGTAAATATTCTCTGAATATTGCCGCCAATCTGTTTTTTCAGGAAAAACACGCAGGCTGCCCCTGCAGTCGTTCCCAGAAACGGAATCAGAAGACCGGCTACAATGCTTAAATTCATGAAACACTCTCCTTTCTTTCATTATTCTATGTAACTCGCAGCAAGATGGTATCTTGTCTGCCTTTTCAAATCATTTTTACTAAAATCCCGCCAGATCGTTGCCCAGGACGGCATACATCAGGAAATTCACACCACACACCAGATGGTAGCAGAATACCGCGATCTCGCCCACGACGAAGATCACCTTCCAGCTCTTCCACCACTCCCTGATATTCCGCACCATGACGATCAACGTCATCAGGAAGACAAAGAACATACCGTGCATATAGCCCCAGGAAAAGTTGGCATGCATCATGCGGAATCCTTTTTCATAGAAGATCAGGAACATTACTGTACCCATAAGATAATTCAGCCATGCAAACCAGTAATATCTGTTGGACTTTATATTTTTAAAATCAAATACCAGATTCAGGAAAAGTACGCCGATGGGCAATGCCATTCCCATGATAATACTTAAAGGAATGCTTTTGGAATAATTGCTCCATACTTTGGCAAAGCCGATGGCGATGCCTGTCTCCTCTCCCATGGCATTCGTCCCGGTGAAAATTCCGGAAAACTGGTACAGCAGGGCAATTCCCGTGGGGATCATGGTCACACACAGACAGAAGGCATTGCGAAAACTTTTTCCTCTGCTTACGATCAGCTGGATCAGGAGGATCAGACCGATCAGAGGCACCACTACCATCGTATAGCTTGGTTTGGTCATGGTGGTCAGCAGAAGGCTGACTGCGAAGAGAACGCAGTTCTTCCACTGAAAATCCTTCTCATATTCTGACAGCACCTTCACCGTCTCAAAAAAGCAGATAATCGCAAAAGGTCTGGTGGCCAGATAAGTGGCATTCCAGAAAGGATTCGGCGTATAAATCCCCATACAGCGATACGCATAATCAAAGCCGAAAAAAGCTGTATTCTTGGGAGAATACAGGTTAGAAAGCAAAAATAGCGAAAAGACAAGCAGGGTCACAAGAATGTCCGTCATAGCCTGTCTTCCCTGAGTTAAGTCATCATAATGACTTACTTTCCGGATCTCCCGGTTCATATAATATTTTGTGATCACTACCGCTGCCAGATTGAACAGCGCGGTGGTGATGGCCATGGCCGCTTTCGCTCCGATCAGCCAGGCGGAAAGTCTGGCTGTCCAGAACAGGATCGGATAGGGAAACTCATAATTTCCCGCAATACCTGCCACCTTATTCACATAGTCCGGCATATCCGACTGAAAGCCCGGCACCTGATAGCACTCCATCCAAAACAGATATAACATAACCCCGGTATACAAAAACAGCAGGAAAAGAAATGTCACTTTTCCTGCCATTGTCTCCCGCAGGCCGCTCTTTATGGGATTCTTTTTCATAGAGCCGATCCTTTCTAGTTGAAACTGATCACGGGATCTTTGGGAGCCTTTGCCTTCTCCACACGGATGGCATGGAGTACAGGGCCCTCTCCCTTATAGTCTGCGAAGTATTCTCTGGCAACCTTCGCTGTCACTTTAACCCATTCCTTCTGCTTCAGGTCTTTCGTGCCTGCAAACTCACAGGCATAGCCCAGAAATGCCATATCTTCCGCACAGCAGGTCATTGCCATGCGTCCCGGTACGAAATAGCCATCGGGATATTCCTCGGGCTTCAGTACCATGGCCAGAAACTGGATATTTTTGCCTTCATAGCGCTCCAGATGATCCATGGAATCCAGATACCAGATGCCATAGCCCTGGTTGTCCAGTACGATAGGATCCTGATTCAGATCGTAGGGCAGATCCTCCTCGAAGATCTCATCGATCTCACCGTTGGAATCCTCGAAGATCACATCTGCGGAAGGATTCACCGCTTTGATGTTGCGCTTGTATACATTCAGATCCTTGATACCGTCGCAACGGTTGAAAATGATCATCTCGGACTTACGGATCATCTCTGCCAGCAGAGACTTCATATTTGTGTAGTACATAGGGAAGGTGGAGCCGTCAATGGTCGTGATCTGCTGCTCTACTTTCCAGTACCAGGGAAGCGTCATGTTCTTACAATTCCACATACCGTTATACTCGATGATGATACGGGCGGGCTTGTACTGCTTCTCCAGCTCGATCAGATGATTCGGAGTAAACTCCTCTTCCTCTTCGATCAATACGACATCCGTACGACTCTTTTTTAATAAAGCGGGATCGTATTCATTCTCGCCCTCTTCACAGAGGATGAGCAGTGTCTTTCCTTTGATCTGGAAATACGGCTGTCCCAGTGTAAATGTGATAAATTCTGTCTTACCGCTCTCCAGAAAACCATTTATGATATAGACTGGTTTCGTCATAATTCATACCTTTCTCTTTCTTATCCTGCTGCCTGTAAAATCCGTTCCGGCAATTTATTTACGGAACAGTTCTGCCAGCTTGTCCTCGTCCAGTTTGGAACCGATGACACAGATCTTACCGGTAACTTCCGGCTTACCGCTTCTGATGTCATGCTCTTCGGGAACATAATCATAATATACCCAGGTTCCGTCGGGAGCGGGTACCATACCCTTGGCACGCAGGATTGCACCGTACTCTCCGCTGTCCAGAGCAGTAAGGATCTTCTCGATGTCCTCTGCGCTGTAGGTGTTGGGTGTCTCGATACCCCAACTGGTGAATACTTCGTCTGCGTGATGGTGATGATGGTGGTGGTCATGATCATGATCGTGGCAGCCGCAGGTGCAGTTCTCGTCATGCTCATGATGATGCTCATGGTCATGGTCTTCATCATGGTCATGATGATGGTGATGCTCATGCTCGTCTTCATCATCGTCGTCATCGTGGTGATGTCCACAGCAGCACTCATGGTCGTGGTCATCCTCGTCATGGTCGTGATGGTGATGATGCTCGTGGTCACAGCACTCATCCTCATCGTGATCGTCATGGATATGCTCCAGCATTTCCTTCATCATATCTTCCAGCTTGTCAGCGCCTTCGATGGTCTTCAGTACTTCCCTGCCATCCAGCTGATCAAGAGGAGTGGTGATAATGGTAGCCTTGTCGTTATGCTCACGAATCATCTCCACGCAGGCATTCAGCTTTGCCTGATCCACTTTGTCGGTTCTGCTTAAGATAATGGTTCCGGCGTACTCGATCTGGTTGCTGAAGAATTCGCCGAAGTTCTTCATATACATCTTGCACTTGGATGCATCTACTACTGCTACCGCACTGTTGATCTCCACATCCAGATCTCCTGCCACGTTCTCCACAGCCTTCAGGACATCGGACAGCTTGCCGACACCGGAGGGCTCGATCAGAATACGCTCGGGAGCATAAGTGCTGATAACTTCCTTCAGGGAAGTACCGAAATCACCTACCAGAGAGCAGCAGATACAGCCGGAGTTCATCTCTTTGATCTCGATACCGGCCTCTTTTAAGAAACCGCCGTCGATACCGATCTCACCAAACTCATTCTCGATCAGAACGGTCTTGCTGCCGTCCAGAGCTTCTTTTAACAGCTTCTTGATCAGGGTGGTCTTACCGGCACCCAGGAATCCGGATACTACATCTATTTTCGTCATTGTTTTTTCCTCCAATCTGAGTCTAAGACCCATCCTTTTTATTTTCTATCATATTTACAGTATTGTCAATAAAACGATTATTAAATTTTTATCAACTAAGCCATAATGTTCGTCAGACACTGTGCGGATGCTCGCATACGCAGCTGTGCTACGGTCTCTCCGTCTCGATCATGCTGTAAGGCACCACGGCCACTTTTCCCTCTTCATCACCGCCACACAGGATTCCTACGAACACACCGTCCTCCGTAAAGGCTCCGCCTCCTGACATTCCGGGAGCGATCAGTCCCTGCAGCAGAAGCATATACTGGTCAAAATCCTCCACATAGATCCAGGGATCCACCACGAAAGCATAGACCGGCAGCCCACTCTCCCCTCCGTACATCCATACATCGTCATATTCCTTCAGTGCATCGAATACTTCCCGATCCGTCTGCACCGGCAGACAGACCTTCCATGCTTCCTCTGACAGTTCCGCCTTGTCCACCCACAGGAAAGCCAGATCGCAGCTGTCCACTGTCTCCACGCCGGTGGCAGCCACCTGTGTTCCGTCCGGAAATGTCACCCGGGCCTCTCCGGTATCGTCCGCCAGTACGTGCCCTGCCGTTGCGATCAGAATCCTGTTTTCCTCTTCATCATAGATCACACCGCTGCCCTGCCGCTCTCCCGTCTGAATTCCCACCAGGGATTTCATTACCTTAAAATCATTCTCCGTCAGTTTCTGCTCTGTCTGCACCGGCAGTTCCACAAATTCCATTCCTGCGTCAGCCTGTCCCATGCCACTGTTTTCTTCCGAAACCTTCTGGCCTGCGGTCTCCGTGGAGACATTTTCCTCACTCCCACCGTTTTCCCCGCAGCCGGCGAAAAGTAACAGGCAGCTCAGTATCACAGTGATCCCTTTTATCCGCATTCTCTCTTTTTTCTCCATGACTTCTCCATAGTTTCTCCGTGAAACATGCTCTGCATTGCAGTCGCTTATAACAGAAAACGGACCGCATCCGCAGTCCGCATTTTTCTCAAAAGGTGTAAGCAAAAAATAAGCCGAGTTCTGTATATGACGATCATCTATCTAGTACGACTGTCACCAGCCGCATCAAGCGACCTACCTGAAAGCAGACCGGGCCGGTCTATAGCTCTCTGTTTGGTCTTGCTTCGGATGGGGTTTACATGGCTCCGTCTGTTACCAGCCGGACGGTAGTCTCTTACACTGCCTTTCCACCCTTACCAGGAAAAACCTGGCGGTATCTCTCTGTTGCACTGGCTCTAGGGTCGCCCCCGGCTGCCGTTAGCAGCTATCCTGCTCTGTGATGCCCGGACTTTCAACACCTGTTTTTTTGCCTTTGTTTTATGCGGCTTCGGTTTTGGTGTCGGTTTCTTAGTTGGTTTGGGTGTCACAACTGCCGGAGGGGTAGTTGCAACTACTGTTGACGGTGTTGTAATCGCTGACGGTGTCGCATTGTTATTCTGAGTTTCGGTTATCTCTGCTGTTTTAAAACAATTATCGAAAAACTCTGTTCCAATGTTTTTTTCGGCATGAACCGGAACTGTACCGGTAATATTTCCTAATATAATTGCCGTAACAAGCAATAGTGATACTATCGATTTATGTTTTTTCAAAACTATTTCCTTCCTTCCAGTTACTTTTAGTCAAAATAAAACATATTTAACCT
>OHFL01001322.1_pt1 | contig 11614 bp, 9 predicted proteins | sample 1567491 | NCBI WGS metagenome assembly OHFL01 (sample SAMEA3879539, study PRJEB24766) | human gut metagenome | biome: human-associated habitat; feature: feces | place: USA | collected 1985/1987 | reverse complement strand
CCACGGTCTTGTCCAGCTTCATGCCGGCCAGAGCGGAGGTGGGGTTGAGCATCTCGCGCATACCGGGGCCGCCCTTGGGGCCCTCGTAGCGGATGACCACCACATCGCCCGGGACGATCTGGCCTGCGTAGATGGCCGCAATGGCGGTCTCCTCGCTGTTGAACACGCGGGCCGGGCCGGAGTGCTGCTGCATCTCGGGGGCCACAGCGCTGCGCTTGACCACGCAGCCGTCCGGAGCGATGTTGCCCCACAGGATCTGCAGGCCGCCGGTCTGGGAGTAGGGGTTCTCGATGGGACGGATGGCCTTTTCGTTCAGGATGTGGGCACCCTTGATGTTCTCGCCCAGGGTCTTGCCGGTGACGGTAGGCACATCCAGATCCAGCAGGCCCTTCTTGGCCAGCTCTGCCTGCACAGCGGGGATGCCGCCTGCGGCATAGAGGTCGGGCATGTGGGTGGGGCCTGCGGGGGCCAGATGGCAGAGGTTGGGGGTCCTGGCGCTGATCTCGTTGAAGAGCTTCAGGTCAATGGGCACACCGGCCTCGTAGGCAATGGCCAGCAGATGCAGGACGGTATTGGTGGAGCAGCCCAGCGCCATATCGCAGGTCAGTGCGTTGCGGATGGAGCGCTCGTTGATGATCTGGCGGGCGGTGATGCCCTTGTTGACCATGTCCATGATGGCCATACCGGCGTGCTTGGCCAGCTGCAGGCGCTTGGAGTAGACCGCCGGGATGGTGCCGTTGCCGGGCAGGGCAATGCCGATGGCCTCGCACAGGCAGTTCATGCTGTTGGCGGTGTACATGCCGGAGCAGCTGCCGCAGCTGGGGCAGCAGTTGCAGGTGCAGTCCTCCAGCTGCTCGTCGGTGATCATACCGGCCTTGTAAGCGCCCACAGCCTCGAACATCTTGGAAAGGCTGACTTCCTCGCCGCCGTAGCTGCCGGCCAGCATGGGGCCGCCGGAGCAGACCACCGCGGGCACATCCATGCGGACCGCGGCCATGACCATGCCGGGCACGATCTTATCGCAGTTGGGCACCAGCACCAGACCGTCCAGCTGATGGGCCATCAGCATGGTCTCCACGCTGTCGCAGATCAGCTCACGGGAGGCCAGGGAGTACTTCATGCCCACATGGCCCATGGCGATGCCATCGCAGACACCAATGGCGGGGATCAGGATGGGGGTGCCGCCCGCCATCTCCACACCAGCCTTGACGGCATCGGCGATCTTATCCAGATTCATATGGCCGGGCACGATCTCGCTGTAAGCGCTGACCACGCCGATCAGCGGGCGCTCCAGCTCCTCGGGGGTGTAACCCAGTGCGTAGAATAAGCTTCGGTTGGGGGCCCGCTCCGAACCCTTGGTCACGTTGTCACTTCTCATGGTTTGTTCCTCTTTTCCTTATAACAAAAGACCCCCTCCCAAAGGAGGGAGCCTTTCTTAGTTTTAAAAGCAGCTTTTGGCTGAACTCCTTCCGTCATCGCTTGCGCGATGCCACCTCCCTCACGGAGGGAGGCTTCACGCTGCGGTCAGACAAAAGGCTCCCTCTTTGAGGGGGCTGTCGCCGCAGGCGACTGGGGGAGTTAATTACTTCTTCAGCCAGCTCATCATGCTGCGCAGCTCTGCGCCCACCTTCTCGATGGGGTGTTCGGCCTGCATCCGGCGCTCAGCCAGGAAGTGGACCTTGCGGCCGCCGTTGGGGCTCATCTCGGTCAGGAACTCGGAAGCAAAGGTGCCATCCTGGATCTCGGTCAGAACCTTCTTCATCTCCTTGCGGGTCTCCTCGGTGATCAGGCGCTTGCCGGTACGGTAATCGCCGTACTCAGCGGTGTTGGAGATGGAGTAGCGCATCTTGGAGAAGCCGCCCTCGTTGATCAGGTCAACAATCAGCTTCATCTCGTGGCAGGTCTCAAAGTATGCCATCTCGGGCTCGTAGCCAGCCTCAACCAGCGTATCGAAGCCTGCGTGGATCAGCTCGCAGACACCGCCGCACAGAACTGCCTGCTCGCCGAACAGGTCGGTCTCGGTCTCCTCCTTGAAGGTGGTCTGCAGGATGCCTGCACGGCCAGCGCCGATGCCGGAAGCGTATGCCAGAGCAATATCCTTAGCCTTGCCGGTGTAGTCCTGCTCCACGCAGATCAGAGAGGGGCAGCCCTCGCCCTCGGTGTACAGGCGGCGGACGATGTGGCCGGGGCCCTTGGGAGCGATCATGATCACGTCCACGTTCTTGGGAGCGGTGATAGTCTTGAAGTGGATGTTGAAGCCATGGGCAAAGGCCAGAGCCTTGCCTTCGGTCATGTAGGGGGCCACCTGGGTGTTGTAGATGTCGGCGCACAGCTCATCGGGCACCAGCATCATCACCACGTCGCCAGCCTTGGCAGCTTCTTCCACTTCCATGACCTTGAAGTTCTCATGGGTGGCGGCAAACTCCGAAGCCTTTGCCCAGTGAGCAGAACCCTTCCGCAGACCCACCACCACGTTGACGCCGCTTTCGGCCAGGTTCTCGGAATGGGCGTGGCCCTGGCTGCCGAAGCCGATAACGGCAACGGTCTTGCCGTCCAGCACACCCAGGTTGCAGTCGGAATCGTAGTATTTCTTGATAGCCATAGTCCTTGTTCTCCTTTACGGTTCTGTTTTATGTTGCAGGCTTGTAAGACAGATCTATTTTTCGCTCGCTCCGGAGCGGAAAAGCAGTTGTTGGAACCCTCTCGGCTTCGCAGAGGAGGGGCTGAACTTTACGCCCTTTCCGGGCAGTGGGTCCCCGGCAGGGGCAGCTGGGCGCTGCGGACCTCCTGGGGCGGTTTTTGCATATGCTGGTGCATCCCACCACGCTCCAGAGCGGTAACGCCGGTGCGGCACTGCTCCAGGATGGTGTAGTCGACAAACATCTTCAAAAAGGCGTCGATCTTGTCCGGCTTGCCCAGCAGCTCAAACACCATGCTGTCGGGGGAAAGATCAATGATCTTGGCCTTGTAGATGCTGGCGATCTCTCGCAGCTCCGTGCGGTTGTGGACGTCGGAGGCCACCTTCAGCAGCAGCTCCCGTTCCAGAGATTTTTCGCTGTCCAGCACAAAGACCTGCCGGGTCACCTCCAGCCGCTCGGTCTGGAGCAGCAGCTGGTTCAGGGCCTTTTCGTCACTGGTGATGGTCACGGTGATGCGGCTCACCGTGGGGTCGTTGGTGGCTGAAACGGTAAGGGTGTCGATGTTGAAGCCTCGGCGGCAAAACAGGCTGGACACCCGGGCCAGAACGCCGCTCTGGTTGTCTACCAGCAGGCTGATGACCCTGCGTTTGTTGGTTTCCATTCCGTTGTTCCCCCTTATTCCATGATGATATCGCGGATATCGCCGCCGCCGGGAATCATAGGCAGGACCTTTTCGTCCTTGTCGATGATGCACTCGATCCAGGTGGGGCCCTTTTGCTGCAGGGCGTCGGCAAAGGCTGCCTGGAACTCCGGCAGGTTGGTGCAGCGGTAGCCCTTCAGGCCAAAGCCCTCGGCCAGCTTGACAAAATCCGTGTGGCGGTGGGGATCGGTCTGGCTGTAGCGTTTGCCGTAGAAGGTGGTCTGCCACTGACGGACCATGCCCAGCACCGAGTTGTTGAAGATCACGGTGATGATGGGCAGCTCGTAGCTGACGGCGGTGCAGGCTTCGTTGAGGTTCATGTGGAAGGAGCCGTCACCGGTAAACATGACCACTCGCTGGTCCCGGCCCAGGGCCATCTGGGCACCAATGGCGGCACCGTAGCCAAAGCCCATGGCGCCCAGGCCGCCGCTGGTGATAAAGCCCCGGCTCTTGGCGTGGCGCAGGTACTGGGCCGCCCACATCTGGTGCTGGCCCACGTCGGTAACGTACACCGCCTCGGGGCCGCACTGGTTGCATACCTCGCCAATGACCTGATGGGGCATCAGCCGGGTGGGGTCCGACACCGGGTGGTAATCCTGGGCCTGCCACTCCCGGATCATCTTCATCCAATCGGGGTGGGTGGTCTCCTTGATCTGGGGCAGCATGGCGTTCAGCACATAGGCAGCGTCTCCCACGATGGACAGGTCCACTTCCACGTTCTTGCTCAGCTCGCTGGGGTCGATGTCGATCTGGATGATGGTGGCGTTCTTGGCAAAGGTCTTGGGGTTCAGGGCCACCCGGTCAGAAAAACGGGTGCCCACGGCGATCAGCACATCACAGTCCGCCACAGCCCGGTTGGAGGTGTAGCAGCCGTGCATGCCCAGCATGCCGATGTTCATGGGGTCGCCGTAAGGCACCACTCCGGCGGCCATCAGGGTGTGGGTGGCCGGGATCTGGGCCTTGTGCAGCAGATCCCGCAGCGGCTGGCAGCTGGCAGCACTGCGGACGCCGCCGCCAAAGTACACCAGAGGCCGCTGGGCGGCGTTGATCAGGTCGGCAGCCCACCGGACCTGCTGGGCATCAAAGGTGGTAACGGTGCGGATGGGCTCCGGGTGCTTGGGGGTGAACTCGCAGAGGGCTGCGGTCACATCTTTGGGGATGTCCACCAGCACCGGGCCCTTGCGGCCGCTCTGGGCAATGCGGAAGGCGGCACGCATGGTGTCGGCCAGATCCTCGACCCGGCGCACCGTGAAGTTGTGCTTGGTGATGGGCATGGTAATGCCCTCAATGTAGGCTTCCTGAAAGCAGTCCTTGCCGATGCCCGGGGTGGCTACGTTGCCGGTAAAGGCCACCAGAGGCACCGAGTCCATATAAGCGGTGGCGATGCCCGTGACCAGGTTGGTGGCACCCGGGCCGCTGGTGGCCAGCACCACGCCGGTGCGGCCGGTGGCCCGGGCGTAACCGTCTGCTGCATGGGAGGCTCCCTGCTCGTGTGCCGTGAGCACATGGGTGATGCGGTCGGCATTCTTATACAGCTCATCGTAAAGATTCAGCACTGCACCGCCGGGATAGCCAAAAATGGTATCCACGCCCTGCTCACAAAGAACCTCCACAAAAATCTGAGAACCGTTCAACTGCATGGTGTGTTTCTCCTGTTCCAATTCCACGTTTATCCATTGCCCCGGGGGAGCTTTTGAAAAATAAAAAGCCCTTGTCCCCTGCTTTCTCAAGAGACAAAGACCTTGTGATCATCAAGCTCTCTGCGGTACCACTCTCGTTGGCGTGCTGTGCACGCCCCCTCACGGACTTCCAGCAAAGTCCCGCACTGTAACGGCTGCAACCGGCGCTGCTTACAGGGACGCTTTTTGTGCATCCGTTCAACAGGCTGCTCCGGGAGGATTTCTCCCACGAAACACTGACTGCCTTGCACCAAACGGCAGCTCTCTGAACAGGGGGGATCGTGTGGTACTTTTTCCCATCCACGCATTTGTTGATGTAAATTATACTATAAACCGGGCTGATGTCAATCGACAATTTGTAACCTGAATCGTTCCAAACGTGAAGGAAATTAAACACTCTTGCGTGAAATGAAAAACCGCTGTATACTCTTTTTATCTGCGCGCGCCGCGCGTTGTCTGAAAGAGGATGTACCAAAAAAAAGATTCAGGATCGAGGAAACCGGACTATGAAACTGCATGAATGGAACGCCCGCCTACACGGGCTTGTGATCTTTCGCTCCCTGCTGAGCGACCCCGTGGCGGCCAGATTTGCCGCTCTCATCGACTGCCTGACGGCCGGAAACAACAGCGTTGGCACCGTATGCGACGCCGTGGCACAGTTTGAAAGCGTGCTGTTCGAGCGCACCACCAACTGGGGCACCTACCTGAGCACCACCGTGCTGGAGACCGAGACCGTGTGCGTGCGGCAGGCCGCTGCCGGTATCCTGCCCCCTGTTCTGCAGACTGCACTGGACAACGAGCTGGCCTTCCTGCAGCAGCTGTGCGGCCTGACACTGGATGCCCTGCTGGACGCGGCAGAGGTCCCGGCCGAAGAGCTGGCCTTCCTGCCCCGGTGGGAGACGGCCGACCTTGACCTGCCCGCCGCCTATGCCCAGCGCATGAGCGAGGTGGGCAAGAAGGGCTACGGCATGTTTGCCAAGCACCATGTATTTACAGTAGAAAACGGCAAGCTGGTGCCGGTGAAGTACCCCGACCCCCAGCGTCTTTCCGAGCTGCCGGGCTACGAAAAAGAGCGGGAAAAGGTGATCGCCAACACCCGTGCCCTGCTGGCCGGGATGCCCGCCAACAATGTGCTGCTGTACGGCGACGCCGGCACCGGCAAGTCCAGCTCGGTCAAGGCCATCGCCAACGAGTTTGCCCCGGAGGGCCTGCGGCTGGTGGAAGTGAAAAAGAACCAGCTGTACCAGATCCCCGACCTGATGGACAAGCTGGCCGCCAACCCCCTCAAGTTTATCCTGTTCATCGACGACCTAAGCTTTACCGCCAACGACGACAACTTTGCCGCCCTCAAGGCCATTCTGGAGGGCAGCGTGGGCGGCCGGGCCGGCAACATCGCCGTCTACGCCACCAGCAACCGCCGCCACCTGATTAAGGAGACCCTCACCGACCGGGAGGGCGACGACATCCACGAGAGCGACACCCGCCAGGAGCTGATGAGCCTGTCCGCCCGGTTTGGGCTGACCATCACCTTCGGCAGCCCCGACCGGGAGCGGTATCTCCACATTGTGGAGGAGCTGGCCAAGCAGTACGGGGTGGAGCTGGACCCCAGACAGCTGGCGGTCCGCAGTGAGGCATTCGCGGTCCGCTCCGGCGGACGCAGCGCCCGGGTGGCCAAGCAGTTCATCGAGCAGTGTGAGGCCGGTGTGCAGAAGTAACGCTTCTGCCCGGCACGCAGCAAAGCACCCGCAGACGTTTTCCGCGTTTCCAGCGCCGGAAAACGCCCTTGCGGGTGCCTTTTTTCTGCCGCAGTTTCCCGCAAAAAAGTCGCATGAACGCCGCAATTAGTTTGTCGTTATTTTAACGACAAACTCCCGTCAAAAGTTTCACAAAAGCGCCGTGAATTCGTGAAAATTTTGACTTTTCAAGAATCTTTGTCTATTTTTTATTTATCGGCAAAAAGGCTTGATTTCCGGCAAACAGCGGACTATAATATGGCCAAAATCAGCCCGGCGGGGCGCAGCTCCTCCGGGCACATTCTGGAGGATAACCATGGGCTTTTTAACGGGTAAGACCGCACTCATCACCGGTGCAGGGCGCGCAGTCCTGCAGGATGGCAGCTGCGGTTCCATTGGATACGGCATTGCTACGGCCTACGCAAAAGAGGGTGCAAACCTTGTGATCACCGGCCGCAATGTGAAAAAACTGGAAGAGGCCAAGCAGGAGCTGGAGAGCAAGTACGGCATCAAGGTGCTGCCGGTGCAGGCCGATGTGTGCGCCGGCGGCGACAACGAAGCCACCGTGCAGAATGTAGTGAAGCAGGCCGTTGACGCCTTTGGCGGCATTCAGGTGCTGATCAACAACGCACAGGCCTCGGCTTCCGGCGTCTCGCTGGCCGAGCACACCACCGAGCAGTTCGACCTGGCCCTGTATTCGGGCCTGTACGCAGCCTTCTATTATATGAAGGCCTGCTACCCCTACCTGAAGGAGTCCCACGGCAGCGTGATCAACTTTGCCTCCGGTGCCGGCCTGTTCGGCAACTACGGCCAGTGCGCCTACGCTGCCGCCAAGGAGGGCATCCGCGGCCTGTCCCGCGTGGCCGCCACCGAGTGGGGCCCGGATGACATCAACGTCAACGTTGTCTGCCCGCTGGCCTGGACCGCCAAGCTGGAGCAGTTCCAGCAGGCTTACCCGGAGGCCTTCAAGGCCAACGTCAAAATGCCGCCCATGGGCCACTACGGCAACGCCGAACTGGAGATCGGCCGCGTGTGCGTCCAGCTGGCCATGCCGGACTTCAAGTTCATGTCCGGCGAGACCCTCACGCTGGAGGGCGGCATGGGTCAGCGCCCGTAACTTTGCGTTTTTCTTCCTTCTTCTCAATAAACAAAAGAGGCTGTGCCGGTGGGCACAGCCTCTTTTGTCTATCTGTTGCTTTTGGGATCAGCCCCGCACCGCGATGCACTCGATCTCGAGCTTTGCACCCTTGGGGATGGCTGCCACCTGCACGCAGCTGCGGGCCGGGAACGGCTCTGCAAAGGCCTTGGCATACTCTGCGTTCACAGCCACAAAGTCGTTGATGTCGGCCAGAAAGATCACAGTCTTGACCACATTGGCCATGGTCAGGCCGGCCTCGGCCAGAATAGCCTTGAGGTTTGCCAGGCTCTGTGCGGCCTGCTCTTCCACGGTATCGGCCATCTTGCCGGTGGCGGGGTCTACCGGGATCTGACCGGACACGAATACCATATTGCCCAGATCCAGCGCCTGGCTGTAGGGGCCGATGGCGGCAGGTGCGTTGGGGGTAGATACGACTTTCATAGGGATTCTCCTTCTATAGCAATAAACGGCTCACACGCGCTCACTCACGAGCTGGAAGCCCTCTTTGGTCAGTTCGGCACGGATCTGTTCGATCTGGGCCGCGTCGCGAGTTTCCAGCGTCAACTTGAGGAAGCAGCTGGAAATGGGCATGTTGGGGTCGGAACCGTCGTGCAGCACCGACACCACGTTGCTGCCACAGCGGGAGACGATCTCGGCCACACGCTGGAGCTGGCCGGGCTTGTCCTCCAGAGCAATGGTCAGGTTGGCCTTGCGGCCGCTCATGACCAGGCCGCGGGTGATCACGCGGCTGAGGATGTTCACGTCGATGTTGCCGCCGGAGATGACACACACCACCTTTTTGCCCTCGATGGGCAGCTTGTGGAACAGGGCCGCAGCCACGGGCACCGCACCGGCACCCTCGGCCACCAGCTTCTGGTTCTCCATCAGGGAGAGGATGGCGGCGGCGGTCTCGTCCTCGCTCACCGTCACGACGTCGTCCACATACTGCTCGCAGAGCTGGTAGGTCAGCTCGCCGGGAGTCTTGACCTGAATGCCATCGGCAAAGGTGGAGGCAGCTTTCAGGGTCTGGTACTTGTGCTCGTGGAGGCTGCGGTACATGCTGGGGGCACCCTCGGCCTGTACGCCGTAGACCTTTACCTCCGGCCGCAGGCTCTTGATGGCAAAGGCCACGCCGGAGATCAGGCCGCCGCCGCCCACCGGCACGATGACCGCATCCAGATCCGGCAGCTGGTCCAGAATTTCCAGACCGATGGTGCCCTGGCCTGCAATGACCTGCTCGTCATCATAGGGGTGGATAAAGGTCATGCCGGTCTCTTCCTGCAGCTCCACGGCCTTGTCGTGGGCGTCATCGTAGGTGCCGGGCACCAGGCAGACCTCTGCACCCAGGTTCTTGGTATTTTCCACCTTCATGATGGGCGCACCGTCCGGCATGCAGACGATGCTCTTGATGCCACGGCGGGTGGCGGCCAGCGCCACACCCTGCGCATGGTTGCCGGCCGAGCAGGCAATAACGCCCTTAGCGCTTTCTTCGGGTGAAAGCTGGCTGATCTTATAGTAAGCACCGCGCACCTTGAAGCTGCCGGTGGCCTGCAGATTCTCGGTTTTCAGGTAGAGCTGGCAGTCCTTGGACAGCTTGGGGGCCTCGATGAGGTCGGTCTTGCGGGCAACGTCCTTGAGCACAAAGGCGGCGTGGTAGATTTTATCCAGAGTCAACATGACGATTCCTTCCCTTTTTCGTTTCCGTGATGGCATCCAGTATATGTTACCAAAATTGTTTTGTCAAATGAATTTCGTTCATGATAGAAGCACATAAAAAGAGAACTGCCGCAGACGTTTCGTCCACAGCAGTTCTCTGCCTTATCTTTTATGCGGTTATGTTGTTGGCATCAACGGCCGCGTCCGCCGCCGCCGCCATGGAAGCTGCCGCCGCCCATGCCGCCGAAGCTGCCGCCGCCAAAGGAACCACCACCGAAGCCGCCGCTGCGGGGCGGAGTGCTGCGGGGCGGCGGAGAGCTGCGCGGGCCGCGTCCGCCGTAAGGGCCGGGACCGCCAAAGCCGCCATAGGGGCCGCCCGGCGGGGGCGGGGGCGGGTTGCGGCGTCCGCGCGGCGGACGGGGTCCTCTATGCCAGGGGCCGCCAAAGCACCAGAACAGGCCGCTCAACGGGCCGGAGAAGGTGTACACGACCACCGACACGATGATGAGCAGCAGAACGACCGTGAACAGAATGGTGATAAAGCCAAGCAGGATATCACCAAGCCCGCCGCTGCTGTTGTCATCATAAGCAGGCTCGTTGTAGGAGCCGTTGTTCGTGTTCCCGCCCGAAAGGCTCACGCCGTAGATGTCCGCGATGGTCTGGGCCACGTTCCGGGCGCAGGTGGTCACGGCGTCGTCATAGTCCTGCCGGACGAAGTCGTCCTCCATGGTCTGGGCAAGGGCACTGGCCTGACTTTCCAGCGTGGTGTTGCGGAAACCGTCACCTGTGGCAATGTAGTAATCGCCGTCGGCGTACTGCTGGGTCTCCATGACCAACAGGATCAGCACACCATTATTGCCGGTAGAAGAACCAATGCCCCAGGCATTGGCCGCCTGCAGGGCGTAGTCCTCGGTGGTCAGGTTTCCGGTGTAATCCACCGTCAGCACACCGATCTGCGCCCCGCTGCAGCTGCTTTCCAGCTGGGCGTTCAGGTCGGTGATGGTCTGCACGGTGCTGCTGCTCAGGACATTGGCATCGTCCACCACACACTGGCCGCTGGGCAGCGAGGGCAGGCTGGCCGTGGCCGCAAAGGCCGGGCACAGGGCCGCCGCGCTGACCACGAACACCAGCAGCAGTGCGCTGAGTTTTCTTGCAATGTTTTTCATGTGAAGGGCTCAACCTCCTTCACGCCGGCAAGGCCGCCCAGCACATTGGCCGGGAACCCGCCGACTTCGTTCTGATAGTTGTAGACTGCTTCGTTGTATTTCAATGTGCCGATGATGGTGCCTGCGCTGTTGAACTGGCCATACTGGCCCTGCACAGCGCCCATCTTCATGGGGTCGGCGGCCTGCTCCTGCAATTTGGCATAGAGCTGGTCGATGGCCTTGCCCAGCGTCTCGTTGGCCTGATACAGCGCGTGCATGGAACTGCCGTTGTAGTAGCTCAGGGATGTCAACGCCTGACTCTTTCCGCCAGACTGCACGGCGTCCAGACAGGCCGAAAAGTCATCCAGCGCCGCCTGCGCGGTCTGTACTTCCGCATTGTCGGCCCCCAGCGTATTGCCGGCGGTGGTGATGACGTTTGCCGCCGTATTGGCCCGGGCGGTCAGTTCCTCGCTGAGGTTGTAGCCGTTGTCGGCAGACACGCCCACCGTGAACCACTGCCGAGCCGTGTTGTATTTGCTGCGCACCTTGGCGCTGCCAAAGCCTGCAAAGGCTGCCAGCATCACCACGATGCTCAACGCCAGGGCCACGGCCTGCCGGGTGAGGGCGGCGGGCAGTTTTGCTTCCAGCCCGGCCAGCTTCTGCTGCAGCGGGGTCAGCTGCACGGCCTGCTCCGGGCTGGCCTTTTCGCGGTAGCTGCCCGCGTCAAAGCCGCCGGGGGTGCCGGTCTGCTTGGGGTTAAAATCTGCGTTTGCCATTTCAGCTCCGGATCTCCATCATTTTGGATTTCAGTTCGTCCTCGATACGGGTCAGTTCCTGCTCGGCGGCAGCGCGCTTTGCGCGGCCCTCGGTCTGGATCTTGTTCAGCTCGTCCAGCGTCTCGATCAGGCTCTTGTTGGTCTGCTG
>OHFL01001321.1_pt1 | contig 11622 bp, 9 predicted proteins | sample 1567491 | NCBI WGS metagenome assembly OHFL01 (sample SAMEA3879539, study PRJEB24766) | human gut metagenome | biome: human-associated habitat; feature: feces | place: USA | collected 1985/1987 | reverse complement strand
CTGTCACCCGTCAGTTTCTTGCCTTCGTTGGTCAGCACGGAACGATCCAGCAGTTCAGCCTGCTCTGTAGTGGTATTATAAATACCTCGTTCGGAATAGATGTGGTTCTTATCACTCACAATATCCGAAGGACCCAGAATCGTAGCAATCTTCGTATCGGTGCTATATTTCAGGGTATCCGAAGTCAATACAAATTTCGGATTAACCAACTTCACATCATGGTTGAATACGGATATTTTCGTGGCCGGACTATATTCCCCCCACTCGGAAGTCAGCACATTCTCTTCATCGGTCAGTGTACCGCCATCGAAGTAATAACCCAGATTATACAAACGGTCGTAGTTTAAACTATCCGTTGTCAATACCGTATTCCGGTTAATCATGCGGACATTCTCACGAAGCATTGCCAACTGCGACATACCGTCATAATACAGATAATCTCCATAAATAAAGAGCGTATCCCCCTGTTCCATACGAACATTACCGAAAGCTTCCACCGAATTTGTCTTCTCGTAAATCAACGCACTGTCACAGTACATATACATACTGTCATGACGCAGCTTTACCGACCGGATCAGAATCTGAACATCCGGAAGCAGAATTTTATCCGCCTGCGCCTCCTCAGCGTAAAGCAAATCAACCCGGGTTTTCTTCTTTTCCGGCTGTTTCGGCTTATCCTGGGCACTCAGCAAACAGATGCCAAACAGGCATAGAAGGCCTGTGAGAAGGAATCTATGCCTGTTCAGAAAATTATTTCTTGTATTTTTCTTCTGCATACAAAAAGTTAGTGTATCACCCGGGATCAGTCTTTAATCCAACCCGGATACTTAAATGTACAGTTCTTCCAATTTTCGTTGATACGCACGTACGTATGTTTTTGTTTTTCGCGAATCCATTTATCCAGCATCTCGTCACGGCGTTTCTCCAATACAATTTCCTTCAGGTTCTGATAGTCTTCCGAAATAGTTGCTTTGTGTCCGTTGATGCGGCTTTTCAGTTTCACGATTACACATTCTTCTTTACCAGTCTTCTGCGGAATCATTGTGAATGCCTCGGAGATTTCTCCTACTTTCATCTTATCCACCACTTTAGCAATCTCGGGCGGAAGTTCCTGCATCTCAAACTTTGACGTATTGGTTTGAGGGTTAGGTAACAGACCGTGATTGTTACGTGTATCCTTATCCTGTGAAAGTACGGAAGCAGCTTCTTCAAAAGTAAACTTACCGTTACGGATGTCATCGGCAATAGAGTCCAGACGGGCAGTACCTGCCATCAGCGCTTCTTCCGGTACGTGGGGCTTCAACAAGATATGGCGTACTTTGATACGGTCACCACGTTTTTCGATCAACTGGATAATATGGAAGCCGAATTCAGACTCCACAATCTTGGATACCTTGTTAGGATCTTGCAGATTGAATGCCACATTCGCATATTCAGGTACCAGCTCAGCCCTGCCCATAAAGCCGAGTTCGCCACCACGGCGGCGCGAACCTTCATCTTCCGAATACAGACGTGCCAAAGTGGAGAAAGCTATTTCACCGGAAGTAACACGTTCCGTATAGTCACGCAAAGTCTTCTTCACACGCTCAATTTCTTCCTGCGGAATCTTAGGTTCCATAGTAATGATCTGCACTTCTACCTGAGTAGGAATAAAAGGAATACTGTCTTGAGGAAGATCCTTGAAATAACGACGGACTTCGGCCGGAGTAATCTTGATATCCCCCACAATCTGCTGCTGCATTTTCTGCACCGTTTTTCCATCACGTATATTCTCGCGGAGCATTTCGCGTATTTGTGTAGAAGTCTTATTATAATATTCTTCTACTTTTTCCTTAGAACCAATCTGATCAATCAGCCAATTTGTACGTCTTTCCACATCACTGATAATTTCCTGTTCGGAAACCTCAATACTATCAATAGCAGCCTGATGAAGAAACAATTTCTGGATGGCAAGCTGCTCCGGAATAATACAATACGGATCACCGTCAAACTTGCGGCCTTCATACTGGGCATTCAGACGTTCATTCTCCACGTCCGATTTTAGAATGGCCTCATCACCTACTACCCATACAACCTCGTCTATCACATTGTCTTGCCCGTATACTGAAACAACGGCAAACAGCATCAGCATCAGTGCATAAACTTTGGTACACATCAATTTATTCATTTGAATTCAAATAATAGTAATTAATCTTGTTCCTGTCCGAAGCGTGTCGGTATAACTCTTCTTTGACTTTATTTATAAATTCAACCCGCTTCAGGTTTATTAAAATCTCCTTAATTTCCGTCTTTGCAAAATCCAGCGGCCTCTGTTGGTCCTTACCCAAGAATTCCTCTACATGCAGGAAATAACAAAACGCCGTGTCTTTTACCTCTATATTCCGGTTCTTGTCCAAATAGTTCTCATCCGTATCAAGCGCTTTCAAAGGTATTTTGACAGCAATATCGGACAATGGCATCCAACGGTCATAAAAATAATCATAGCTCACCGCATTGCGCAAACTGTATTTTTCCAGGCTCTCAATAGCATCCCGGTTATTTTTTTTATACCATTTGCGTACACTTGCCAAATCCTGAGAATGAAGAGGAACTTTTATAAACAGCCCTTTCACAAAAGGATGTTCTGTATGAAACAACTCCTTGTTTTTCTCATAATAAGCGCTGATTTCCTCATCACTTATCTCATTGGCCAGTTTCTGATTAACCAGTTCCTCCTGATACGTATGCATGATCAATGCCCTGCGATAGTTCTCCACTAACTTGGCAATCTTTGCATTATCAGGAATATTTCCTTCCGCTTTATCAAAAAGCAGCACATCCTCCACCCAGTTTTTTATATAGTGCTCGGCAAACAAGACACTATCGTCTTTTGAAATATGGAAAGGCAACGCCGCCTGCAAATCTTCTTTATAGAGATATTCACCAGCAACTTCCACTAAAGGAGTCCTCCCCTTATGGTCGTGCTCCTGGCCGCATCCCGACAAAGCACCTGCTATAACAAGTAACACCCCCCAGTTTTTCACGATATTCATATAACATTAAAATAGTGAACGAAGATACTGCAATAATTAATTACTTCCGTTATTATTAACTGTTTTTAAAACCTCTTGGTTAATTTCAACCTTATATTTCCGCTTCAAATCTTTCAACCAGGCATCCTCATAGACAGTCAGATAATCCTTGACAACCGCTTCTCTTACATCCTCATAACTTTCAGGACCTTTCTTTAACTTCTTTCCCATCACAAAAGTATAAGGTAAATCCGGCTCAGGCTGAAAGCTACCGCATTTAAAGACCAATTTATCAATATACCTGTTGGTCCCTATCTGAAAGACACCTGCTTCCATACGAACTTTGGAGGAAGCATCATCTCCAGTCAGTGTATGTAATATATCTTTCCACTGGGATACCGGTTTTTTTTTCAATTGTTTCTTAATAGCTGAAGCCGTTTTTCTATCTTTACAATGAATCACTGCTCCCCGATAATGCGGCAATTCCCAGGCATAGTCTGATTTATGTTGCTTGAAGAAGCGTTCCAGGTCATCCTCATTCCAGGCTTCATCACCCGATTGATATTTTTGCGACAAATAAGCCGCAAGCAAACCATCCTGCAATTCCTGCACCCGGAACTCCAGTTCTTCCTTCTGTTCTGCAGAAAGCTCCTTCCATGTACAATTGCCATTCTTCTCCAGATAATTCAATAACTGTTCCCGTTTTTCTTCAAAACTGACACCCTGCCTGCGGTCTATCCATTTCACTATATGAATGCCCATAGGTGAATAAAAAGGAGCTGAAATCTTATTTCTTTCCAAAGATTCCAGTTTGTCTATCCATTCCTGCATATTCTTGTTCACAGGCATCCACGGCAACACTCCTCCCACATTTTTACAAGCTTCATCATCCGAGTACCGGCGGGCCAGCGTTGCAAAATCCGCGCCTTCCCGCAATGCTTCATAAACCGAATCCATTTGCTGCCGCACCCTCATTTCCTCCTGACGGCTTGCATTCTGGGATAAATATTTGCTAATATGGGCAATTTTGATCCAATCATTTGCCTGCAAACGTTGTTCACCTTGCAGGTATAACCGGCGGGCAGCCTGTTCCTCCTTTTCTGCATCTGCCAAATAAGTTCTTAAAAGTTTGCCCCGATACCAGTCCACCTGCCTGCGGAAAACAGACAACGTATCTATTCCCATATCATGTGCATAGCGTACTTTTAATTTATAGTTGATAAAAGAAGGTAGAAAAGAAAGCGGGGTCCGATGAGAAGATTTACGAAAATAATATTCAAACTCGGAACGTTTTACAGGTTCACCGTCAATAGATAACACAACTTCTCCTTGCGCCCGCATTTCCAACGCGAACACAAGGAGAAGTGACAGAATACCGACCATTCTATGCGGCATCATTCATACATTTTATTGAGGACGGCTGTAGTTAGGAGCCTCGCTGGTTATGGCCACATCATGCGGATGACTTTCCAATACACCTGCGTTAGTAATACGGGTGAATTTGGCATCATGCAATTGTTCTATATTAGCAGCGCCACAATATCCCATTCCCGCACGAAGACCACCTACCAGCTGGTAAATCACTTCATACAAAGTACCTTTATAAGGTACACGGGCTGCAATACCTTCCGGAACCAGTTTCTTCACATCGGCAGTTCCGCTCTGGAAATAACGATCCTTCGAGCCGTTCTCCATCGCTTCCAAAGATCCCATTCCACGATAAGATTTGAATTTACGTCCGTTAAAGATAATCGTATCACCCGGTGACTCTTCCGTTCCGGCAACCAATGAACCGATCATTACACTATAACCGCCGGCAGCCAAAGCTTTTACCACATCCCCCGAATAACGCAAGCCACCATCAGCAATCAAGGGTATACCTGTACCTTTCAGCGCCTTGGCAACATCATAAACGGCAGAAAGCTGGGGAACACCCACACCGGCAACCACACGGGTAGTACAGATAGAACCCGGACCGATACCGACCTTCACACCATCCGCACCGGCTTCCACCAACATTTTGGCAGCTTCGCCCGTAGCGATATTACCTACCACAATATCAATATTCGGGAAACGTTTCTTAGCTTCTTTCAATTTTTCGATCACATACATGGAGTGGCCATGAGCCGTATCAATAACGATTGCATCCGCACCGGCATCAACCAAGGCCTGCATACGGTCCAGCGTATCGGCAGTAACCCCTACACCGGCAGCCACACGCAAACGTCCTTTGGCATCCTTGCAAGCCATCGGTTTATCTTTCGCTTTTGTAATATCTTTATAAGTAATAAGACCTACCAGTTTACCTTCCTTATCCACCACCGGCAACTTTTCAATCTTATGCTCTTGCAGAATCCGTGAGGCAGCCTCCATGTCAGTGGACTGGTTGGTAGTGACAATATTCTCCTTCGTCATTACCTCATCAATACGTTTGTCCATATCCTTCTCAAAACGAAGGTCACGGTTCGTCACAATACCTACCAAATATCTTTCATCGTCTACTACAGGGATACCGCCGATTCTATATTCAGACATCAACGCAAGTGCATCTCTCACAGTAGATCCTCTCTTGATAGTCACAGGATCATAAATCATACCGTTTTCCGCACGTTTCACTATGGCTACCTGACGTGCCTGCTCTTCGATAGACATGTTTTTGTGAATCACACCGATTCCCCCTTCACGGGCAATGGCAATGGCCATTTTCGCTTCTGTAACCGTATCCATAGCGGCAGTCACAAAAGGGACTTTCAACTCGATGTTGCGTGAGAACTTAGTCGTGAGTTCGACTGTTTTTGGTAAAACTTCAGAATAGGCGGGGATCAACAATACATCGTCGTAGGTTAATCCGTCCATTACGATTTTATCTGCAATAAATGACATAGGGCTTTATGCGTTTAGATTTTATTGCGTGCAAATATACGCATTTTATTCAATATGGGAAAACGATAGAATATTTTTTTGCTAAGAGAATACGAAATTTTGCAGAAATAAAAAGAATCAGTCCCCCAAATGGCTCACATAAAACAATTACAAAAAAACAGGGAGTTCATGAAACAAATGAAGCGCTTTTATTCTTCAGGTCCAGTGTTTTTCATTAAATTTGTACTTTGAACAAAAGAAACAAAAGAAACATGGAAAAACAACCGCAATTTCCCTTTGCACCCAAAGACTTCGCACGCTACCTTAACGCCACATGCCCCCGTTCCCAAAACTGCCTGAGACGAACTGCCGCCCTGCAGGATACGGATGAACATCTATTTCTCAAAGTGGTAAACCCGCTCCGTTATCCCAAGGAGGGTGAAGAATGTGAACTGTTCCGTTCCACCGACAAAGTGCGGATGGCATGGGGAGTCACCCACCTGCTGGACAATGTGCCCTACAAAGAAGGCAGCCTGCTGCGCAATATGATCATCAACCACCTGGGCAGAAGCCAGTATTACCGGTGCTTCCGCAAGGAACGCCCTTTTGCGCCACAAGACCAACAGACCATTCGCATGCTGTTCCGCCAGAGAGGCATCAGCGAAGAGCCGTCATTCGACTACTACACAAATGAATTTAACTGGTAATATCCGTCACACTGTCACAGCCGCATGCAACACATTGTACGACAATAGTTTACCACTATGACAGATGGTGTAACGGATGGTGTGACGGACTTTTATCTGTCACACCGCCGCCTCCGGATCTCATCATGCCCTTACCAGCTGATACACAGTGCCTTTACGTGTATGCCGTGAAGGAATACCCTGTTTCCTCAAAATTCGTCCGAATGCCGCCACCCTCTTGGCGTTCAATGGAATATCCACTTCCTGATGCAATATCTTCAATATTTCGGCAGGCGCCATCCACTCGCCCTCTTCCCCCGCTTCCGCCATGCGGAAATAACGGAAAAGGAACTGCTCTTCAGGAGAATATTGCTGAAATTCGCGGTTCGCCTCCGTCATGACATACTCGTCCGCATCATTAAACCAGTAACGCTCACCGTGCGCCAGCTCGTGCATGGCCTGTGCATACAACTGATCGTAGTCTATGGGACGCGAGGTATCAATCACCCCCTTCACCTCAATGCAGATGAAGCGGCGGCTGCCCGAAGGATCGGTCAGCAAATCCTTGTGGTTACTGGTGGCAATGAACGAAGCATAGCGGCGCATCTCCACCACCGATGTGCCGTAAGGCCGGCGCGCATTCACCACCGGCTTTTGCAGAATGTGCTTCAAGAATCCCTGTTGTGTGGCGCTCACCTGGTCGAACTCGTCAATATTGATCAGCGCGAATCGATTCAGGCTTAGTTCGACATCTTTCTTGCGTGAGAAATCGAGGCTGTCCGTATAGTAGGAACATTCGGAAGGCGGCATGATGCTGCGGCAAAAGGTGGACTTGCGCGTTCCCTGCGCTCCCACCAGCAGGGGCGAAACACTGTTGGCATAGCGCTTGTCCATCCCCCGCCAATGAGCCACCATGTTCAGAAACCAGCGATGGAACAATTCGGGCCAATGCGGATTGTCACAAGGTACGGTCTGCGCCAGCGGACGGATGCGGTCGCGTCCGTCCCACTCCGGAAGGTTGAACAGAAAATCCTCCAGCGGATTATACACCGGCACACGATTGGAATACACATAGCGGCTGATATCCCTGTCCCACAGGGGGATACCTTCGGCCTATGCATCCAGGGCGATGCTGTTCAGCGCACGCTTGTCCACCGGCTGAAAGCGGAAGCAGAAGGAATGCCGCTCGCGGAACTCCGCCTCTCCGGTCTGCACGTTAAAGCGAAATTCATAACGTCTTTTCATAAACTCGGCAATGAGGACCGACAATTGCTGCTCACGGCTCAAAGCGCATTTGCTTCCGAAATCCTGACGCCGGCTGTACACATTCCGCACCACCTGACGCACCAGTTCCAACGGTTTGCGTGCAAAATGACGGAAACGCGCCCTGCTGACCACCGCTTCCTCCGGAATGCCCGACCGGAAACAGTTCAACGCCAGTTGCGAAAGAAGGGTATCCCAGCTATAGGAGGACTTTTCATCGGCCGGATCGGGCTTATCCAAATCAATGTAAGCCTGCCTCAAGGCCGCCTCGAACAGCATGGAGAGCGCATCTGCCGTTTCATAACTCCCCAAGGCACGTTCCAAAGGACGCTGGCCGGAGACAGCAGGTTCGGTGTGCAAGGCCATTTCATCGGGCATCCCCATAGGCTGTGACAGGTAGAACTGCACGGAGTCCGGCCGGTAAAGCACATCGGGGTCATAGGAAAGGCGTGAATATTGTTCCAGGGAAGGTTCCTTGGGACGGATATCGAATGACAACTGGGGCTGGTAGCACTTCACCGCCATGATGTAGGCATGAGCATGAAACGCTTCCGCCTCCGCACGGGTAAGGGGCAGCGTATTGTCGGGTCGGGTGAAAGCCACCAGGATTTTCACCGAATGTCCGCTGGCGCCCATAAAGGCGCACCGCGTCTGCGGCAACTTCCATGCCTCCCGTTTCACCTGCTCCACTTCCGCCCTGCCCGCCAAGGGGCCTACGGTCAGTTCCACCAATCCGTTATAAGCCTTCATGCACTGTCCGCCCTCCGTCTTGCGGAACTCGGCGGCAGGCATCATCTTGGGCAGTTTGTCCGCCGCCTCGCAATGGTCGCCGGGGAGGACATGGCGCAACTGGCTTCTGAACATGGTGACGGGACAGGTTTTCACTTCCTCTTTCATTCTCTCTACCCATGCATCCAGTGTAAGAGTGCTCTGGGTTACATGGTTTCCGCCGTCGCGTACCTGGGTAATCTTTATCATTTATCGTGTATTTATTCGTTTTTTCCAATCTATAAAGATACGGATAAAATCGGGAAACAAAGCAATATACAGGAAGGTTTCTTTCAAAAAAAAGGACGCGAAGGGCACAGGAATTTCCGATAGGGAGGTGAAGCGGAAAGATATTGAAGGAATGCATTCGCGACAGGTATAATCCAGACCATTATATGCTATGATACAATGTATTGCACCATTTGGAACAATGAGTTTTTCTAATAGAAACCATTAATTCTAGCGCATGGTACAACCTGTCTTTACATATAGGAATAAGTTGTTCCACTAGCAGGAATAAGTTGTTCCATTAGCATGAAACTATTTGTTCCACTGGACGGAACAAACTGTTCCAACAAGTGGAACAACCCACATCATGCATGTAAAAAGAGGCTGTAGCATATGTGCAAGATTAACAAAAGTCTGTCACCGTATCCGTCACGCTATCCGTCACCATCGCAACACGTTGTGATTCAAGTGTATAAGTTACCATGTGACAGATGTGACGGATGTGACAGTTTATTTTCTTTTTTATATGAGGATTGCATACTATCCACGGGATTGTACTAACTCAATAACCATGTTGTTAAAGGAGCTACAGGGGTGCAAAGTAAATTCAGCTATTATTTCTTCATCCGGACTATCCACCCCATATTACCACCAAATCTGCTTTCCGCTTTCATACGTAAAAATCCGCTCTTCCTTTCCCTGCGTATGATTATGCAGCCAAAGCAATGCATTCTTGGGTACTTCCACATATACCAATGTGTCGTGTCCGGCTGTTTTTCTACCGAGGCTGCACCATTCGTCATTCCAATAGAAAAGTTCATAGTCATCACCCGGTACCACTTCATTACTGTCGTGAACATCAGAAGCTATTTTATTATACTTGGGGTATTTACGATGTAAGGTGACAGATTCCGTATCGGATAAAATAGGGCGGAGAGAGCGGACTTCGCCTCCTTCATATAAAATGACCGGAGCGGCGAAAGGTTTCAATATTCCCCGTTCGTGAACGACCGGAAGATATGCAATGCCTTTCCCTTCTTCCCTGTAACCGTCTATCTTGTTATCTCCCCAAAGAAGCCCCCTCCCCAGGTTCCGGAAAGTCACGTTCCCATTCCCCGAACTTGCCAAGGCCACCGGTATCCACTGGCTATTATTAAATGTACACAAGTACGCCTGTTTGTTCTTACCGTCCAATGGGAAACTGACATCGGACAAAGGCATATCATATCCTTGTGTCACATCTTCCTCACCGGGAGACCGGTACTGCATTCTATACACTTTAGAAACTTTATAGACCACAAAGTTCTTCCCGTCCGGTCCGTAACCGATATCAACAAAATGTCCGGCAGTGTCTTTCACTACATTCCAACAATGTGCAGAACTCCTGTTGGCCCACGCCTTGACGACATCCGTTGCCGCAGGTATGCCGATAGCACGCAAGGACAAAGTGAGGAAAGCGGTCATGTCATCACAAGTCCCCCATTGCAAACTGTCCATTTCTTCATAACTCATGATATACGGATATTTGGTCATGCCTGCATTATAACGCACCGGATAACGCATGGCAATGCTGCGGGCTATATCCTGGGGTGCATTCAACGAATCCAGCCAGTGGCCATAACGCTGCAAGGCAGTCCTCCGCCAGTGAGACAGAGGTTCATGAGCCACCCGATAAGGCAATACATAACTACAGAAATCATCAAATGAATAATGCTTTGCCACCCCCCTCCGATTCCATACCTTAAACGCCGATTCTATGTTCTCTATTAAATAGTCACTTGTCATTACTTCTATATCCCTGACTATTTTAATCCGGGATTCGGGTTGGATTTTTGAAATAGAATCGAATACAGCGGCCACAAGCGAACGGGATATTTCCCAACTGACGGGATCCTCCTTATCCAAAGACAACAAAGCCCGTGCGTATGTGTCCGTGGAATCCAATGGTAACACAGCATATTGATCCGGCATATTTTCAATAAGGAAACAAGCTGCCTGATATTTCAACGTATCATCCCGATAGTATGCCAGCACTTTTTCCAGCTCCATCCGATTATCGCCTGCCTCACGCAAAGCACGTTCCAAGGCGGTCTTTTCCGGTAAGCAAGAAAAGAATGCGCTGACGAGAAACAGAAAAGATAAAAGCCTCAACATTTCATATCCGATTAAGGAAACGTAACTCCTTCGGGTACCAAAAACTTCATGGCCGGGACTTCTGCATTCTCCTGTATTTCCGTTGCCTGCTCGGTAACGATAACCATTCCATTGGATGAAGTCTCGTTCTTCAGCGGAATACCTTTCCATATCCATACCGTGGAATAGGTGGTTTGTCCTCCATACACTACCTCCAAAGTGTACTTGGTACACTTCCTGCCCAGTATTTCTTCTGTTCCCACTTCCTTTATCTTGTGCAGTTCACGTACTTCGTCTGTCAGATTCAAATAGTTGACCGGCTTGACGGGCAAAGTTGCTTTATTGGCCACCTTCATATCGAGGTCAATAGAGATAATCTTATCTCCATCGGCTATCGTCCGGATATGTTTCTCCACATTTGCCACGCCTCCCACTTTCATTGTAAGTTCGGACGCCTCCTTTCTGCCGTAATCGTCAAAATACTGCACGCCTTGCACTTTCTGCCCCATAGTGACCGCCTCTTTCTTGAGGATGGCAGACTTGATTCCATACTTCGCCTCTTGGGCGAATGCTGTTGCTGTAGCCGATAGCAACAGAACAGCCAATAAACATTTTACTTTCATACTACTATGATTTTTGCAAGTTATTTAAGATAAAATAGGTTTATATTT
>OHFL01001315.1_pt1 | contig 11656 bp, 8 predicted proteins | sample 1567491 | NCBI WGS metagenome assembly OHFL01 (sample SAMEA3879539, study PRJEB24766) | human gut metagenome | biome: human-associated habitat; feature: feces | place: USA | collected 1985/1987 | reverse complement strand
GGACGTCAGGTTCACTTCAAGGCTATGAGAAAGCTTGCTGCTGAGCATCCTTCCGAGAAGGTCGGTGAAGAGATCCGTAAGCTTTACAGCTGGAACAACGAGGCTGACAAGCTGATCAACAACTAATCAACTGTAAAAAATCCAATGCTATGACAAAAGGGCTGTGTAAGAATGTAAAAGTTCTGACACAGCCTTTTTTGGCAAAAAATCAGTTGTTTTCAAAGGAAAACCGCAAAAACAAACTGGAAAATACATATTAATTGCGATAAAATGAATAAGTAAGCTCGGAAAATAGAAACGTGGCATTGAAACATGAAACAGATCTGCGGACAGGAAAAGACATAAATGCGCAGATCACGGAAAGGCATGAAAAGCGGTATGAAAGATTTTGAAGCAAAAACATCCCCCAGGCAGAAAATGGATATCGAAAGCTGGTTTATCGAATGTTACCGGAACAATCAGGGGCATCCTCTGCGGACGTTAGTGCATCTGTACAAGGGAAATTATCATAAATTTGTTCTGGCAGTCATCTGCTTTTTTGCAAAGCATGCCTGCGTCTGGGTACTGCCGATCATTACGGCCAATATCATCAATGATGTGACATCCCACAACCCGTATACTTTTCGGAACATTATTTTTTACAGTATTCTGGAAGCAGGGCTGATCCTGCTGAACATTCCGATGAACTATCTGTATACTTCCTACAAGAGTCTGGCCACCCGCTATGCGGAGACGGGACTGAGGAAAGCATTGATCCGAAAGCTTCAGCAGTTATCCATTTCCTATCATGTGGAGACTCAGTCCGGGCGATTGCAGTCCAAGATCATGCGTGATGTGGAAGCGGTAGAGGGGCTTTCCACACAGTTATTTTTAAGCATTCTGAACATTGCGCTGAATATCGGTGTGGCGCTGGTGGTCACCATCAGCAAGAGCCGGATCGTATTTATCTTTTTCCTTTTGACCACACCGGTAGCAGCCATCACCATGGTCACTTTCCGGAATATCATGAAAAAACGGAATACTGAATTCCGTAAGGAAATGGAAGAGACTTCCGCCAGAGTCATGGAAATGGTGGAACTTGTGCCTGTGACCAGAGCACATGCCCTGGAGGACGAAGAAGTGGCAAAAATGAGCGGCCAGCTTTTTTCTGTGGCGGAAAAAGGCTACAAACTGGATCTGATCCAGGCATTGTTTGGCTCGGTGGGCTGGGCAGTATTCCAGATCTTCCAGGTGATCTGTCTGGCATTTACCGGATATCTGGCCATTGGCGGCAAAATTCAGGCAGGCGATATCACATTGTACCAGAGTTATTTTGCCACGGTAGTCAATCAGGTGTCCTCCATCGTCACCCTGCTGCCTACCATTGCCAAGGGTATTGAATCCGTCAATTCCATCGGTGAAGTATTGTTATCTGAAGATATCGAAGATAATGAGGGCAAGGAAAAACTGGAACAGGTGACCGGTACTTTTGATTTTGAGGACGTATGTTTCCATTATAAAAATAACGAACATAATGTATTGAACCATCTGAATCTTCATGTGAAATCGGGAGAGACTATTGCACTGGTGGGAGAATCCGGCGCCGGAAAGTCTACGATCCTGAATCTGGTCATCGGTTTTAATCAGGCGGAAAGCGGAAAAGTCCTGATCGATGGCAAGGATATCAGTAAGATCGATCTACGCACCTACCGAAAGCACCTGGCGGTAGTTCCCCAGACTTCGATCCTGTTCTCCGGAACGATCCGTGACAATATCACTTACGGTTGCGAAAATGTGTCGGAGGAAGAACTGCAGAAAGTGATCAAAGCTGCCAATCTGTCGGATCTGATCGCATCACTGCCTAAGGGTCTGGATACCATGGTGGGAGAGCACGGCGGCAAACTGTCTGGCGGTCAGAGACAGCGTATCTCCATTGCCAGAGCACTGATCCGGGATCCGAAGGTGATCGTACTGGATGAAGCCACCTCGGCTCTGGACAGTATTTCAGAAAAGCTGATCCAGCAGGCGCTGAACAATCTGACAGAAGGGCGTACCACCTTTATCGTGGCCCACAGACTGTCCACCATCCGGGATGCCGACCTCATCCTTGTGATGCGAGATGGCGATATTGTGGAGCAGGGCACCCACGACCAGCTGATCGAAGCAGGCGGCTTCTACGCCGACCTGTACAACAGCCAGTTCGAGGACGTGGTGGAGTAAAGCAGCCGCCATCGCAGTATAAGCACAAAAATAGCACCTGCCGCCTTCCTTTCCGAGGGCAGCAGGTGCTATTTGTTTACCCTCTCAGTCATCGCTACGCGATGCCAACTCCCCCGAGAGGGGGAGCTTTTCAGCAGTTACCGATCAGCTGCAATAGAGCTCTCCCTTCGGGAGAGCTGGCGCGAATACGCCTGAGAGGGTTTTCTTTTTTCTTTATTCCTCCACCGGTTCCAGCTTCAGGCCGAACAGCTTTTCCGAGAGGGACGGCAGCAGCTGCTGCAAAGCGCGGACATAGGCCATTACCACCGGGTCCTCGCGCTTTTGTCCCAGCACGACGCCGAACCGGTGTCCCCTGCCCCAGTCCAGCACCCGCGCAAAGCTGAGATCCGGTCTGCGGTAATAGACTGCAGGAACCATCTTGAGCGCAGGATCCCCATAGGATGCGCTGCGGATGCCGCCCACCGGCGTAAAGTTCACTCCGCGCTCCAGCCCCTCCTGCAGCAGGCTGGTCTCGTAGACGGTCTGGTACATCTCTTTGACGGGCAGCCAGCGGTATTGCAGCGCCTGCTCCAGACTCAGCCTGCCCACCGGCATATCGGCGGGCGGGTGGATGGGAATGCACAGCTCCGGCACATAAAGCAGCGGGATGAAAGTGAACCCCTGCGCGTAAAATTCCGCACTTTCCAACTGGAAAGAAAGGTCCGCGTCCCCTTTTTTTAGGCTGCGCCAGACCTCGCTGCGACTGGCGCACTGCATCATAATAGACGTGTATTGCAGACACAGCTCATTCGTCAGAGAAAACAGGTCGTATCCGAACATCCGCATCGCCTCATGGCTCCATGCAATGATCAGATGCCGTTCCGGCGGATTTTCCTGCTGCTGTACCGCACGGGCATGGCGCACCGCCTCCTGATACAAGGCCGTCAACTGCTTTGCCTTGGGGTAAAAGTCCCGGCCTGCCGGGGTCAGGATCACCCGGCGCGGTACATGCTGAAACAGTTCAAACTGCAGCTGCCCCTCCAGCGTGCGGATCTGCTGCGAAAGCGCTGACTGCGAAAGATACAGTGCCTCTGCTGCTGCCGAAAAACTTTCCATCTCTACGATCTTCACAAATCCTTCCAGTGCACTCTGGTTCATCTGCGCGTCCTCGCCTTCTTACATTAGGATTTCCTAAATTATAATATAACATAATTGAATTGTAAAGTGCGTCACTCTACGCTACAATTGTTAAAGATTCAGCAAAGTGGTTTTCACCTTGCTGCACAATTGAGAAGAGAAACAAGAAGAGAAAAGAGAAAGAGAGCATCCCTATGAACAAGATCTCCCGCAAGGGCTTTCTGAAGATCGCCGCTGCCGCCGCCATGAGCGGTGTCACTGCCGGTGCTCTGGCCGCCTGCAATTCCGCCTCCAGCTCCACTGCCTCCGGTGCCGCCGGTCAGTACATTCCCGGCACCTACGAGGGCACTGCCGAGGGCATCTCCTCCACCGTCAAGGTCACCATGACCTTCTCCGACAGCGCTGTCACCGACGTGGTGGTGGACACCTCCGGCGAGACCGCTTCTTTCGGCGCTGCCGCTGCCGATGAGCTGCGTGAGCAGCTGCTTTCTGCCGGTTCTGCCGAGATCGACGGCGTTTCCGGCTCTACCATCACCTCCGATGCTGTGATGAAGGCCGCCAAGAGCTGCTATGCACAGGCAAAGGGTGAGGCTGTGGTGTCCAGCGTGCAGCTGCCCACAGGCGATGAGAACGACTGGCTGGGCAAAGAGCCCGACATCGACGAGGCCGCCATCACCGAGACCGTGGACACCGACATCCTGATCGTGGGTGCAGGCAACGGCGGTATGTTCGCTGCCGCCTATGCTGCTGCCAACGGCCTGAACTTCCGTGTTATCGAGCAGAACGCCAACGTGCAGGACACCCGTCACTGGTACGGCGCTGTTGATTCTGCTGCCGCTAAGGAGGCTGGCGAACCCGCCACCGATAAGGCAAAACTGCTGAGCGAGATCTCCCGCTACGCCTCCGGCAAGTGCGATCAGCGCGTTGTCAAGACCTGGATCAACGAGTCTGCCGCCATGCACGACTTCATGCGCAGCATTCTGGAAGATAAGTACGGCTGGGTATGCGATTTCACCTCCGGCAGCGAGGCTGCATGGCCCGCCGAGAACGCCGAACACAACACCGACTACCTCTTCCCCGTGGAAGAGCACAACTACATGGCCAGCGAGAGCCAGTCCGGCACGCCCCGCAATGAACTGCTGCTGCAGTACATCCAGGAGCTGGGCTACGACGTGGACTTCAAGGTCAGCCTGGCCAAGCTGGAAAAGGACGATTCCGGCCGCATCACCGGCATCATCGCCCAGAACATGGATGACGACCACTTCATCCGCTACAACGCAGCCAAGGGCGTTCTGCTGGCCTGCGGCGGCTACGCCGGCAACCCGTACATGATGCAGCAGCTGGATCCGCTGGGCACCAGCGTCACCACCGCCTGCTCCTACTCCCCTGCCGACAAGGGCTACGGCATCCGTGCCGCTGTGTGGGCTGGTGCTAACCTGGACAAGGAAGCTGCTCCCATGCTGTTTGACCGCGGTATCGTGGCTCCCGGTGTGGACGCCGGTTATGTGGACAGCGACAGCGCCTTTGGCGGCAAGGCCTTCCCCGGCGAGATCCGCCAGTTCAACCCCGGCACCCAGCCCTTCCTGAAGGTGAACCGCAACGGCGAGCGTTTTGCCAACGAGAGCTGCCCCTACAACGACATCGTTTACGCTGCTGCACACCAGCCGGGCCGTGTCTACGCTCAGATCAGTGACGCCAATATGCTGGAGGACGCAAAGCGTTTCCACACCATTGGCTGCTCTGCCGGTACCCGCAAAAACACTATGGAGGGTCTGGAAAAGACCTTTGCAAGTGCTGAGGAAAAGGGCTGCTTCTTCCGTGCTGATACCATTGAGGAGCTGGCCGACAAGATGGGCTTTACCGGCGATGCCAAGGACACCTTCCTGGCTACCGTGGAGCGCTATAACGAGCTGTACGACAAGCAGAACGACGAGGACTTCGGCAAGCCTGCTTACCGCCTGAGCGCCATCCGCACCGCTCCCTTCTACGGCTATTGGCTGGGTGCCTCTCTGCTGACCACCGAGCAGGGCATTGCCATCAACGAAAAGGGTCAGGCGCTGGACAACAACAACCAGCCCATGGAGGGCCTGTATATCACCGGTGATATGTCCGGCAGCTTCTTTGCCAACAACTACCCCTGCCTGATGGCTGGTGTGGCCATGGGCCGCACCCTGACCTTCGCCATGAAGGCCGTCAAGCAGATGGCGGGTCTGGATAACGCCTGATCCAGCGCGGTTTTCCGGCACAACTTAAGCGTTTTTCCATTTCTTCTTTCTTCATGAAGAGAGGCGGTCCCTGTTTGGGGCCGCCTCTCTTTGCTATTTTTTCGCCACGTGCCCCCTACACAAATCCCCACGATTGTGCTATGATAAAGCTGAACAGCCGGTTTGTGCCAGACAACCGGCAAAATCGAGGTGTTTGTACAAATGTCTGATCTCCTTGAAACTCTGCAGCAGGAAGGGGTAGACCCCGCTCTGCTGGAAGCAGTCCAACAGTACCGCACTGCCCATGCCCTGCCGGACGCACTGCGCCCGCGCATCCCTTCCCCTGCCTTTACCTACTATGGCAAACAGGTGTGGGAGCAGGCGCTGGCGGCGCTGCTCTGCGGCGAAAACCTGCTGCTGGCAGGCGGAAAAGCCACCGGCAAAAACGTGCTGGCCGAGAACCTTGCCGCCGCCTTTGGCCGTCCCGCATGGGACATCTCCTTCCATGTGAACATGGACGCAGCATCCCTCATTGGCATGGACACTTTTGCGGACGGTCAGGTGGTGTTCCGGCCCGGCCCGGTATACCGCTGCGCCCAGTGCGGCGGCTTTGGTGTGCTGGATGAGATCAACATGGCCAAAAACGAAGCGCTGGCCGTGCTGCACGCGGTGCTGGACTTCCGCCGCGCCATCGATGTACCCGGCTACGACCGCATCCCGCTGGCGGAGGAGACCCGCTTTATTGCCACCATGAACTACGGTTATGCCGGCACCCGTGAGCTGAACGAAGCCCTCACCTCCCGTTTCGTGGTCATCCAGATGCCCACCATTACGCAGGACGATCTGGAAAAGCTGCTGCGGACGCAGTTCCCCGATCTTGCTTCCAAGTATGTGCGCCAGTTTGCACTGCTGTTCCTTGACCTGCAGAAAAAGTGCGACAGTGCGGAAATTTCCACCAAGGCACTGGATCTGCGCGGTATGCTGGATGCCCTGCGGCTGATCCGGCGCGGCATCCCGGCAGGCGCGGCACTGGATATGGGCATCACCAACAAGGCCTTTGACTCCTATGAGCAGGGCCTGATCCGTGATGTGATCGCAGCGCGCATTCCGGCCAAGCTGGATGCCGCCAAGCTCTTTGGCTGATGGACGCCCAGAGTTACACCGCGCAGGAGCGGCGTGCGGCCAATCAGGTCTGGGCTGCTGCAGGAGCCTATGGCTTTGAGCCGCTGTTTCTGGCCCGCTATACCGACGGCACCACCGATTTTTACATGAACACTGTCGTGGGCCTCATCCACAAATATTACGGTGACGCGCTGATCCGCAGCGTCTTTGACGCATGGGACGGTGATCTGCGGCAGACCATGCTGGACGACATGACATGGCTGTATCTGGAAAACGCCGCCTATCGGCTGGAGCTGCCCCGCCGCCCGGTTCTGGAAGCGCTGCGCCATGCCCATGCAGATTACTTTTTTGCGATTCAATACAAGCTCTCCCGTCAGGAGTGGATGGCAAAAAATCAGCTGGTCTACACCATGCAGGCTGCACGCTGGCGGCGTGTGCTGGGCCGTGCCGACCCGGTGATGACCCCTTATGAGTCCGGCCTTGCTGCGGCTCTTTCCCCGGAAAAAGCGCCGGCAGCGGAACAGCTGAAAGCCGAAATTTTATCGATCTACGCAAAATTCAACCTGTTCGACGGCACTGTGCACCAGAGAGCAGCTTTGCATCTGCATCTGGACGGCCTGCTGGCAAAGCTTGCCACCAAAGCCATGCCCACCCAAATGATCAAAACGGACCGCGTGACCGTGGAACACTCAAGCTCCGTGGATGCTGTGGGCGGCGGGCTGGCGGTGGACAAGCGCCGGGCCCACATCACCCTGAAGCAGAATGCCGCGCAGGACAGAGCCTACATCGAAAGCTGCTTCGGCCGCTCTCTCTACCCGCCGGAACGGCTGCGCAAGGCTGAGCAGGAGCTTTGCGTGGGCGACCATCTGGGGTGCCATTTGTGGTTCAGTGCCGGTGTGCCAAGCCCGGAGCAGGCTCCCACACCGGAAGCAAAGCATCTGGCTGAGCAGGCTGAGCTGCAGGCCGACCGCAACCGCGCTTATTACGCCAAAAATCGGGAACTGCACCGCAGTGTGGTGCTGCGGCTCACCGAGCAGATTCGCAACTGCGTCCTTGTACACCAGCAGCCCAACGCCCGTGTTGCCCGCAGTGGCAACCTGAACGCTGGGCGCATCTGGCGCGCACCACTTTTGAACGATGACCGGGTGTTTTTGTGTGCCGAGGAAGAGAACCAGCCCTCTTTTACGGTAGACCTTTTATTGGACGCATCCGCTTCCCGCCTGCACTGTCAGGAAGTGATCGCGGCTCAAGGATCCATTTTGGCCCAGAGCCTTGCGGCCTGCGGTATCCCGGTGCGGGTGTCCAGCTTCAGCAGCCTGCGGGGCTACACCGTACTGCGTGTGCTCAAGGGCTTTGCGGACAAAAACCTGCAGAACATCAACCGTTATTTTGCTTCCGGCTGGAACCGTGACGGCCTTGCCCTGCGGGCCGCAGGCGACCTTTTGCAGTTTGCGCCCGGCCCTGCGCCGCGGCATCTGCTCATCGTGCTGACGGACGCTTCGCCCAACGACAGCCGCCGCATCCCGCCCAGTGCAGAAAACCCGCTGGGCTGCGGTTACGAAGACGCTGCCGGTGTGGCTGACACTGCCGCGCAGGTGCGTGCGCTGCAGCGCATGGGCATCCGGGTGTCGGCTGTGTTCATGGGTGAGGACAGCTCTGCCGGTGCCGCTGCACAGATCTACGGCAAAAACATGGCCCGTATCCGCGGCATGGACCAACTGGCCCGCGCGGCCGGGCGGCTGATCCAGAACGAGATCCGTGAACTGGGCGATTGAACCATATTTTACCAGAACAGCCCACAGATGGGAGGCTTTGGCCTTGCCGTCTGTGGGCTGTTTTTGATACAGAACACAACTGATTCACTCTTGCAACAACCATGTTTCGGGTCACTGTTGCAGGATGCGCGGAAATATTTTGTTTTTCTGCAAACTTATAGTTGTTTTTTGTTGCGAAGTATGCTATACTATGTTCAGTCAATAAAACATTCCTGCGTAAGCCGCCTGCTGTGCACCGGGTCGTTTGGCGCAGTGCCCATCCGTTATACAACGAACTGCTGTGTTATAGTTTCAGGAGGGAATCGATCATGGATGCCAACCGTTATTTTGATGCCATGCACAACGCTATGTCAGCTCAGCACCCCGGTGCGCAGCTGCTGTTAACGGTAAAGTTGCAGGACACCTGCGGCAACGATGCCTGCCTGGAGCTGAAGCAGCTGCCCGGTGAGAGCACCTCCATTCTGTGCTACTCCACCATGGGTCGCCGCTGCCTGAACTTCCAGCTGTTCCGCAAGGGCTGGCAGCTGTGCCACAATGCCGATGGCCAGCTGGTGGGCCGCTTTCCTTCCAGCGCCGACGGCCTGATCGACGAGACCGATTTCCGCGCCTACTGCCGTGAGGACAGGCTGGATCTGGCCCGCACCCAGCGCATCACCGCCGAGCTTCGCCAGTGCGCCGGTATCAATTATCAGGGCAGCATCCCGCAGAACGCCCGCACCGGTGCCGTTATTACCGTGGAGAGTTTTGTAGGGGCCGGTGCCCGCTGGACCTACTGGAGTCAGGATGTTCTGCCCAGCCTGCCGCTGGGTGCCATCCTCTACTGGCTGGCGGATCATCTGGCCGGTGCCGAGCGCCGCACCCTGCAGGCCGACCCGCAGGCAGCCCGCCTTGCCGCCCAGTGGCTGGCCGGTGATACAGCCGTATTCTTCCATCCGTCGGTGCCGATGACCGCCATGAATACGGTCTCTTCCGGCTCTGCGCCCGCACGCCGCCGCACCACTGTGCCCGCTGCCCGCAACAAGAGCTGGCAAAGCATCATGGCCGTGATGGCAGGCATGTGAACGAAAAAGCAAGGAAAGACCGATCGTCTCTCCTTGCTTTTTCAGTATTATTCGAGGTACGGGTCCAGCAGGGCATCCACCGTTTTGTTCCGCTTGGGGTTCGGCTTTTTGATCACATGGCCGCGGCAGACCACCAGTTCCAGATGCTGCAGCGCACGCAGGTCTTCCAGCGGGTTGTGCTTTGTCACAATAAAATCTGCGCTCTTGCCCGGCTCAATGGAACCGGTCACGTCTCCTACTCCGGCCAGCTGAGCATTGCGTAGGGTGGCCGTGTACAGGGCGAACTGGTTGCTTACACCGCAGTATTTGTGGAAGTAGCACAGCTCCCGCCAGAAATCGTACTGGGTGATGTATGGGCAGCCTACATCGTTGCCCAAGGCCACCGGGATGCCGTTGGCAAGGGCGGTCTTTGCGCTTTCCACCACGCCGTCAAACACGATCTTGCCGTTATACTGGTCCTTTTCCGAAGCGCCGGAAACCGCCGTATCAAACAGTGCGTAGGGCAGCGCCGGGGAGATGGTGGTGCACACAAAGGCTCCCCGCTCCTTGTAAAGCCGGATGGTCTCATCGTCCATCTTTGCTCCGTGCTCAATGGAATCCACGCCGTTTTCCAGCGCCACCTTTACACCTTCTGGCGACTCGGTGTGTGCCGCCACGGTATAGCCCAGCTTGTGGGCTTCGTCGCAGACGGCTTTGATCATCTCCGGCTTCATTTTCAGCTCTCCGGGCGTTCCCTTTTCGGTGGCATCCAGCACACCGCCGGTGATCATCAGCTTGACAAGATCCACCTTCTGGCCGCTGGCCTTTTTGAGCTGAGCAAGTGCTTCGGCATTGTTATGGGCCGCAACTGCCACCGAGCCTGCCATATGTCCCCCCGGCACCGAAATGCCTTCGTTGGCAGCAAGGATGCGCGGTGCCAGCAGTCTGCCTGCAGCGGCATCATCACGGCAGCGGGTGTCAAAATCTGCGATGCCGCCCACGGTGCGGATGGTAGTCACGCCACCCAGCAATTCCAGCTTCGCGTAGCTGCATACCAGCCTGTAGGCCACCGCACGGGTCAGGCCATTGCTCAGAATTTTGCGCACCAGCGCAGCATTATCCCGCGGCTTTGCGCTGGGCTTGCCGTTGCCTGCCAGATGCACATGCAGGTTGATCAGGCCCGGGCACAGATAGCCTCCGTGCAGATCAATCACCTCATAACCGTCCAGATCCACGCCCTCATCGACAATGGCAATGATCTTATCATCCTCGGTCAGCAGGATCTTGTGCGCTGCCGGCTGCATCTGCTCGGTGCCATCCAGCAGGAGCCCGTTCGTATAGGCACGTTTCATTGGGAACATCCTCTCTTTTTCAGGTCTTTTCGGACAGGAGTTGTTTTATTTCAGTATAACACGTTCCGGCAGATGGTGCAATGCAAAAACGGGCAGGAAAGGTTCAGCCCTCTCCTGCCCGCTCGGTGTTTTTATTTACTGTGCGGCTGCGCTGGAAGCTGCTTCGGAAGCAGCAGCCTCAGAAGATGCGGCCTCGCTGGAAACCTCAGAAGAGGAAGCCTCGCTTGCAGCCTCGGAGGAAGCGCTGTTCTCCTCAGCGACAGCGGAGGTGGAAGCAGCCTCAGACTGAGCGGCAGCAGAAGCAGCCTCAGAGGTAGAAGCAGCAGTAGAAGAAGAGCTGCCGCAGGCAGTCATGCTGACAGCCAGGACCAGAGCAGCAACGGTAACACAAACATTCTTGAGTTTCATATCGAAAATCTCCTTACTTTTGAAAAAACAGTTTCGCGGAAGGCTGTACAGGTGAAACCTTTCCGCAAAAAGATATTCTAGTCCGTTTTTGAAAAAAATCAAGCCCTTTTTTGACAAAGATTCTATTTGCCAGAGAGATTCTACACTTTTGTTATAACTTTTCTCCAAAAGTCAAGGATTTTTGACGTTCAAAAACGAAACGCTCCGGGCTTTTCCGGGAGAGAAAAGCGTGGTATAATAGCTTCATGATACAGTTTGGAAAACGACAGAGAGGCAGAAGATCATGGACATCAAAAAAGTGGCAGTTCTGGGAGCCGGTGCGGTCGGCTCCTACGTGATCTGGGGGCTTTCGGCCCGCAGGGACATTGAGCTTGGCGTGGTGGCCGATGGCCCGCGGGGCGAGCGCCTGAGGAAAGATGGATCATTCAGATCGGAAGAGC
>OHFL01001310.1_pt1 | contig 11677 bp, 9 predicted proteins | sample 1567491 | NCBI WGS metagenome assembly OHFL01 (sample SAMEA3879539, study PRJEB24766) | human gut metagenome | biome: human-associated habitat; feature: feces | place: USA | collected 1985/1987 | reverse complement strand
TCAAGCCCGCCAACGCCGGTTCCAGCGTGGGTATTTCTAAGGTGTCCAACCGTGAGGAACTGAAAAAGGCCATCGCACTGGCTCTGGAAAACGACCGCAAGGTGGTGTTTGAAGCCTTTGTGGACGGCCAGGAAGTGGAATGTGCCGTCATCGGCTCCGACCCCGCCGTGGCCACCCGTCCGGGCGAGATCCTGGCCGGTGCTGAGTTCTACACCTACGATGACAAATACAAGAACGGCGTGAGCCAGACCGTGATCCCGGCCCACCTGCCCGAAGAAAAGCTGGACGAGGTCAAGACCTACGCCGCTATGGCCTACACGGCCCTGGGCTGCGAGGGTCTGGCCCGCTGCGACTTCTTTGTGGAAAAGGGCACCGGTCGGGTGATGATCAACGAGATCAACACCTTCCCCGGCTTTACGTCCATCAGTATGTACCCCAAGCTCATGGAGCACGAGGGTTTGCCGGTGCCGGCCCTGATCGACCGGCTGATCGAACTTGCCCTGGAAAGGACGGAAAAACAGCATGGATAACCGCCCCATCGGCGTATTTGACAGCGGCCTTGGCGGCCTGACCGGCGTGCGGGAGCTGCGCAAGCGCCTGCCCCATGAGGAGATCGTCTACTTTGGCGACACCGGCCGTGTGCCCTATGGCAGCCGCAGCCCGGAGACCATCCTGCAGTATGCACGGCAGGACATCGCCTTTTTGCTGTCCCAGAACGTAAAATGCATCATGGCGGCCTGCGGTACGGTGTCCAGCACCTACCCGGCTGTCGAGGCGGCCCGGCTGCCGGTGCCCTATCTGGGCGTGGTGGATGCCGCCGCCCGGGAGGCTGCCTTTGCCACCCGCAACCGCCGCATCGGTGTCATCGGCACTGCGGCCACCATCCGCTCCCGCAGCTATGAGACGCTGCTGCGCAAACTGGTGCCGGGCGTGGAGATCACCGCCCGCCCCTGCCCGCTGTTCGTACCGCTGGTGGAAGCCGGGTATGTGGATCACAGCGAAGAGGAAAAGCAGCAGGTCACCCGCCTGGTGATCGCCCAGTACCTCACCGAGGTGCGGGACGCCGGGGTGGACACTCTGATCCTGGGCTGTACCCACTACCCGCTGCTCAAGATCATGATCGGGGAGTTCATGGGACAGTCGGTCACGCTGGTGGATCCGGCCAAGACGGCAGCCCACCATCTGGAGCGGATGCTGTCGGAGCGGGGCCTGCGCGCGGCGCAGGAAAACGAAGGCCAGGCACATTTTTACGTCAGCGATGTGCCGGACAGCTTTGTGCAGACGGCAGACCTGTTCCTGGGCGAGTACAAGGGCGGCCCGGTGGATCAGATCGCCATTGATAAATATTGATAAGGACAGAAAAACGTGAGCAAACCGCTGAAGGAAGATTATATCATCCGCATCAAGAGCCGCATTGAGCAGCATGTGAAAGAGCCTGTGGAGCAGGAAGAAAAGGAAGAGTTTGTGGAGCTGATGACCCGCGGCCAGTTCGTGCAGAAGGGCGGCAGCTACTACATTACCTATAAAGAGACCGAGACCACCGGCTACGAGGGCTGCACCACCACCCTGAAAATTGCCGCCGACGGCAGCCGCGTGGCGATGCTGCGGTTTGGCAAGGGCGGCGGGGCCGGCACCCAGCTGCTGATCGAAAAAGGCAAGCGCAACCTCTGCCACTACGAGACAGGCTACGGCTCCATGACGCTGGGCGTGACCGCCGACGAGATCGAGTGCGGCCTGACCGAGAAGGGCGGCACCGCAAAGTTCGGCTACCTGCTGGATGCCAACAGCGCCGAGCTTGTGAGCCGCAACCGCCTTGAAGTGACCGTGACCCACGTAAACTGAGATATTTCCCAGACTGTGAAAGGAACCAGACCAATGACTGAATTTGAAAAGATCTACCAGAACTATAACCCCCGTCAGGCTGCGCTGGACGAGGCACGCGCTCTGCTGACTGCTGCTGCCAAGGCCGCCATGGCCGATGGTGCTCTGCCGGAAGCTGAGCTGCCCGCCTTCATCGTGGAGATCCCCGCCGATACCAAGAACGGCGATATCGCCTCCAACATCGCCATGGCCGGTGCACGCAGCTGGCGCAAGGCTCCCAAAATGATCGCGGATGCGCTGCTGGCACATCTGCCCTCCATCGAGAACAGTGTGTTTGCCAAGGTGGAAGTGGCTGGCCCCGGCTTCATCAACCTGTTTTTGGCTCCGTCCTTCTGGGCCAGTGTGGTGCTGGGTGCCTGCTCCAACAAGGAGTATGGCCGCACCGATCACGGCAAGGGCGCCAAGTACAATGTGGAATTCGTTTCCGCCAACCCCACCGGCCCTATGCACATGGGCAACGCCCGCGGCGGTGCTCTGGGCGACTGTCTGTCCGCTGTGCTGGACTGGTCCGGCTATGATGTGACCCGTGAGTTCTATATCAACGATGCCGGCAACCAGATCCAGAAGTTCGGCAAGAGCCTTGCCGTGCGCTACCTGCAGAAGTACTGCGGTGAGGAAGCCTATCCGCTGCCCGCCGAGTGCTATCAGGGCGGCGACATCAAGGTGCTGGCCGGTGAGTTTGCCGAGCTGAACGGCGACAAGTACGTTGCCGCTTGCAAGGGGATGGACGAGGAGACTCTGTTCGAGAGCGAGGCCTTTGCCGCCCTGAAGGACGCACTGGTGGCCTACGCTCTGCCCAAGAACATTGCTGCCCTCAAGCGCGATCTGGGCAAGTACCGCATCGACTACGATGTGTGGTTCCATGAGAGCACCCTGCATGAGTCCGGCGCGGTGAAGGCCGTGGTGGATAAGCTGCTGGAGCTGGGCGCATGCTATAAGGCAGAGGACGGTGCCATCATGTACCGCAGCGCCCAGTACGCTGCCAAGTACGGCACGGTGAACAAGAAAAAGACCGAGGACGGAACCGAGGAGGAAGCCAAGGACGAAGTGCTCGTCCGTGCCAACGGCATCCCCACCTACTTTGCCGCCGATATCGCCTACCACTACAACAAGCTGGCCACCCGTGGCTTTGCCAAGGCCATCGATGTCTGGGGTGCAGACCATCACGGCCATGTGGCCCGCATGAAGGGTGCCATGGATGCCATCGGCCTGAACGGCGAAGATCTGGACGTTGTGCTGATGCAGATGGTCAACCTGATGCGCGACGGCCAGCCTGTGCGGATGTCCAAGCGCACTGGCAATGCCATCACCCTGACCGACCTGCTGGAAGAGGTGCCCATCGACAGCGCACGCTTCCTGTTCAATATGCACGACGCAGGCAGCGGCATCGATTTTGACCTCGATCAGGCTGTCAAGACCGACAACGATAACCCCGTGTACTATGTGCAGTATGCCCATGCCCGCATCTGCTCCATCCTGAAAAAGATGGAGAGCGAGGGTGTGCAGTTTGCCGGTGCCGAGAAGGTGGATGCCACCCTGCTCACCGAGCCTTCCGAGATGGATCTGATCCGGATGCTGGCAGCCTTCCCGCAGGAGATCGTCATGGCGGCCGAGAAGTACGACCCCAGCCGCATCAACCGCTTTGTCATTGATCTGGCCAGTGCCTTCCACCGCTTCTACGGCAGCTGCCGCATTCAGGGCGCAGACCCCGCTGTGCAGCAGGCACGTCTGGCTCTGTGCATCGGCGTGAAGAATGCCATCTTCAACGTGCTGACCATGTTCAAGATCAACGTGCCGGAGAAGATGTAAAAAAGGCTCCCTCATTGAGGGAGCTGTCGAGCGAATGCGAGACTGAGGGAGTTTTCTACAGGAACTCCTTCCGTCATCGCCTGCGGCGATGCCACCTCCCTCAGTGAGGGAGGCTTATGCCGTACCCGAAAGGATTCGCACGGTAATACCCAGCTCCCCTGCGGGGGAGCTTTTTTCGATAACAGCGAGGAACAACCAATGGAACCTTTGAAAATCGGCAATATCATCCTGCCGCACCGGGCGGTGTTCGGCCCGATGGCGGGCTTTACGGATGCACCCTGCCGCCGCCTGATGGCCCAGCACGGTGCAGGCTTTACTGTGAGCGAAATGGTGTCCAGCCGGGCGCTGGTGTACGGCGACCACAAGACGGTGAGCCTGCTCAAGGCCGAACCCAACGGTGCACCCTATGGCGTGCAGATCTTTGGCGAAGTGCCCGAGATCATGGGCGAAGCCACCGCCGCCATCGAACAGTACGAGTTCGATTTTGTGGATATCAACATGGGCTGCCCGGCTCCCAAGATCGTTTCCGGCGGCGCAGGCAGCAAGCTGATGCTGGACCCGGACCGCTGCGGGCGCATCGTGGAGCAGGTTGTGGCAAATACAAAACGGCCTGTCACCGTGAAAATGCGCAAGGGCTGGGATGCCGACCACATCACTGCAGTGGAGTGTGCCAAGGCCTGTGAGCAGGCCGGCGCAGCCCTCATTGCGGTGCACGCCCGTACCCGGGAGCAGATGTACACCCCCGGCATCGACCCGGAGATCATTGCCCGGGTGAAGGATGCCGTCAGAGTGCCGGTGCTGGGCAACGGCGACATCCACTCGGCAGAGGATGCAGTGGAGATGATGCAGGCCACCGGCTGTGACGGCGTGATGATCGCCCGGGGCGCGCTGGGCGACCCGTGGCTCTTTGAGCGGGTGAACGCCGCCATTGAAGGCCTGCCCGCACCCAAGGTACCCAACCTGCAGGCCCGCATGAATGCGCTGCGCCGTCAGGTGGAGGAGATGGTGGAGCAGAAGGGCGAGTTCGTCGCCATGCCGCAGGCCCGCTCTCAGACCATGCACTATATGAAGGGGCTGAAAGGTGCGGCCAATCTGCGCCGCTACTGCTGCACTCTGACCCATCTGGAAGATCTGGACGAGCTGATCGATGCTGTTTTTGAAGAGCAGCGCAAAGCGGGCATCGACCCGGACGACGTGCGCGAGGTGCCGTTTCCATAAGGGGAATATTACTGCTGCCGGGTCAGCTCATCCAGATTCTGGGTGTAACAGGGCAGACAGTGCTCTATGAACCAGTCGGCTTCCGGGCAGTGCATGGCCTGCAGGGCCGCTTTCTGCTGGGCCAGCGCCGCGTCAAACTCGTGGTTGCCGCTGCGCTGCTCCTCCATGCATTTGATGAGGGCGCTCAGCCGGTCGGCGGACTTCAGCAGGCGCTTTTCCTCGGCGGTGAGCAGTTCCCCGGAGATGAACGGGGACAGCTCTTCGCTCAACTCGTCCGGCAGAAGGCCGGTCATGCAGCGCACGCTCTCGGTTTCCAACGCCTTGTAGGCATCCCGCAGGGTGGGGCTGCTGTACTTGACCGGTGTGGGCATGTCGCCGGTAATGATCTCCGGCGCGTCGTGGTACAGCGCCGCCACTGCTACCGTTTTGGGGCGGCAGGGCGTGCCGGTGTACCGCCGTGCGATCAGGCAAAGCATGTGGGCCAGCAGGGCGGTATCGCAGGTGTGCTCGCTGAGAGATTCGGCCCGGGTGGAGTGCATCAGGCTCCAGCGGGTAATGTATTTCATGCGCGCCAGCAGGGCGCTGAACGGGTACAGCATGGCAGCTTCCTCCTTTTTTCTCCAACATACCTGTCCGGCAGAGCGTTGTCAAGCCCTTTTTTCTGCGCAGTGTTCGTGCTATACTAGAACAAACCAACTTTCTGCCGCTTTGGCAGAGAAAAGAGGAAACCATGGAGCGGTCTGGTACTGCCCGGCAGCCGCAGCTGCTGGGACAAAAAAAGGATAAATTCTGGCTGACGGTGGGCCTGTGTGCCCTCACGGCGGCCCTGTTCTTTCTGCCGTTTTATATCATCGACGGCGGCTTTTTCCACTATGCAGGCGATTTCAACAGCCAGCAAATCAGCTTTTACCGCTATATGAACGGCTTTATCAAGGGCGCAGGCTACCCGGACAGTGCGTTCACCTCGGTGCACAATACCTTCTCATGGGCTACCGACCTTGGCAGCGGCGTGATGAACGCCTATTCGTTCTACCTGTACGGCTCGCCGTTCTTCTGGTTCTCGCTGCTCTTCCCGCAGGGGTGGCTGCCCTACCTCATGGTGCCGCTGCTGGTGCTCAAGTTTGCCGTGGCGGGCGGCGGTGCGTACCTGTATCTGCGCCGCTACGTCAAAAATATCGACTACGCCGTGCTGGGAGCCTGCCTGTATACCTTCTCCGGCTTTACGGTATACAATGTGTTCTTCAACCACTTTGTAGATGTGGTGGCGCTGTTCCCGTATCTGCTGTGGTCGCTGGACGAGGCCCTTTACAACGACCGCCGCAGCTGGTTTGCGTTCTGGGTGGCGGTGAACCTTGTCAACAACTACTTCTTTTTCATCGGTCAGGTGGTATTTCTGGCCATCTACTTCATCTGCAAGCTCAGCACAAGGGACTTCCGTCTCACTGCAAAAAAGTTCGGGCTGCTGGCCTTTGAAAGCCTGCTGGGCGCTGCCATGGGCAGCATCCTGCTGGTGCCTGCGGTGCTCTCCATTTTGCAGAACCCGCGAACCATCGACCTTTCCTCCGGCTGGGGCTTTCTGACCTACAGCAAGGTGCAGCAGTACCTTGCAATTCTCGTCAGCTGGATCATGCCGCCGGATTCTCCCTACCTCACATCCATCTGGTCGGAGGGCGTGATCAAGTGGACCAGCATGTCGGCCTATCTGCCGCTGTGTAGTCTGGCCGGTGCCGTGGCCTACTGGAAAGCAAAGCGCGGCGACAGTAAAAAGCGCATCGTGGGCACCTGCGCCGTGTTCGCACTGGTGCCCATCCTGAACAGTGCGTTCTACGCCCTCAATTCCAGCTACTATGCGCGCTGGTACTATATGCCGGTGCTGGTGCTGGCCGCAATGACCGTGAACGCGCTGGAAGACCACAACACCGATCTGGACAGCCCGGCCCGCGGCATCAGCTGGCTGATGATCGCCACGGTGGCCTTTGCGGTGGTGCCGGTGCAGGACAGCGACACCGGCAGCTGGTCGTTCGGCGTGCTCAAGAACCCCGGTCAGTACTGCGCGGTGCTGGGCTTTGGCCTGCTGGGCTTGCTGCTGTACCGCTATCTCTGCCAGAAGTGGCGGGGTGACAGCCGCTTTGCCCAGCGCCTGACGGCGGCAGTGCTGGCGTTTGCCTTCCTGTTCAGCGTGGTGCACATCGGCATTGGCAAGTTCGGCCAGTGGTATACCGACAGCGACCTTGTGAAGCAGGACACAAGCGCCCTGCTGCTGAAAAACGACCTGCCCGAAGGCGATTACCGCGTGGATACGTACAAGATCCACGACAACATCGGCATGTGGCTGGATAAAAGCTGCCTGCAGTATTTTGGCAGCACGGCAGCCCCCAGCATCCTCAGCTTCTACCCGGCGCTGGGGGTCAAGCGGGATGTGCGCAGTGAGCCGGAGCTTTCCAATTATGCACTGCGGGGCCTTTTGAGTGTGGAGTACCTTATCACCACGCCGGAAAAGCAGACCGACTTTGAAAACGAAGCCGACGACGGCTGGGAATATGCCTTTGCAAAGGACGGCTATGCGGTCTACCGCAACACGAACTACGTGCCCATGGGCTTTGCCTATGACTATTACCTCACCCAGACCGAGTACGAAGAAACAGCCAAGGCCACCCGCGCAAACCTCCTGATGCGTGCACTGGTGCTTACCGACGAGGATGCTGCAGTCTACGGCAAGTACCTCACCCATCTGCCGGAAGGCAGACGGGAGGAGCTGTACTATGAGTCCTACGTGCAGGACTGCCGCGAGCGCCGTGCCACGGCTGCCAGTGTGTTCCAGATGAACAATTCGGGCTTCCACGCCGAGATCACGCTGGAAAAAGAGAACCTCGTGTTCTTCTCCGTGCCTTACGATGACGGCTTTACGGCCTATGTCAACGGGCAGGAGGCCGACATTGTGGAGGTGGACGAGGGATTGATGGCTGTGCTGTGCCCGGCAGGTGAAAACAGCATCGATTTTGTCTACCAGCCCGACGGCATCCGGCTGAGCCGTGCGCTGACTTTGGGCGGCATTGTGGTATGGCTGGCGTACACGGCGTACTTCGTCTGGCGCAAGCGCCGCACAAAGCGGGCCTGATGCACGGAAGAATGACTTTGTGCTGTAGAAAAAAGAAATTTTTGAAATTTCCCCTTGACTTTATGCCAATAAAGTGTATAATGCAATCAAACCGATGAGGCGGAAGAGAACCTGCACAGCGCATCTTCAGTGAGCCCGGACAGTGAAAACGGGCGAGAGCGGGGCAGAGCTTCGTGGGCCGCCGAGGGCCGGGCAAACGGGAAAGTTCCCCAGTAGCTTGGGACGGAAGCCTCCGTTACAGGGCAGGGGAGTGTTGGCTCTCCGTGAGAGGCTCTGCGTTGACAGCAGGGCAAGCAAGGTGGCACCGCAGAATCGTATTTTACCGATCCTGTCCTTGTGGATAACACACAGGGACAGGGTCGTTTTTATTTTGGAAAGACCCGTCCCGCAAAGGGAGCGGGTCTTTTTTATGCCGCCCGCTCCGGGAAAGGAGTTAACCACTATGAAAACCATGAACATGATCTCCCGCCGCAGCTTCCTGAAGGCCGCTATGGCAGCTTCCGCCGTTTCCGCGCTGGCTCTGACCGGCTGCGGCGGCGCAGCGTCTTCCACCGCCAGCACCGCATCCGGTGCAGCCGCTTCCTCCGAGGCAGCTTCCAGCGCCGTGGCCGGTGAGAACTTCAAGGTGGGCATCGTCAACTATGTGGATCATGCTTCCCTCAACCAGATCGTGGCATCCGTGGAGAGCCGTCTGGACGAGCTGGGCAAGGAAAAGGGCGTCACCTTTGACTACGCTGATTACTACGCCAACGCGCAGGCCGACCAGAGCAACCTGAACCAGATCGGCGCCGACCTGGTGGCCGATGGCGTGGACGTGATCGTGGCTGTGGCCACCCCCACCGCCGCCACCATGCTGGCCGCTGTGGAAGATACCGAGATCCCGGTGGTGTACTCCGCCGTCACCGACCCCGCTGCTGCAGGCTTTGACGGCGGTGAGAACATGACCGGCACCTCCGACGCCCTGAACACCGCCGCCATCATGAACCTGATCCTTGCCGCAGACCCGGAGATCGACACCATCGGCCTGCTGTATGACCTGAGTCAGGATGCCTCCACCCAGGCCATTGCGGACGCCAAGGCTTTCTGCGACGAAAAGGGCATCCAGTACATTGAAAAGAACGGCACCACCACCGCCGAGGTGCAGATGGCTGCCGAAGCCTTGGTGGCTGCCGGGGTCAAGGCCGTGTTCACCCCCACCGACAACACCATCATGACCGCGGAGCTGTCCATCTACGAGACCTTCACCGAGGCCGGCGTGATGCACTTCACCGGTGCCGACAGCTTTGCCCTGAACGGTGCCTTTGTGGGTTACGGCGTGGATTACATCCAGCTGGGCGAGGCCACCGCCGACATGGTGGCCGAGATCCTGTGCGATGGCAAGAGTGCCGCCGAAATGCCCTACCAGACCTTTGACAACGGCATTGTGACCATCAACACCGAGACCGCCGCCGCCCTGGGCTTTGAGGGTGACAAGCTGGACGCCCTGAAGGAAGCCTTCAAGCCCTACTGCACCGAGATCGTGGAAGTGACCACGGCCCAGAACTTCTCTTAACTATGCCTTGAACTGAAAAGCAACTTCGCCCTCTCAGCCATTGCTTCGCAATGTCAGCTCTCCCAAAGGGAGAGCCTTTGGCAGAACCGGGAACATGACCGCAATGCCAAGGCCTCTCACGCTGGGAGAGGTGGCACGGCGTGAGCCGTGACGGAGAGGGCGAGGCCGTGTAAAAATAACCGTATTTTAAAGGAGCACACACATGCTGGCGAGTATCTTTTCGCTCAACGTCATCCAGACCGCGCTGGAGCTTGGCTGTATCTACGCTCTGGTGGCGCTGGCACTGTTTCTGAGCTATTCCATCCTGAACATCGCAGACCTGTCCACCGACGGCTGCTTTACCCTGGGCTGTGCGGTGGCCTGTCAGGTAGCACTGACCGGCCACCCCATTCTGGCCCTTGCGGCGGCCATGGCGGCGGGCGTGTGCTCCGGCTTTGTCACTGCGTTTTTGCAGACCCGCCTTGGTGTGGAAAGCATCATGGCCGGTATCATCGTCAACACCGGCCTGTACACCATCAATCTGGCGGCCATGGGCTTTTCCTCCACCATGTCGCTGGTCAAGACCGAGACCATCTTCTCGCTGGCCAAAAAGTCGCTGGGCTTTCTGGGCAGCTGGTACAAGCTGGTGCTGGTGGGGGTGATCATCGCCCTGGCCTGCGCCGCCATGCTGGGCTTCCTGGGCACCCGGCTGGGCCTGTCCATCCGGGCCACCGGTGACAACACCGCCATGGTGCGGGCCTCCAGCATCAACCCTGCCTTTACCATTACTGTGGGCCTGTGCGTGTCCGGTGCGCTGTGTGCGCTGTCCGGCGGTCTGCTGGCCCAGTACCAGAAGAGCTGTGACATCAACGTGGGCACCGGCATGGTCACCATTGCGTTGGCTTCCCTGATCATCGGCGAGACCCTTGTGGGCAAGCGCACCATGCTGCGCCGCATTCTGGGCGTGGTGTTCGGCAGCTGCCTGTACCGCTTTATCGTGGCTGTGGCCCTGCGCTTCAATGTGCCGGCCGCTGCCATGAAGCTGGTGTCGGCCATCATCGTGGCAGTGGCCATCTCCATGCCGGCCATCCAGGCCCATTTTGCCTTTGAAAAGCGCAAACATGCCGCCCGTGCTCGCCGCGCCGCGGCCGTGAAGGAGGGAAAGTAAGATGGAAATGCTGCAGCTGAACGACCTGCATAAGACCTTCAACCCCGGTACCGTGAACGAAAAGGTGGCTCTGAACGGAGTGAGCCTGCACATGGAAGCCGGGGACTTTGCCACCATCGTGGGTTCCAACGGCGCGGGCAAGTCCACCCTGTTCAATGCCATCACCGGCGGGTTCATCGCCGACGAGGGCAGCATCGTGCTGGGCGGGCAGGACATCACCTTTGAGCCGGAGCACCAGCGCAGCAAGGTCATCGGCCACCTGTTCCAGGATCCCCTCAAAGGCACAGCTCCCAACATGACCATTGAGGAAAACCTTGCGCTGGCCTACCTGCGTGCAGGCACCGCGCCCCACGCCATTTTCTCTCGCATCTCCCGCAAGGATAAAGAACTGTTCCGCGAGAAGCTCTCTCTGCTGGACATGGGCCTGGAGGACCGCATGAAACAGCCGGTGGGCCTGCTGTCCGGCGGCCAGCGGCAGGCGCTGACGTTGCTCATGGCTACGCTGGTCACCCCCAAATTGCTGCTGCTGGACGAGCACACCGCCGCTCTGGACCCCGCCACGGCGGAAAAGGTGCTGGAGCTGACCAAGAGCATCGTGGCGGAAAAGAAAATCACCTGCCTGATGGTCACTCACAACATGCATCAGGCGCTGGAACTGGGCAACCGCACCCTGATGATGGATGCGGGCCGCATCGTGTTCGACGTGCAGGGCGAAGAGCGCAGCCGGATGACCGTGGACGACCTGCTGGAAAAGTTCCGCGAGAACGCCGGCAAGACGCTGGACAACGACCGCATCCTGCTGAGCAAGGTGGAACAGTAAAAGACGGTCTTTCCAAAACAACGCAAAAAAGCTCCCCTCCGTGCATTGCACAGAGGGGAGCTTTTTAGTCAAAAATTACTGAACGTACTCGACGGTGTACTCGAAGCCGTACTCTTCCTGCAGCTTCTTGAC
>OHFL01001289.1_pt1 | contig 11828 bp, 10 predicted proteins | sample 1567491 | NCBI WGS metagenome assembly OHFL01 (sample SAMEA3879539, study PRJEB24766) | human gut metagenome | biome: human-associated habitat; feature: feces | place: USA | collected 1985/1987 | reverse complement strand
TCTATTGCAGGCATTATTTTTATGAACGGTGCCGTTTTTGGCGTATTCGGCTTTTTCCTTGCGTTCTTCGGCAAGCTTTTCCTTAAGATTTTCCTCACGCTTGTCGTCAAATACAACTGACGCATTGTCAAGAAATTCCTTCTTCCAATTTCGGAGCAGATTTGGCTGAATATTATTTTCAACTGCCAGGGTATTGATATCCTTCTCACCCTTTAACAGTTCGATAACAAGGTCTGATTTGAATTTTGCGCTAAAATTTCTTCTTTGTCTGGACATGATTTTGAATCCTCTCTTTCATACTGATTGTAGTATATCAGATTCATTAAAATCTGTCCGAAAAAGTGTCTTAATTTATGAGACCATTATAGCTAATAATAAGTCTCTATTTTCAATAACTATTGCAGAATTATATCTTGTTTAAGAAACTATTTTAATTTTAAAGATAAAAAATTCTTCATCCTGCAATGCTTTATATTCCATATTGTAATTATTCAGAATATTACTTACAATATATAAACCTAATCCATTACTATTTTCCTTATTTAAATCAAATTTAACATCAAATATTTTATCCATATTCGAAATTTTATTGTTACCGTATGTATTCTCTATATATAACCAATCATTAACTATCCCAATATTAATTACCCCATTTACATCAGTATATTTTACCGCATTACTAATCAAATTAGATAGAATAATCTTTAAAGCTGTTTTTCCTATATAAATATTCTCATCTAATATATAATTATTGACAGTTATTTTCTTTTGATTTGCTAATATTTCATACTTTTTTAATATGTCTTCTAATGTATCATTTATTTTCAAATATTCTTCATCATTATTCAAATTTTCTATAGAATGAACTGATAATATTTGAGAAATATTTTTTGTTAAACCATCAACGATTTCAATACATTCATTAATATAAATATCTCTTTCTTTATATTTTCCAATATTGTATTTCATGTTTTCCAGTATTATTTTAAGACTAGCAAGAGGAGTTTTAAGTTCATGGGATGCACCTTTAAAAAAGTCATATTTTAACTTTTCTAATTTTATAATTTCTTTATTTTTAAATTCCAAATCGTCAATTGTTCTTAATAAAGTAGAATACAAATCATTAATTTGTTGTTTTAATTCTCCAACTTCATCATTAGAGCTAACTTTTAAACGCGTTTTTTTATCAAGTTTCATCATTTTATCAGTAACAATTTTTATTTCCTGTATATTATTTTTTATTATTTTTGCATAAATTAAAGAAATAATAGCAGAAAATAAAATTGATATAAATAAAGAATATGGTAAAAATTTAAGGCTTAAATCTTTCGCATCTTTTTGCATATCAGCTGTAGAAACAAATTGTAGATTTGTTTTTTTACCATCATTAAGCTTTATTTCTCTTTCTTCAATTATCAAAGAATTACTATCACTTTCTAAATTAACATTTATATTATCTTTGATTTGTATTTCATTCGTATTATTCTCTTCTTTTATAAATGCTTTTATTTCACTACTTTTAGAATATAGTTCCAACGTTTGTTCTATATATTTTATTTCTTTTCCATTCATATTACTAGAAATTTCATTTGCAATATTATGAATCTTTTCTTTTCTCGTCTCCAAATATGTTTTAGGAAAGATAAAAAAAACTAATGAATGAACTAATATAATTATTATTCCAAGAACAGAAAATATTTGTATGAACATTTTGGGAAATATCTTTAATTTTTTCATTTTCTCTCCAATTTATATCCTACATTTCTTATAGTAGTTATACAGTCTAATTGTAATTTTTTTCTAAGTTCTTTTATATATACATCTATTACTCGATCATAAGGAGTTTCTTCACTATCTTTCCATACATAATCAATAATTTGCATTCTTGTTAACACTTGTCCATTATTATCCAATAAACATTTTAATACTTCTAGTTCTTTTGCATTTACATCTATTTCTTCACCATTTATTTTAGCTGTATAGCTATTAAAATTAACCGTTAGGTCCTTATATTCAAACTTCTCTAAATGTCCATAATTCTTCTTAATTAAAGAATCTATTCTAGCCTTTAAGACCGGCAATGAAAATGGCTTTTCTACATATCCATCTGCTAAATTAGAAAATGCATCAATTTTATATTCTTCATCACTAAATGCCGTCAAGATTAGAATTGGTAAATTGCTTTTCTTTCTAATTTCTTTCAACACTTCTAAACCATTTATAAAAGGTATCTGTATGTCTAAGATAACCAAATTTATATCGCTATTAAATTTTGTCAAGGCTTCTCTTCCATCTTTAGCTTGAATAACAGTATATCCAAATTCTGAAAGATATTCACTTAATCCCTCTCTTATCATATTATCATCTTCAACAATTAATATTTTCATGTATACCTCCACTTAAGCCTATTCGCTTATATTGTACAGCATATTATTGGATATTTAAAAGCAAAAAAATTTTTGGTGCTAAAAAAGCACCAAAAATTTTATTTATTGTCAATTAATAATTCTTTTGGATTCCTTCTTAATATATTAAATGAAGAAATAATCAAAGATACAAGAAGTACTAAACTCATAAATATAACTACATAAATTATGAATTTAGGTAATACATTTATATCTAAACTTGATAATGTCTTGTTAAATCCTTCAGCTTCTGCCCCACCACCTAATTGGCTAGATGCAGATTGTCTGGCTATTTGTTTAGCTATATCACCAGTAACCTTATTCAATATATTATTTCCAAGCTTTTCAGCTGTATACCTAGCTAAGAAATAAGAGCCAACATATGCGGGGATTGATATAAATACCATCTCAATCAGGAATTGACCAAAAATTTCTAATTTTGATATACCTAATGATAGTAATACTGCTATTTCCTTCTTTCTGGCATTCATCCATAATAATAATAATAATGAAACTACAACTCCTGCAAATATTAATGAGCCAGCAAATAATTTATTTGAAATTGAGTAGATACCTGATATAGATTGTTGTAATGCAGGGTAATTTGATGAACTTTTAATCAAATTATATTCTCTCCAATTTATATCTAATTTCTCAATCTCTTTTATTACACTATCAAGATTCTTATCACCTTTTACAAAGAATGTTGCATCCTGGTATACAGCTGTATCTTCTGTATTACCATAAACTTTAGCAGCTGTATGAACATCAGTAATTAATGTATTTTCGTATAGTTCCTGTGCTGCACTTACTCCACCACTATTATGCCCATCGAATAGACCTTTAATTTCTACTTCTACTGTTTCATTTGCACCTTTCTCATTATCAGCATCAAATAAATTAGATTTTATTTTTATCTTATCTCCAACTTTAAGATTATTTTTTTCAGCTAAATCTTTATGCATTAAGATTTTATTTTTATCTTCATTTTCTAAATGCTTTCCTTCTACTAATTTATATGCTTCTGATACAAATTTTGTTTCTTTTGATGAGTCGTTAACTCCGGTTAACATCACTGTTCTTTTAAAATTCTTCGCTCTTTTAGGCGATTGATTCGCAAGAGTCTCTTTAGTTTCAATAATATCATAATCAACTAAATCTGCAACACTGTTTATTCTTTTTACATAGGAGTCTATACTATCTGTTTGAGCTATCTTTTTAATATCTTCACCTTTTACATTTCCTCCACCTCTAGGTGTTCCTGGATTTACTTGTCTATTTATCTCCATAGAAAAACTATTTGTTATATTAGCAAATGTTTCTTTTGAAGCTCTGTCCGTAGCATCTTTAATAGATAAACTTATAAGACTTAAAGTTGACATAGCCAAAATAACTAACATAATAATTATTGATTTTAAGCTTTTTCTAGTTATATAAGCAAATGCATTTTTTATCATTATTCAACCTCCAAATTCATTTTATTTTACTTTTTTTAACTTCTTACCACTTAGCTCTAAAATGATATCCGCAGAATCTGCTGCTTCCTTACTATGTGTTACAACTATTACACATTTATTCCTTTCTTTAGCTAATGTCTTTAATATATTAATTATTTCTCCGGCAGTAACACTATCCAGATTACCAGTAGGCTCATCAGCCAGTATTATTGGAGCATCTGATACCAATGCTCTGGCAATAGCTACTCTTTGCTGCTGTCCACCAGATAATTTCATAACATTTCTTTTTATTTGTTTTTTATCTAAGCCTAGTTCAAACAAGATACTTTCATCTGCTGATTTATTCACTAATCTAATATTTTCAATCGGCGATAAATAATCTATTAAATTATAGTTTTGAAATACTAAAGATATATTATTTTTTCTATGATTACTATATCCTTTCTTTTGTATATCTTCATTCTTAAACAATATTTGTCCTGTTTGAGGTTTATCGAGTCCAGCAAGTAAGGAAAGAAGTGTAGATTTTCCTGCTCCTGACTTTCCTACTATCGCATAAAACTTCCCAAGTTCAAATTTTTGATTTACTCCTGACAAAACTTTTTCTTTAGAATTGGCATAACTATATGATACATTCTTTATTTCTAATATTTCCATCATTTTCTCCTAACTTATTTTTGATAATATTTCTTTAGGCTTCTTGATTAATATTAATGAAGAAGCAAATACAACTGATAAAACAATAATACTTATTAATATTAAATAACTTTGTCCAAGTGTTGTAATATTTAACATAAAACTATCATTTATTAAACTTCCACCAGAAATCATTGAGTCCTCTGAGTTAATGAATCCATCTACAATTACTTTTAGTAATACATTTCCTAAAAATAAGGAAGATATTATACTTGGTATCGATATGAATAATAACTCGAATATAAATTGCATTATAATATGTATCTTAGATGTTCCAATAGATAAAAATATACCTATTTCATAAATTCTTTCTCTTAACCATAGAATCAAGATTAATGAAAGAACAACCATCCCACCTAACATAATAGAATAAGTCATTATTTTTATTATGTGTTTTATTCCACTCACTGACTCCAAAGACTCTTCAAACGCATTAGAATCTTTTTCAACAAAATACTTTGACTCATCAATTTTAAGCTCTTTCAATTTGTTTAAGGCTAAGTCTGTAGATTCTGCACTACCAGAATACATTAAAATTTTATTTGCGATTTTATTATTTTCTGATTTATTTAATATCTCTTGACTTGTTGAATAATCTACAAACACCATATTTTCACTAAAATCCGAAGATAGCCCTGTATATGTTTCATGTTTTTTACCAGAAAAGATCCCTATAATTTTAAATTTATGACTTTTTATTTTTCCACTTTTTTCAATATCTAGTAATTCAAGATCAACTTCATCACCTAATTTTAGATTGTTTTGTTTAGCAAATTCTTCATGAACAATAATTGAATCCTTATCATTTTCTCCTATATTTTTACCTTCTTTAATTGTAAATACTCCACTACTAAATAAAATATTTCTTTTAGTATTATTTGTAGCTTCGAGTGAAACAACATTCTTAAATTCGTCAGATAAATCTTCTCTATTTATTCTTTGTTCTCCGCTAACTACTTTAGCATCTTTTAGCTTTGCTAATCCATCATATTGCATTATTATTTCTTCAATTTCTTTTAATTTTTCAATATCTTTAAATTCATTAACGTTAAAATAGTTACCATCTTTTCTTGTTATTGATATTGAAGAATTAGAACTTTCATATAAAGCCTTTTCTATTTCATCGCTTGATTTCATTATTGTTAAACAAGAATACAAGCAAGAAAGAACTATAGTTAATATGATAAAAATTATTAAAGTTCTATTTCTCTTTCTTGTAATATATGCTATAGCATTTTTTATCACTTTCCTAACTACTCCTTTCTATTTTCTTACTCCATAACTAATTGCATCTACTGGACAAGCATTTTTTCATAAATTATTCCTCCTTTATTTTTTTCACAATAGCATTTTATAGCTACTTTTAATATCATTCTACACACCTTTTATGAAACGTTGATGAAATATAATTTTTTATTTTTCCTACACTTTGAATTATACATGAAGCCAGTCTGTAATTTGGTGGTATCTTTGCCAATCTTGACAGTAATACCCATAATTCTGTTAGCCACGGTCGATACCTCCTTCCGTAAAAATGGGCATAAAAAACAGATTTCTCCAGGCATGAAAAAGCACCAACCATTTCTGATTGATGCTTTCAAATTATTTTGTTTTTTTAAATCTTTTTAATTGCGTATCCACATCTCGTCCACCATACATAACACATCATCAAAATTTTCCGCAAGAAGCCCGAACATTTCCACATATTAATCCGTTCTTTGAAACCGCTTCCGGATTATCCTTTTCCATTCCCTCCAGAGCGTTTTTGATTGTTTCAACCATATCAGCCTGCCCAATCAGCCAATCATCAATAACATCTGATGTTCCCTCTGCTTTTGCAACTAATGCACTGCGTTCACTAGTCTTAAGTGCTAAATTTAGTACAATTCTGTTAATCAATGCAGTTATTGCTATCATTACTACCATACTGATTGCTGCATAGATAGTGATTTTTCCTTTTATTGTGCTTCCAAAATGTTGTTTTCTGACCTTTTTCATATAGTCTGCTCATATAATCTTAATTCACCTTTTTGGTTTTTTGCCTGATATAATGCTTTATCTGCTCTATCATACAGAGTTTTTGTATCCTCATTTGCTGTTCTTTCCGTACCACCGATACTCAAGGAAACATTTAATTCCGGTATAAGTTCTCTCATATAGCCCCAAAATTCTTTCTGAATCCCCTGCATAATATTCATGACATCTTTTTTATTTATGTCAGCAGGAAAAAATAGTATATACTCATCTCCGCCCAGTCTTGCAAGAATTGACTTATCACTTGCTTTCTTTCTCATAATGTCAGCAAGTTTGATCAACACATTATCTCCAAACAAATGCCCTTTGGTATCATTTACACTCTTAAAATTATCAATATCACAAATGAAGAAATATCCGCCTGCCTTTCTATTAAATTCTTTCTCCATCAAACTAACTGCATTTTTCCTATTGTTTAGTCCTGTCAACGAATCATACCCTGCCTCATACTTTAATATTTCCTCTCTCTTTAACTGTTCTGTAATATCCGTCATAATACTGATCATGGCTTCCCGCCCATCATTTGTAATGATTTTTTTTCCAATATCATTTACCCAGATAAGACGATTGTTTTTGCCAACAACACGATACACTATCTCATATTCGTTTTTTTCCTGTATCTGTTCCACGATACTTTCTTCTACTCTTTGCTGATCCGCTGTATAAATAACATTCATCATCTTTTCATCCGTTACAGCAATTAGTTCTTCATAAGTATATCCAAGAATTTCCAACATTTTATTATTGATGGTATACAGTGGATAACCTTCTTCCAGATATCCACCCATAATACCTCCCGGAAGTGCATTTGTCACAAGTTCCGTAAGTTTTTCTTCGGATTCCTTCGACAATGTTCCTACTACACTTTTTCCGTAATAAAGCGGAAAGAATGCACCTTTTTCCTGATCATGTTCTGGGGTAGACATATGCAGACTTGCAATTTTCCATTCATTGCCATCTTTTACACAGGTAGAAGTAAGTCGGGAATGTATTTCCGTAATTTCATTTTCTGCCTTTAATCTGATGTTAAAAACAGCTAACTGTGTACATATACTACCCCCTCCCGAAAAATTTTGCATATAATCACAAATCTCATATTCTAATGCATTTGGAAGCTCCTCAAATTCACTTAACAACAATTCACGAAGCTCTCCTTTATTCCTTGAAATTTCTTGTTCTCCAGTTCCCACCGAAACAACATCTTCTGTAAGAACTGCCAGTGTAGCTTCAAGATTCCGTTCCGTCAAATAATGTTGAAAAAATTTTTCTAATAATTTTCTCATGCTGTCTCCTTTTAAAACCATTTTTTCTTTTTGATTCAGACACATTTGGTTATCCGCAACCAGTTCTGCCCATCACGATAAATATATTGCATATCATCCATGTTTTTCTTAACCATAAAGATACCTAACCCACCGATTTTTTCTATTTAGGAAACTCCTACCAGATAAAACCCCACTTGTTTTTTATTCTGATTAGAAATTTTTGGGGATATATATTAGTACTTTAGTATACAATAAGACAGTAAATTTGTTAATATTTCTTCATTAATTGACTTGTTTGCATTGTAAATCACTTGTTTTTTATTCCTTACTCTACTATAATCATTTTTGAATATATGTCTAAAAGCAAAGGAGAGCTGCCATGACAGCAAACGATTTAATATATAAATCCATCCACATTATCACCGAATACTACAATAACAATCTCCAACCCTATTTTGACAGTATAAGCGAAGATGTGTTGTGGATTGGTCCTGCTGAGAGACAGGAAATACGTGGACGTGAACAAGTTATTTCCACATTCTCAGCAGAGGTACACGGACTAAGCTTCACAATGGGATCGATACGTGCAATCTGTATTTCTCCCAGCAAAACCGCACATGAGATTATCCTGCAATATGAAATCTATACCCATTATCCTGATGGAAATACAGATTTACACAATCAAAGGATTCACTACTCCTGGTACAAAAAAAAGGTACGCACAGAAAGCGGTTCTGATTTCCGCTGGGAGATTGCTGTTCTTCACATCAGTAACGCATGGCCATACGACAGCAGAGACACCATTTATCCGATACACTATCAAAGTTTAGGCTTGCCGGTACAGTTGGTTGAAAAGTCGGAGCGTTACATGACTGTCACAGCGAATGACATGAGTGTGCACCGCATTCCAATAAACCGTCTGCTATATATTGAAACAATAAAAAGAACTGCAAAGCTTCGTATTCACACAAGCACGGATACAATTATTGTAAATGGCACACTCCAGGACTTTGAAAAAACATACTCTGATTTCCTGCTTCGCATTCATGCAGGTTTTCTCATCAATCCTGAATGTGTCAGCAAAATTGAACGATTCACCGTTACCATGTCAAACGGTGCGAAGCTTCCTGTTCCCGAAAAAAAATATACCACCATCAAACGCCTGATACTCACAAACTTACAATCCAACTGAGGATTCAAATCTCTTTTTGTAATTTCTGTCTGTTAAACTAATAAGTACCCTGCTTGTATACACCTGCGGTGTGGGATATATAAATATATAAGACAACTTCGCTGAAGCTTGTTTTATCGTATGCTGGCAAAGAAAGAAGCAGACACATGGAACATTTTCCACATATCTGCTTCTTTCATTGCGTGTATTCAGTTTTATATGATTGTTGCTATAAATGGGATACAAACACCACAATTTTTGTAGCTACATAACTTTTATTGTGTTTGGCTTGTTTACTATGGCTACGATTTTTTCATCTAATGCAGCATTTTTCGGATAATGGTATTAGATATTATCTATTTCATAGCATGCATGGAGTATTTTTTACTTCTTACAGCACCACATTACCATCTGACTATATGAATTGCTCCATAAACTCTGCTGGTGTCATAATCTCCGGTCTTTCCACATCAATATCAGAAAAGTCCTTGTCTCCTGTCACAAGAACATCAACATCCTCCATGATTGCTGTGTATAGCACAGGATAATCCTCATCTACTTCACCACACTATAAAGTTATACTTAAGTATGTACAATAAATATTAAATAAGAATGTACAAATGTTATGATATGTGAGTTGTAAGGAGGAACTCATAATGATATTAATAAATCAAATCATAACAGATATAAGAATAGAAAGTGTCAATGACCTGTACAAGTTAAAACCATTTTTGGAGGATGGCACATTGAAGATTAATAAAAGTCAAATAGCTAGAGAATTGGAGGTAGATAGGCGGACTGTTGATAAATATATAAATGGATATACAAAGCCAGAAACAAGAAACTGTGATGACTGTATTACACCTTTTTATGACATTATTACAGAGTTATTATCAGATAAAAATCAACAGGTATTCTACTACAGAAAAGTATTATGGCAATATCTGGTTGATAATCATGGCTTTAAAGGTGTTTATTGTAACTTCTGTCATTATCTCAGGAAATATCCTGAATTCGATTCATATTTCAGAAAAAGCAGACCATCAAATACCAATAAGGTTACTGTCAGATATGAAACTCCTATGGGTAAACAGGCTCAGCTTGATTGGAAAGAATCTATTCCGTTTATTCTTTCTTCAGGCGAAATTATAGAAGTGAATATTTTTGTCCTGTTGCTTTCATATTCAAGATTCAGAGTATACAGGGTTTCACTTTCTAAAACACAGGATATACTCTTTTCGTTTCTTGATGATGCATTTGAAACACTTGGTGGTATTCCGGATGAAATAGTTACAGATAACATGAAGACTGTTATGGATGAAGCCAGAACAGAATATTATGCCGGTAAAGTTAATAACAAATTCCAGCAGTTCGCTGATGATTATGGTTTTAAAGTCCAGCCTTGTATTTCCGGACATCCGCATACTAAAGCCAAAGTTGAGGCACCTATGAAAATACTGGATGAAATAAGAGCTTATAATGGAAAATTGAATTACATTGAATTAGTCGAATTAGTGACAAGAATAAATAATCGTGTCAATACACAGGTAAACCAGGGAACAGGAAGGATTCCGCTGATGTATTATAACAAAGAAAAGGCTTTCTTAAACAGCCTGCCCGCTGATAACATAAGAAAGCCTTACCAAATCACCACAAATACGGTAAAAGTCAATCATTCAAGCATGTTTAATTACAAAAGCTGTCAATACTCTGTACCACCAGAGTACATTGATAAGATTGTCTCATTACAAGTATATGATGGTTATATACATGTGTATTGTAACACAGAATTCATAACCATTCATCAGTTAAGTTCAAAAAAATTGAATTATATTTCTGAGCATTATGCCGCAATTGCAAGAAAATCGCATATTTTCAGGGATGAACATATAATGGACAGGGCAAAAGAAAATCTAGAAATTATAGGAAAGGTTTATGATTATGAGTAATAGTACATACAATCAGCTGACTGCTAATCTGGAGCTGCTGAAATTAACCCAGATGAAACTACATCTTGATGAAATAAGGGATTTTGTGACAACAAACGGATTATCGTTTACGGAAGGTTTATTAAAACTGAGCAGTTATGAAGTTGATTTCAAAGAACAGAATGCCTCCAGATCTATGATAAAGGCTGCAGCATTTCCTTTTGTAAAAGAACTAAAGGATTATGATTTTGAATTTCAACCAAGTGTAAACGAACAGGAAATGAGGGAACTTGCAAGCCTTGGTTTTCTGGAAAAGAATGAAAATATCGTGTTTTTAGGACCCAGCGGCGTTGGAAAAACGCATCTTGCAACATCTATAGGTATTGCAGCTGCTAAAAAACATGCAAGCACCTACTTTATCAAATGTAATGATTTATTGCAGCAATTAAAGCGTGCACAGTTGGAAAACCGCCTAGATGCAAGATTAAAACACTTTAGTAAATATCGTCTTCTTATCATAGATGAATTAGGGTATCTGCCGATTAATAAAGAGGATTCAAACCTATTCTTTCAGCTTATAGATATGCGTTATGAAAAGAAAAGCACAATACTTACCACAAATATGAATTTTAATGAATGGGATGGAGTATTTTATGATGCAGTAGTTGCAAATGCAATCATGGATAGAATATTACATCATGCACATGTAGTGCCCATATCAGGAAAATCATATAGGCTAAAAGATCATTTAAGACAAACAGACTAACTGTACATTTTTATATAATATTTTTTGTACATTCGGTCTTGACATTTTATAGACGTATTGTAAAACGTGCGGTTTACATTGCTCTTGGTATCGACATGAATGGAAA
>OHFL01001288.1_pt1 | contig 11840 bp, 8 predicted proteins | sample 1567491 | NCBI WGS metagenome assembly OHFL01 (sample SAMEA3879539, study PRJEB24766) | human gut metagenome | biome: human-associated habitat; feature: feces | place: USA | collected 1985/1987 | reverse complement strand
GCTTATTCTTACACCCAGCCGGGGCTACTGGTTTGTTGGGAAAAAGTGAAAGGTATCTTTGAAGGTCAATGATATAGAATACAGTTTGGTTTTTTTGTCAAAAGGCAGGGTGAACGGTTTGACAGAATGGGCAGAAACGCTTACAATTCAAGTAGTTATGCTGTCTGTGACACGAAGGAGCCTGCAGGATGGAGAACCGGAAAGAGGAATTTCTGAAAATTGTATGTGAGAGTTATCTGATCGTTATTCTGGCAGTGCTGCCTCTTTATTATATTCCCTGGAATGGATATTATAAACTGGGTGATACCAAATATTACCTGTATCGCAATGTTTCACTGCTTTGCCAGGGGATCGCATTGCTGGCAATGTGTGTCTTTGCTGTAAGCAGCCGGTGGACAGGGGAACATCGGATTTTTGCCAGATCTCTGGCTGAAGTAGTGAAAAAATCGGTCGATAAATGCAGAACACATGCGGTAACGACGGCGGTCTGCCTGTACGGAATCTGTGCGTTACTCTCTGCAATCTGCAGCCCCTATGGCAGTATCGCGTGGAACGGAGAGCGGGAATGGTACATGGGAGCTGTCATGATCTGTTTGATGATCGGAGGTTTTTTACTGACGGCGAAGTACGGAGGTAGTTGTAAAACGGCGATATGGTTAGGAGAGGCGGCTTTTGTGGCGGTCACCCTGATCGGTCTGTTGCAGAAGCTGGGCTATGATCCTCTGGGACTTCTCAAGGGTTACGTTGTGGGGGACTGGGAATTTACCCATATGTTGACCACGCTGGGGAACAGCAACTGGCTCAGCGGGTATTACAGTGTGATGTTTCCCTTTTCCATGACGCTGTTTCACCGGGCAGTGGAAGCAGGGAAAAAAGGTCCCACACTGCTGGCAGGAACGTGCAATATGTTGGCCATGATGCTTCTGCTTTTACAGGGAAGTGACAGCGGTGTGATCGTGGCATGCACAGTCATGGGGGTGTGCTTTTGGCTCGACCGGAAGCAAACCGGACATTGGGAAGTATATTTCCTTTTTCTTGCAGCGGTGGCGCTGGGAATGTGCCGTTGGGGTAAATGGATGTTATATCTGGGAACGTTTGACATTCTCCTGCAGGATGGCATCGCCAAAAAACTGGCAGCCTGGCAGGGATGGATTCCGGTTGCAGCAGGGTGTCTGCTGCTTTGGGGAGCCTGTCGCAGGATTCCGGAGAATAAGAAAAAAATATTGCAAGAGGGAGTATTGTGTTGTGCACTGGCAGGAATAGCGGTAGTGCTGGCATGGTATCTGCATCGGTTGTTGGTAATCGATTTTGCGGAATGGGGCAATCGCCGGGGAAGATTGTGGCAGATGGCATGGATGGGTTTCCGGAAAGGAAATCTGCATCAGAAGCTGTTGGGAGCAGGCCCGGATTGTTTTGCATCGTATCTGGGAGAACTGTTGCCGGGAGGCACGGTGCTTTTTGATAAAGGATATTTTGAAGGTTCTGTTTTTACCAATGCACATAATGAGTGGCTCACCACACTGGTCAATATGGGACTGCTGGGTGTGGCTGCCTATGCAGCTGTTTTTATCACGGCGCTGCAGACATACAGAAAGAATTTTCTCGCAGTATTGTTACTGCTTACCTACGGGATACATTCCCTGATCAGCTTTCAGCAGGTGCTGAATGCGCCGCTTTTCTTCCTGATACTGGGATTGTGTGAAGCGGCGGCCCGGGGAGAAAAGACCAAAACCAATCAAATGGATACGGATGAGGAGTTGCTAGAAGCTATATGAAAAATATTTGGAAGATTTTTACCGGAGATCTGAAAAAACTGGTGAAGCAGCCTTTTGCGCTGGTTATTATTATCGGGTTGTGCGTGATACCGTCGCTGTATGCGTGGTTTAATATATTTGCCAACTGGGATCCCTATGCCAATACCGGAGGAATTCCTGTGGCGGTAGTATCCCTGGATCAGGACTATACGCTGAAAGACGGATCGGTGGTAAATATGGGAGAATCCGTACTGGAAAGCCTGCATTCCAACACCAGTGTAAAATGGATCTTTCTGGATACCGAGGAAGAAGCAAAAGAGGGCGTGGAAGCCGGAAAATATTATGCAGCCGTCGTCATTACCGATAAATTTACTTATAGTATGTACAATGTATTTTCGGATGATTTTGAGAATCCGGCGCTGATCTATTATCAGAATCAGAAGAGCAATGCCATTGCTACCAAAATCACGGATACGGTGGCAGGAACTCTGCAGAATACCATCAATGAGACCTTTATCAAGGTGGCGGCTACCACGGTATTTGAAGAGGGCAATACGGTGTCGGATCAGGTACAGGGGGACAGTTATGTAGAGGAATTCTGTTCCAAACTGGAGGAACTGAATGACAATCTGAAGGAATACAGTGCCATGATCGACTCCTTTCAGGCAGGCAATGCGCGGCTGGAGTCTGCCATCACCCATGTCAACTATGAGATTCCCGCGATGCAGAAGAAACTGGACAGCACCACAGCCAGTCTGAACCAGAGCAGTCAGGATCTGTCTTCTACCAGAGACACCCTGGGCAATTTCAGCAACAACATCGATACTTCCATGAGCAATATCAATAACTCTCTGGAAAGTATCAAAAAGGCTCTGGATGAAAGCAAACTGGCGGAGGATACCGCCCAGATGACGAGAGATCTGAACCGGGTGGCAAGAGATACCAATACGCTGAACGGACAAGTAAATACACTGCTGGCGGCACTGATCCAACAAAAGCTGGAAAGCGTCTCTGACGGTAATGCTGCGAACGGCGGCACCGGCAGCAATATCAACGCAGCGGCAACTGATGCGGCTATGGAAGCATTGAAAGCCATGCAGAAGGAACTGGATCTGATGAATACCGTAGTGGGCAGCGTTCTGGAATCCACGGACGACAAGGCTGCGGAGAATGCAAAGGTCAATGTCAACAATGCCATGAATAATTTAAGGAGCGCCATTGACAGCTGCGAGACTTCTGTAAGTAATATGCAGGGAATCTATAAGAATAATCTGGTGCCCCAGATGCAGAAGGTTCTGACAAATATGTCAGATTCTCTGAATCAGGTGACCAATCTGGTAAATACCCTGAGCAATACGGTGAAAAATGTCGGAGTTGTCATGGAAGGTGTCGGTGACACTGTGTCCGGAACCAGTGAGAGTCTGGGACAGATCAAAGATGTGGTAGATAATATCAGCGCCAAACTTACAGATCTGACAGAGAAGCTGGACGGTGCATCCGAAGAGGAAATGATGGATATTCTGGTGCGTTTCCTTGGAGGAGATCCGGATAGTCTGGGGGCATATTTTGCATCTCCCGTAACCATGGAGACCATAGCCATGTATCCGGTGGCTACGTATGGTTCTGCCATGACACCGTTCTATTCCACACTGGCGATCTGGGTAGGTTCTACGATCCTGGTGGCACTGGTGAAAGTAAAAGCCTCTCCGAAAGGGCTTGAAAATGTACAGAGCTATCAATTGTATTTCGGCAGATATTTGCTGTTTTTCTTATTGGCACAGATTCAGGCAGCCATCATTGTGGCCGGAGATCTGTGGCTGTTAAAAGTAAACATTGTGGAACCGGGGCTGTTTTTCCTGGCGGCAAGCTTTACGGCTACGGCATTTTCCCTGTTGATCTATTCTCTGACACTGGCATTCGGAGATGTGGGCAAGGCCGTCTGCGTTATTGTTATGGTATTGCAGATCGCTGGTTCCAGCGGTACCTTCCCGATCGAACTGCTACCGGACACCTACCAGAAGATTTATATTTTCTTTCCCTTCCCCTATGCCATCCGGGCCATGCGTGAGGCACTGGCGGGTATGTACGGTACTGCCTATATGGAAGCACTGGCAAAATTGAGCCTGTTTATGATCGAGGGACTGTTGATCGGCCTGGTGATCCGGATCCCGTTCGTAAAACTGAACCATTTTGTGGAAGAGCGTATGGAAGACACTGAGTTAATGTGACACCTGTTCAGAACCATGAAAACGAAAACTCCGCAGGAGTGGGTTTGTGAATGAAGTTCCGAACAGGCAGAAAGGTAAAATCATGGAGAGAAATTACGAAGAAATTTTTCAGAAGGTTCTGGATTACGAGCAGGCCCTTCATGAGAAGAATAGAAAAAGAATAAAGATCGGTCTGAAATGTATCTGGATCGTCCCCTTGTTTTTTCTGGCACTGTTGTTCCTGACTGGCAGCAACAAGGTCATCTTCCTGATCCTGTGGATCGTGTCGCTGTTTGCCCTGTCAATCTATCTGATCGTTGTGGAATATATGGATTATAATCTGCAGGAGAAGATCATGGAGCTCAAAGGAGAAGAAGGCGATCTCAAAGCGGTGACTCCAACAGACTTTGACCGGGCGGCGCAGATCATCCGGGAGACCCGGAAACTGATTGGTGAAGGCCTGAATTCCCCGGCCGAGACCGGGACCGAAGAGGATCCGGAAGATGAAACCGAAGAGAATCCGGAAGACGAAACCGAAGAGGAAAACGAAGACGAGACCGAAGACTGGGAGGATGGTGAATAGTATGCATAATATCTGGAAAATATTTACCACCGACATCCGTCGGATCAGCAATAATGTGGTGGCGGTCGTTATTATCATGGGACTCAGCATTCTCCCGGCACTGTATGCCTGGTTCAACATTTTCTCCAACTGGGATCCTTACGAGCCCGCAGCTACCAGTCAGCTGAAAGTAGCCGTGGCTTCCGATGATGCCGGGGCGGAGATCATGGGGCTGTCTCTGAACGTGGGAGACAGTGTGCTGGAGGCTCTGGGAGCCAATACCACTATCGGCTGGGTGTTCCCGGAGACCACGGAGGAAGCACTGGAAGGCGTGAAGAACAGTGATTACTATGCGGCATTGATTATTCCGGAGACTTTTACTCAGGAAATGCTGGGATTTATCGATGGTGAAGTGGATCATCCCACCATTTACTACTATGAAAATGAGAAAAAGAATGGTATTGCCCCCAAAATCACGGGCAAAGCGAAAAATGCTGTGCAGGAACAGGTAAATGCCACCTTTATCAGTACTGTGGCAGAAGCGGTGATGAAAGCGGGAAATGCCCTTTCGGTGGTGAATGCCGGCGGGCAGACCAGTGTGGAAGAATCTCTGGATACCATGCAGGCACAGTTGCAGGATTATGTGGTTATGTTACAGTCCTTCCAGAGTATTATGACCTCCGCGGAGATGATCATGGAGACCAGCCAGAATATGCTTCCGGATATGGATAATATGCTGGAGAATGGACGAAATACCATGATCGGTATGCAGACCATGATCAATTCCAGCGTCGATGCGGTTGACGTTATGGGAGATATGGTGAGCAGCAGTATGGATATGGTCACGGAAGCGTTGCAGTATCTGTCGGTCTTTTCTGATGGATTGCTGGAGCAGATGGGCAGCAACAATGTGGGAAGCACCACGGACACCGGATTGGGCACGGCCATCGGACTGGTACAGGGCATGCAGGCCAATATGGATGTGCTGGGAAGCCTGATCACCGGACAGGATGCTCAGATTCAGGAGATCAACCAGTCTCTGAAAACGATCGAAGCGGATCTGAAACAGCTGCAAGACAGCAAGGGAGATGTGGATCATGATATCAATACTCTGCGGGCACAGATCCGGGAACAGATCCAGATCTGCAACAAACAGCTGAATAATCTGATGAGTGATTACAATAACAATGTCAGACCTTCTTTCCGGGCTACCGGCAAATCCATGCAGCAGGCTTTCCTGAATGCCGCAGCGATGATGAACGGTACGGATGTGAATATGGATGAAATTTCCGATATTCTGAAAGAGTATCAGCAGACTTTGCAGGAAGGTAATGTCAGCCTGCAGGATTCCCTGGTGATCGCACAGGAACTGCTGGACAAGGTCAGCAAAATAGCAGATAATATAAAACGGATCACCGGTGCGGAGACCTATGAGGATATTTTAAGCGCTATGGCTGCCGATCCGACGGCGGTGGCAGACTTCGTATCTTCTCCGGTCAGACTGGAGACGGTACCTGTTTATCCGGTGGATCATTACGGCTCTGCGGCATCGCCGTTCTATACGATCCTGGCAATCTGGGTGGGAGCGCTGTTCCTGGTGGCTATTATTCACGTGGGTGTGAAACCCATTGAACCGGGGGATCATTATAAGGCGCATGAGAGATATTTTGGCAGATATCTGCTGTTTTTCCTGATCGGACAGGCACAGACACTGCTTATTGTTCTTGGGAACCTTTATTATATTGAGATACAGTGTCAGCACAGGTTTTTATACTGGCTGGCGGCAGCCGTGGCCAGTGCGGCATTCAGCTGCTTTATGTATTCTGTGACTTTCGCTTTTGGAAACGTGGGTGAGGCACTGGCTATTGTAGTCATGGTCATCCAGGTGGCGGGAAGCGGCGGAACGTTCCCTATCGAGGTTCTTCCGCAGGTATTCCAGTGGATCTATCCTTTCCTGCCGTTCCAGTTTGGCATGAAAGCGTTTAAAGAATGTATTGCAGGAATGTACGGCGTGGATTATTGGATCAATGTAGGAAAAATGACACTGTTCCTGATCGTAGCATTGCTGCTGGGACTGGCACTGGAGCCGCCGTTCCGCAAGCTGAATCATATGATAGAGAAGAGTAAAGAGAAGACAGGATTAATGATCTGATGAAGATGAAAAAAATGACTTCGGAAAAGAAACATAAAATTACAACCATTGGCGTATGGCTGATCCTCATTCTGTGCACGGCGGTATTGTTCTCCCTGTGTCTCAGTGAGGGGATCGACTATGATGAAGCATACAGTTATCGCACCGCCCATGACAATACGATGATGGGAATCATTCGCGTGGTACTGGCGGCCCATGATACGGATGTGCCGGTATGGTATATGGGATTGCGGCTGTGGTCGTTTCTGGTAGGAGACGGCATTATTGCCTACAAAATGTTTGCATTGCTGGGAACGGTATTGTCCATGCTGCTGGGGCCTGTCGTGATCCGCAGGCAGTGGGGAGCGAAGACAGCAGCCCTTTATATGATCATGGTAAGCCTGACACCTGCAATGATGAAGATCAGTGTGAACAACAGAATGTATTCCTGGACGGTGTTTGGAGTTACCGTCTGCGGACTGACCGCTTATTTCCTGCGGGAGCGTCTGAACAGTAAGGCCCTGTGGACGATATTGTTTCTGACGACCTTCTGCGGTATTTTCAGTCATTACTTTACCGCGTTCAGTTACCTGTTTATCTACCTGTATCTGGTGGCGGTGATTTGGCAGCAGGACAGAAAACAGATCTGGAAGCCGTTTGTCTGTGGTGGTTCCGTTGTATTGCTTTTTGTGGCATGGCTGATAAAATCCGATTTCTTTCATCTGCTGGTTTCTGATGGAAACCCGACGAACCAGTCCAAATTCGGTATTTACGAATTTTTTAATTTCATTTTCGGAACCAGAGTGAAGTATGCGACCAAAATGGGAGAACTTCTTTTTGTACTGACACTGGTCTGTGCGATCCTCTTTTGGAAGCGGCTGGGGAGAAGAAACGGTGTTTTTGCGGTTCTGTGTACCTGTATTTTCCCAGTAAGCTATTTGATGGCGGCGCTGCTGGCATTACACGCGTCCCACTTTTTTACCTACCGCCATGTTATGCATAGCATGGGATTGTTCTGGCTGGGAATGGCGATCATTTTATCCAGGATCAATTTACAGGAATGGATCGCCTGTCTGTCCTTCACTGTGTGGATGGGAGTGTCGGCCTACGGAATCTCTTATCATGAAGAATATGGTACAATCTCATATCTGGAAGAGACGAAGGCATTTATAGCGGAGAATATGGAGCCGGGAGATGTGGTCGTCTACGATACGGATTCCCGCTTCGGACAGCTATTCGGATGCTATATGCCGGACCAGATCTTTTATACCATGGAAGAGGTGCCGGATCTGGAAGAACTGGTGGGGAAAAGAGTTTGGTATTTCCAGTGTTTCGGACATTTGCTGGAGGAATCGGATAAATATACCGTAACCTATGAAAATATGGGACATTATGGATTTCAGTATATGGACGGGAATACGGATTTTGATATTTTAAAGGTGAACATAACGGAGGAAACGGGAAATGATTAAATGGGTGGAAAGAGGAGTCCTGCTGGCAGCGATACTTTCCATGTTGTTTGTATGGCCGTATGGAGGAATCCGTGAAGATAAAAAGGACAGTTCCTTAAGTGAGGATTATGGATATACAGAGCCCCTGCAGGTGGGAGAATATGCTTCGCAGTATTTTGTTGCGGAGACAGATTTTCTGAAAACACTGGAAATCGCGGTGAACTATAATCAGGAGGAAGAACGGAACGGACTTCTGGGTCTGGAGATATGGAAAGAGGATCAGAAGATATATGAAGGTGTGATTCCTTATGATGCCATGGAATCGACAACATTTTTCCCTGCCGTCATCGAGACCCGGCTGAAAAGGGGCGCTGTATATGAATACCGGATCGTGAATCAAAGTATTTCCGAGAATCTGCCGCAGGTAGTATATACTACTACGGAAAAGGCGCATGTACCGGAAAATCAGCAACTGGTGGTACATGAAGCAACTGTGGACGGACAGGCATTGAACCGGTACACCTGGAGAGAGAAGCTGGATGCGGTCAGCGTATTGGAAATCAACAGTTTTATTGCAATAGTGGCTGCAATGATATATGCTGTGTTGGAACAATGGAAAAGAAAGGAAAAAAAGAACAATGAAGTGGGTTAAATTCAGAATAAAGACGGTAACGGAAGCGGAAGATATTATTATCAGCACCCTGTACGATCTCGGACTGGAAGGGGCACAGATCGAAGACAAGGTGCCCCTGACCGCCATGGAGAAGGAGCAGATGTTTGTAGATATCCTGCCGGACGGACCGGAGGATGACGGCATTGCCTATTTAAGTTTTTTTGTAGAGGAAAAAGAGGACGGCAGTCTGGAAGTGGCCGGGGAGAAGACCACGACCGAAGCTGTACTTGCGGATGTAAAGCGGGAACTGGAAGACTTACGCCAGTTTATGGATATCGGCGAGGCTTCTGTTGTGGTAGATGAGACGGAGGACATTGACTGGATCAACAACTGGAAACAGTATTTCCACCAGTTCTATATCGATGATATCCTGGTGATCCCTTCCTGGGAAAATATCAAACCGGAAGATACTGACAAGATGGTGCTTCATATCGATCCCGGTACGGCATTTGGCACCGGCATGCATGAGACCACACAGCTGTGTATCCGTCAGCTGCGTAAGTTCATCACTCCTGAGACAGAGCTTTTGGATGTCGGCACCGGCAGCGGTATTCTGGCAATTTTATCCCTCATGTTCGGGGCAAAACATGCCGTGGGAACCGATCTGGATATCTGTGCTGTGGAAGCTGTGGCACAGAACTGCGAAGTGAATGGAATCGATCCGGCACAGTTTGACATGATGATCGGCAATATCATTACAGACAAAGAAGTGCAGGACAAGGTAGGCTATGAGTGTTATGATATCGTGGTGGCCAATATTCTGGCAGATGTACTGGTACCGTTGACTCCTGTCATCGTACATCAGCTGAAGAAGGGCGGTATCTACATCACCTCTGGCATCATTGATGACAAGGAGCAGACCGTGGTGGAGGCTGTGAAGGCCGCTGGATTGGAAGTACTGGAAGTGACCTACCAGGGAGAATGGGTCAGCGTTACCGCAAGAAAGAATTAAGCGCTTAAAATAGGAGTTTCTATGTATCAGTTTTTTGTAGAACCGGAACAGATCGACGTGGCAGCGAAGAGCGTTATCATCCGGGGAACCGATGTGAATCATATCAAAAATGTACTGCGGATGCGCCCCGGCGAAGAAGTGGCTGTCAGCAATGGAATCGACGGGAAAGAATATCGCTGTGGGATCCTTGCACTGGAAGAGGACTGTGTCCGTCTGGAACTACGTTTTATCAAGGAAGATGGTGTGGAGCTTCCTGCGAAGATCTACCTGTTCCAGGGACTGCCTAAGGTAGACAAAATGGAACTCATTATCCAGAAGGCTGTGGAACTGGGAGCCTTTCAGATCATTCCGGTGGCTATGAAACGCTGCGTGGTGAAATTGGATGAGAAAAAAGCGGACAGCAAAATAAAGCGCTGGCAGGGAATTGCGGAAGCAGCCGCCAAGCAGAGCAAACGAGGCGTGATCCCGACGGTGGCACCTGTAATGAGCTATGCGCAGGCAGTGAAAATGGCTTCCGAAATGGATCTGAAACTGGTACCTTACGAGCTGGCGAAAGGTATGCCACAGACGAAACAGCTCATCGAAAGCGCAAGACCCGGACAGCAGATCGCTATTTTCATCGGCCCGGAGGGCGGATTTGATCCGGAGGAGATAAGACTTGCCACGGAGGCGGGAATTCAACCGATCACTTTGGGGAAACGGATCCTGCGGACGGAGACGGCCGGATTTACGACTATCGCATGGCTGATGTATCAGTTGGAAAATTAGACAGCGGACGGCACGGATCGCCTGCCTGCGGCATATTTTAATCATAAGAAGAATATAGTAATTATTCAGAGCAAAAGGAAAGCCCGGAAGAGGCGATTTGGCGAATAGGGCGCTGAATAGTTACTGAAGAGATAGATAGCAAGGAGAAGAAGAGAATGGAAGTCTATATGGACAATTCCGCTACCACAAGGACATTCCCGGAAGTGGCAGAGTTGATGACGAAGATCATGTGTGAAGATTACGGTAATCCCTCCAGCCTGCATATGAAGGGAGTGGAGGCAGAGAAATACCTCCGCTATGCCAAGGAGACTCTGGCAAGGATTCTGAAGGTGGAGGAGAGAGAGCTTTTATTTACTTCCGGGGGAACGGAATCCGATAATATGGCACTGATCGGCTGCGCCCTGGCGAATTGCCGCAGAGGCAATCATCTGATCACGACGCAGATCGAACATCCCGCTATCCTGCAGACCATGCGTTATCTGGAGACCCAGGGGTATCGTGTCACTTATCTGCCGGTGGATCCCTGCGGACGTATCCGGCTGGAAGACTTACGCAGAGCCATGACACCGGAGACCATTCTGGTATCTATCATGCACACGAATAACGAGATCGGAGCCCTGCAGCCCATTGAGGAAGCCGGAGCTCTGATCAAACAGATGAACCCGGATACGCTGTTCCATGTGGATGCGGTACAGGGATTCGGAAAATCCCGGATCTATCCCAAGAAGATGCACATTGATCTGCTGTCCGTCAGTGGACACAAGATCCACGGACCGAAGGGAAGCGGCTTTTTATATATTGATGAGAAAGTAAAAATCCGTCCGCTGATCTTAGGCGGCGGCCAGCAGAACGGTATGCGTTCCGGAACCGACAATGTGCCGGGCATCGCAGGCCTTGCGAAATCCGCTGAGATCGTTTACAAGCATTTTGACGAGCAGACCGCGCAGATGCGTGCCTGCAAACGCCGTCTGATCGAAGGCTTACGGGAGCTGGACGATGTGGTCATCCACGGCATGCCGGAAGAAGAAGGTGCACCGCAGATCGTCAACGCATCGTTCTTAAACGTGCGGAGTGAAGTGCTCCTGCACACACTGGAGGACCGCCAGATCTACGTTTCCGCCGGAAGCGCCTGCTCATCACACAAGAGAGCCGGAAGCCCGACGCTGACTGCCATCGGCGCATCGAAAGCCGAGATGGAGTCTGCCGTGCGGTTCAGCTTCAGCGAATTTACGACACTGGAACAGATTGACTACACCCTGGATACACTGCGTGAAGTGTTACCGATGCTGCGCAGATTTACCAGGAAATAATAGAAAGAGGAAAATTATGATTACAATACAGC
>OHFL01001274.1_pt1 | contig 11943 bp, 10 predicted proteins | sample 1567491 | NCBI WGS metagenome assembly OHFL01 (sample SAMEA3879539, study PRJEB24766) | human gut metagenome | biome: human-associated habitat; feature: feces | place: USA | collected 1985/1987 | reverse complement strand
TATAACATGCCTATTTTTCTTATTTTCCACAATACTGCATCAGAACTACCGACTCAACATGGTAAGTATTCGGAAACATATCCACGCAGCATATCTTCTCCACCCTATACCCTCTGGCCATAAATATCTGCAAATCCCTTGCCAGGCTTGTTGGTTTGCATGAAATATAAACCATATTCTCAACACCATACTCTATGATTTTCCCAATAGCCTTCGGATGGATACCGTCTCGTGGTGGATCAAGAATTATATAATCAGGTTTTTCCTCTATCTCATCAAGCACCTTGAGGACATCACCTGCGATAAATTTACAGTTATCAAGACCATTAAGAGCTGCATTTTCCTTTGCTGCGCAAACTGCCTCCTCAACTATTTCGACACCTACTACTTCCTTACACACCGGTGCCATAAGCTGCGCGATGGTGCCGGTTCCGCTGTAGAGGTCGTAGACTGTTTTACCGTTTAGCGAATCCTTGTCATCTCCCAGGATAAACTCTCTCGCTGTCTCATAGAGCACCTCCGCTCCGAGTGAGTTGGTCTGGAAAAATGAGAATGGTGTGATTTTGAATTTCAGACCTAAGAGCTCCTCGTAGAAATATGAATCTCCGTAGAGCACCTCTGTGCCCTCGTTTTTGACCACATCTGCCACGCTGTCATTTTTTGTGTGTAAAACGCCCTTAAATATGCCGTCATAGTGCCTGGTCAAAAGCGCATATCTAAAGCCTGCGAGCAGCTCCTCCTCGTTGAAGCCCTCTGTCTGTGTGGTGGTGACAAGGTCTACTATGATTTCACCGGTTTTTGTTGCCTTTCTGACAAGCAGATGCCGCAGGTAGCCCTTGTGTGTTGCTCTGTGGAAATATGGGATATTGTTTTTTGAAAAATAATCAAGTGTTGCCTTTAATATTGTCCTGAAATCCTCATCCACTATCTGACAGTCTGATACTGTCACAAGGTCATAAAAGCTTCCTCTTTTGTGCATGCCAAGCGCAAGAGGACCATCCTTGTACTCATCACCGAAGGAAAATTCCATCTTGTTTCTGTATTCACTCTTTTTCGGACTTCCATGTATTCCTATAAACTCGTATCCTGCCTCTTTTTCAGTGCCGATGGCATCCGAAATGAGCTTTTTCACCTGGGTAAGCTTCATATCAAGCTGCTTTTCGTAAGGCACTGTCTGATATGTACAGCCCCCGCACATTCCAAAGTGAGGACATGGCTCTTCTGTCTCCAGAGGCGATTTCTCAATTACCTCCATGAGTCTGCCCTCTGCCCTTTGATGCTTTACTTTATTTACAACAAATTCCACCTTCTGTCCCGGAATTGTATTTTTCACAATTACTCTGTCGCCGTCATCTGTAACGGCTATTCCCTTGTTTGGGAAGTCTACTCTTTCTACGGTTCCTGTTCCTCTAAATCCTTTTTTCATGTAATTCTTATCTCTCTTTATACTTTATTATTCCTTTGTATGCCTGACTGCAAATGCCTTGCTTCACACATAAAGAAAAATGAGGACTACATATGTAGCCCCCATTATCTAAAAACGATTATTTCTCTTCTTTAGTCTTTGGTGCCTCTTTTTCCTCTTCAGCATCATCATCGTCTTCATCCTCGAAGAAATCATCATCGAATTCATCATCATACTCATCATCGAAATCATCTAAATAATCCGGTGTGAAAAACCTGTAGATACCATATGCCGCTGCTGCAACAGCAACTAATACACCAATGATGGCAAATATGATAACAGCCTTGGAAGGCTTCTTGTCTTCCTCTTCTTTTTTGAGAAGGTCATTAAGCTTTGCCATGCTGAGCTTCTCTGCAAGCTTGTTGTCCTTTAATAATTCTTCAACTTTACTCATAATTCAATCCGCTCCTTTTCCAAAAGTAATTGTCAAATGCTATTTGTTAAATCCATTATAGCATATTATATCCAATTTTCCTATAAAAATTACAATAATTTTAGTCAATTTTTTTCAATTTAGCAAATGAAGCAAACATCTTTTTGGTACCGGCCTTGTCAAAGTCCACAGTGACCTCATAATCCCTGCCGCCTTCTACAATTGCCATGACCTCTCCCGCGCCAAACTTGATGTGCGATACCCTGTCTCCTACCTTATATGAAAGGCCTCCGGTGGTATTGGCACTGGCAAATGACTTCTGATTGCTCACAGGCGTGTAGACAGGTGTCCTTGTACGCTGTGTATTAAATGTGGTCGCATACTCTGTGCCGTATACAGGTGTCTTTTTGAATGCCTCCTTAGCCTTTCTGTACGTGCTCTGCGAATTTCTTTCAAGGTCATCATCACGGCTCTTTGGCTCATAGACCTCACCTGCCATAAGCTCGCGTGGAATCTCCTTCACAAATCGCGATACCTTGTTGAACTGTGTCTCTCCACGTACCATGCGCATACGCGCCGATGTAATGGTCAGATGCTCCTTGGCTCTCGTGATGCCAACATAAGCAAGACGCCTTTCCTCCTCTATCTCGCTTGTCGCATCATCACTCGTGATTGACATATAGCTTGGGAAAAGACCATCCTCCATACCCGCCAGATACACATTCGGAAACTCAAGTCCCTTAGCACTGTGCAGAGTCATAAGAACCACATAGTCGCTGTTTTCGTCAAGACCGTCTATATCTGCTACAAGCGCTACCTCCTCCAAAAAGCCACTGAGAGTAGGATTCTCCTCCCCCTGCTCGTAATCAACAGCCTTGTTTATAAGCTCATCAATATTCTCAATACGCTGCTCTGCTTCATCCGTGCCCTCTGCCTTCAGCTCATCGACATAGCCGGTCTCATCGATTATTGCCTGTATAAGCTGCGAAACCGAATCCATCTCGGCTCTCGCACGAAGCGACTGTATAAACATCACAAATGGCTTTATCTTGCCTGCTGACCTCGCCATGCCCGGCACCTCATCGACATAGCGCAGTGCCGTATAGAAATCTATCCCCTTCTCAAGAGCATAGTCTGTCACCTTATTGATGCTTGTAGCTCCGATGCCGCGCTTTGGCACATTTATTATTCGCTTTACCGCAAGGTCATCATGGCCATTGTCAATAGTCTTTAAATATGCAAGGATATCCTTTATCTCTTTTCTGGCATAGAAATTCACGCCGCCGACAATCTTGTATGGTATGTTGGCTGCAATAAATTTCTCCTCGAAGAGACGCGACTGTGCGTTGGTTCGGTAAAGCACAGCACAGTCCTTATAGCGCGCCTCACCCTTTCTCACGAGTCTCGCTATCGAACGCGCCACATAATCCGCTTCCTCGAAGCCACTCTCAAGCTGTTCAAATGTAATCCTGTCTCCGGCTCCGTTGTCAGTCCAAAGGCGCTTGTCCTTTCTACCCACGTTGTTGGAAATAACGCTATTGGCGGCATCCAAGATATTCTGGGTAGACCTGTAATTCTGCTCAAGCTTTATGATCTTTGCATCTTCAAAATGCTTCTCAAAGTTTAAGATATTGTAGATATTGGCACCTCTGAACTTGTAAATGGACTGATCATCATCACCCACCACACACAGATTCTTATACTTCATGGCAAGAAGCCTGATAAGCTCAAACTGCACGGTGTTTGTGTCCTGATACTCATCCACCATGATATATCTGAAGCGCTCCTGATAGTAATCCAGCACCTCTTTATCCAGCTTAAAAAGCTCTACTGTCTTCACAAGCAAATCATCAAAATCGAGTGCGTTATTCTGCTTTAGGGCATTCTGATACTCCTTGTATACAAGTGCCTGCTTGCGCTTCACGAAGTCACCTGTGAAGCGGTTTTCAAACTCTATCGGATCAATCATCTCATCCTTTGCAGATGAAATGACATTTAAAAACATCTTTTCCTTATACATCTTGGTATCTATTTCAAGACGCTTGCAGATGTCCTTCATCAGAGCCTTCTGGTCGTCAGCATCATATATGGTAAAATTCGTGTCATATCCCAGCCTGTCAATATACCTTCGCAGTATACGCACACATGTCGAATGGAATGTAGAAACCCATATGCTTTCCGAACCATAGCCCACCATATCATCAATTCGCTCACGCATCTCTCCCGCAGCCTTGTTTGTAAAGGTGATTGCCATGATATTGTAAGGATTGACGCCACACTCATCTATCAGGTAGGCAGTCCTGTATGTAAGAACCCTGGTCTTGCCACTGCCTGCCCCTGCTAAAATAAGAAGCGGTCCCTCTGTGGTCAAAACGGCCTCCCTTTGCTGTTCATTCAACATATCTAAGTTCATCTGTTTTCCTCTCAATTCTCCAGTCTTATTACAGGCACACAAACCATAAATACAAAAATAATTTATTTACAGCATACCACAAACATATGTTTTGCACAACCCAATATGAGAAAATTCAAAAAAAACTTGTCATATAGTTTTCAATACTATATAATAAAAGCCTGAGGTGATGATATGGAGAATGACGTTAAAGAATTTTTATCAGAATTATTAAAACAGCTTAAATCAATAGATTACATAAAGCCGGAGGATATACCAAACATTGATCTGTACATGGATCAGGTCACAACCTTCATGGACGAGCAGCTCGCTGCATCAAAGCGCTATGAAAGCGACAAAATCCTTACCAAGACAATGATAAACAACTATGCCAAAAACAATCTGCTCCCTTCTCCGGACAAGAAAAAGTATTCTAAGGAGCATGTGCTCACACTGCTTTTTATATATTATTTCAAAAATATATTGAGCATCAACGATATCCGCTCGATTCTTAATCCGCTTACCGAGAAGTATTTCGGCAATGATGACGGATTTACGATGCAGGATGTCTATACTGAGGTTTTCAGCTTAGAGGCGGAGGAATCGCAGAAGCTCCTAAAGGATCTCGGCAAGAAATACAAGATTGCCGGTGAGACATTTGAGGATTTTCCTGATGAGGATCAGAAATTTCTCCACACATTCAGCTTTATCTGCATGCTGAGCTTTGATGTCTACATCAAGAAAATGCTGATTGAGCGCATGATTGACAATCTAGAAGAAAAAGAGGCTTCTTCCCATGAAAATACACATTCTGGAAAGGAAAGTAAAAAAACAGGCTCAAATTAATGAGCCTGTTTTTCTTTCCCCCTATGATAAACTAATCCTCTTTGTCAGAGCCATCCTCCATGCGTGAAAAAACCATATCATATCCATCGTTGCCGTAGTTTAATGATCTGTTCACACGGCTGATTGTGGCTGTGGAAGCCCCGGTCTTTTCTGCTATATCAAGATATGTCTTCTGCTCTCTAAGCATCTTTGCCACTTCAAATCTCTGTGATAGAGAAAAAAGCTCATTTACAGTACAAACATCCTCAAAAAATGTATAACACTCTGCTCTATCCTTGAGACACAAAATAGCATCAAACAAATGGTCTACTGCTTCTGTTTTTAGATTCTTGCTCATCGTGTTCTCCTTTTTCATGCGATTTATTTACTTTTAATTTTAACATATTAAAGTTTTAAAGTAAACAGCTTTCTTGCAATTAAATTATGATATGTTATACTAATGTTACTATCGCCTAATAAATCAGAATGGAGTAAATTGAAAATGAAAAAAGTAGGATATTTCTTTTACACATTTGTCCCACTGCTTGCAGTTGAGGCAATTCAGACTATCGCCTTATTCTTTATGATGGGCATGGGAGTGTTTGGACAGGGTTTTGTCGGAAAGCTTGCTTTTCCGTCTGCAAACGTATCGGACCGCCTTGAAAAGACATTTACCTCTGTAAATTTTAACATGATGATTATGGTCATCTATGCACTCATTACCATTGCGATTTTTGGCATGTGGTACTATGCCAGATACGAAGGTAATTTTCTTCCATCCCCTAAGAAAACCTTCAATCCCATGATGATTGTGGCAATCGTCATACTCGTGCCGGGTACACAGTTTGCTGCCAATTTCATCGCTAACTTAACCGGCTACATCCGTCCCGACTGGCTGCAGCAGTACAATAAGCTTTTTGAGACATCAGGCATCACAGATACCACCTTTGTGACAGTACTTTATTCTGTAATACTGGCGCCAATCTGTGAGGAGCTTATATTCCGCGGTGTAACCATGCGCTGTGCCAGAAAGGCTTTGCCATTTGCTCTTGCCAATGTGATGCAGGCTGCACTTTTCGGACTGTTCCATCTCAACTGGATTCAGGGCATATATGCCTTTGCACTTGGCATAGTGCTCGGATATGTGTGCGAACGCGGTGGCTCTATTTACTACTCTATGGGACTTCATCTGCTTTTCAACCTTTGGGGCACACTTTCAGGATTTTTCCCTGATCCCGGTAATAGTGTAGTGGTCTTTGTGGTTGTGATTGTGGTTACAATTGTTTCACTGGTGGTCGGATTTGTACTGTTTAACAAAGGACGAAGAAAGCTCCCCATAAATTCTACAGGAATATAGACACGCCCGCCAGACTTACTATCATCATAATCATGCCGGCGAGCAGTACTCCAAGCATGACAGCGGCAACTGTTGACTTGAAATCCATATCAAGGATACTTGCCGCAAGTGTTCCTGTCCATGCACCTGTTCCCGGAAGTGGGATACCTACGAAAAGTAAAAGTGCAACAAACAGACCTCTTCCGGCCTTTGCCTGAAGCTTCTTGCCGCCCTTCTCTCCTTTTTCAAGGCAGAAGCTGAAGAACTTTCCAATGATTGGTTTGTCTGCTCCCCATATGAGCACCTTTCTTGCAAAAAGATAAATAATTGGTACCGGAAGCATATTTGCAATGATACAAACGATAAATGATGGCACTATCGGCAGCCCCATCACCTGTGAAACCGGAACTGCTCCTCTGAGTTCAATAAGTGGTACCATTGAAATTAAAAAGATGTAAATATATTTTTTTAACATGAATAATTCTCCAAAAATTTAATTAGTGTATGCATCTGCTCATCAGTTCCTATGGATATGCGCAGATAGTCGTTGATTCGCTCAGGTGAGCTGAAATGTCTGACAAATATATTGTCTGCCTTAAGGTCCTCAAAAAGCTTTGTTGCAGAAACATTTGCAGGCTTTGCAAATATAAAGTTGCTCTTTGAGTCACAGAATGTAAAGCCAAGTCTCTTAAGCTCTTTCTTTGTCCACTCACGTGTCTTTATGACCTTTGCTGTGGTCTCTTCAAAGTATGCTCTGTCTTTTACCGCTGCTGTAGCTGCTTCGATTGTGATTCTGTCCATTGTATATGAGTTGAACGAATATTTCACATCATTCAGATACTTGATAAGCACAGGACTTGCCATGGCAAAACCAACTCTTGAACCTGCCAGCGAGCGTGATTTCGAGAATGTCTGTACCACAATGACATTATCATATTTGTCAATGAGCGGAAGCGCACTTTCCCCGCCAAAATCTACATATGCCTCATCTACTACGACAATTACATCCTGATTGTGCTCTATTATGTCCTCTATCTCATCAAGAGGCATGAGCTTTCCTGTCGGAGCATTAGGGTTTGGAAATACTACTCCGCCGTTTGCCTTATAGTAATCTGACGGTACTATTGAAAAATCATCAGACAATGGAAGCTGCTCATAAGGGATTCGAAGCATATCTGCCCACACATCATAAAATGAATATGTAATGTCAGGAAACAGTATCGGCTTTTTTGAATTGAAAAATGTCATGAAAATCATGGCAAGTACATCATCAGAGCCAACTCCGACAAACACCTTCGAGCTGTCTATCTTATAGAAATCCGCAATTGCATTTACCAGCTTATCCACCCTTGGATCAGGATACAGTCTTAAATCATCTGTATTGAAATTACTTAAAACCTCCTTCACTCCCGGCGCTGGCGGATATGGATTCTCATTTGTATTTAACTTAATAACACAGGTATTCTTTGGCTGTTCTCCCGGTGTATAAGGTACAACCCTTCGAATGTTATTTTCCCAGTCTCTCATTCTTTTCCTCCAAATTTAATTATATGTCAGCCCATACATATTTACTTATTATTCAATTTTCTTCCCAAAAAACATGATATCAAACATAAAATCAGCGTTTTTATTCACTTTAAAATATGCACCCAAAAAAATGCTAACAATTTTACTTTACCTCATTTACTTATGTTTGTAAAGGTTGTATATTACACTTAATCACTATTTTTTATATATATTTTTATCTATTTTTAATCAAGGGGGATTATAAATAATGACTAAAAATAATTCAAAGGACCTCACTGTAGGTTCTCCTACCGGGCTCATTCTGGGCTTTTCCCTTCCGTTGCTTCTCGGAATGCTTTTTCAACAGGTTTACAGCCTTATGGATACAATAATCGTCGGTCGTTTTCTAAGTGTTTCGGCCTTAGCCGCAGTCGGCTCTACCGGAAGCATCTGCTTTCTCATCATCGGCTTCTGCCAGGGTGTGTGTGCCGGCTTTTCACTTCCAATAGCCCAGCGCTTTGGTGCCAAGGATGAAAAAGGACTTAAAAAATATGTAGGAAATGCAGGAATTGTGTCTGTAATTATCGCAATAATCATGACGGCACTCACTGTGCTTCTCTGCGGTCACATTCTGACCTGGATGAATACGCCAAGCGACATTTACGACCTCGCCTACCAGTATCTGATTGTCATATTTGCAGGCATTCCTGTCACAATACTGTACAATCTGCTGTCAGGATATCTGAGATCTCTCGGCAACTCGGTCATACCTGTTATTTTCCTTATAATCGCGGCTGTTCTAAATATCGGTCTTGATTTACTTTTCATTCTTGTATTTAACATGGGCGTGTTTGGAGCGGCTTTTGCAACCGTACTGTCACAGGGTATATCAGGATTGCTGTGCATCATTTACATAGCAAAAAATGTACCTCTGCTGCATGTAAGCAGAAATGATTTGGAGCTTGACTCTTCATATGTCAGAAATCTGATGATCATGGGACTTCCTATGGGCTTTCAGTATTCGATAACCGCTATAGGCAGTGTAATACTGCAGACTGCCGTAAACGGCTTAGGCTCCATCGCAGTTGCCTCAATGACCGCTGCCAGCCGTATTTCAATGTTTATGATGTGTCCATTTGACGCACTCGGCTCCACAATGGCCACCTACAGTGGACAAAATGTCGGCGCAGCCAAATTTGAACGTGTAAAGAAGGGGCTTATTTCAGCCTCAGTTATAGGATCGATCTATTCGGTTTTGATTTTTGTGGCACTGCTGTTTATAGCCAACTATCTGATTTACCTGTTTGTATCACCAAGCGAAACAGAGGTTGTCGCACAGGCTCATCAGTTTCTGCTGATAAATGCATTTTTCTACATCCCGCTCGTTCTGGTAAACACAGTCCGTTTCACCATACAGGGCATGGGTTTTTCCGGCTTTGCGATGTTTGCAGGAGTAGCAGAAATGATTGCGCGTTCGCTCATCGGACTTGTATTTGTACCGATATTCGGCTTTTCTGCCGCCTGCTTTGCAAGCCCACTCGCATGGATTCTCGCAGATGCCTTCCTGGTGCCTGCATTCATCCACTGCCTGCATAAATTGCAGAAAGCAAAATCTAGTCAAGTTACAAGTCTTTAGTAAAAAGTCATTAACAATAATGGCTTTAACAGGTCCTTTAAAAATCAGTTTATCTCACAGCCGAGGAAAGCACCGGCGAATCATACTATATATTGAGCTTTACGAAGCAGCTTAGAAGCAGTTAGAATTATGTCCACCTACAACAATGCCCCAGCATGGACGCTGGGGCAAGGCGTTATGCGCCATGGACGGCGCATAAAAGCCGGTTGTGTCATGGTCTAAACACCCTAAATCATAATTCTTACTGCTTCTTAGCTGCCGTAGTACTTGCGAAATATATAGTATGGTTCGCCGGTGCTTTCCGCATTATAAAAAGATAATTGAAAATCTTATGCATTTACCGCATCTATAAATTTTTGGAATGCTGCACGTCCCTCATCAGTACACTTGTACACTCCTGCACACTCAAGCACTTCTTTAAATACAAGTCCAATCTCCTCATTGATGATACCATCAATATTAGACTCATCAATCTTATCATACTTAGACATAAACTTAAGAGCCCAGTCAGCATGTGATGCAAGAGTCTCAGTCGAATGCAGATCCTTTCCTGTAAGGATTGCATCCCTAAGCTCTGCCATCTCACCTTTTAATCTGGCCGGAAGCACTGCAAGTCCCATTACCTCGATAAGTCCGATATTCTCCTTCTTTATGTGATGAAGGTGGGCATGCGGATGATATACGCCTAGCGGATGCTCCTCTGTGGTGATATTGTTTCTGAGCACAAGATCAAGCTCATAGTCTCCGTCACGACGTCTTGCTATAGGTGTGATAGTGTTGTGTGGCTCTCCATCTGTCTCTGCAAAAATAAATGCTTCTTCATCTGTATAGCCTCTCCATGCAAGAAGAATCTTATCTGCAAGGTCAATAAGCTTATCCCTGTCTGCTGACTTGATTCTGATAACAGACATAGGCCATTTTACGATACCTGCCTCAACATCCTCGTAGCCCTTGAATGTGATTTCTTTCTCTATCGGAGCCTTTGCCATAGCGAAGGTATAGTGTCCGCCCTGGAAATGATCATGACTTAGGATAGAGCCTCCAACGATTGGCAGATCTGCATTTGAGCCTACAAAATAATGTGGAAACTGTGTTACAAAATCAAGCAGCTTTCCAAATGTGGCACGCTCGATTTTCATCGGTGTATGCTCTGCGTTAAAAACGATGCAGTGCTCATTGTAGTAAACATATGGTGAATACTGGAAAAACCAATCACTATGGTTGATCGTTACCGGAATGATCCTGTGGTTCTGTCTTGCCGGATGGTTCACACGTCCTGCATATCCCTCGTTTTCTTTGCAGAGAAGGCATTTTGGATAACCGCTCTGTTTTGCAAGCTTGGCTGCTGCGATCGCCTTCGGATCTTTTTCCGGTTTGGAAAGATTAATGGTAATATCAATTTCGCCATACGGGCTGTCTACTTTCCATTTCTGATCTTTCTTTACACGATAGCGGCGAATATAGTTGCTGTCCTGGCTTAATTTATAGAAGTAATCGGTAGCTTCCTGCGGACTGTTCTGATACTTATCCCAGAATTCTTTCTGAACCTGCGCCGGACGCGGCATCAGACAGTTCATAAGTCTGGTATCAAAAAGGTCTCTGTACACAACACTGTCTTCTATGAGATTTCTCTTCACAGCCTCATCCAGAAGTGCATTTAATACCTCTTCAAGATCGATATCCCTGTACTCTTCCTCAGGTTCCACATATTCGTCTTCTTTAAAGACATCCAGAAGAAGATTTATTGTATAATTCTTCTCGCAGGCCGGTGTAAGTCCTGTTTCTACTCCGTACTGTACTAATTTTTTAATGTTCTCATATAACATCTGTACGTTCCTCCGTTTCGCTGTTACTGTTTCACTCTTACAGTAACGTGTTTAAACAATAAATTTCTCTGCCACTGTTTGTCCTTTTTAGAATACTCAAATATCAGTGAAATGTAAAGAAGCATTTTTACAATTTTTTGGATAAATAACCGGCAGGTTGCTGTCGCGTTACTGTTCGCTCCGTTCTCAGCTGCCTGCCGGTTATGTTTTTCATCAGTAATTTACTGTTTCTATATAGGTGATAAACACATTTCCGGCTTTCTGGAAAAGATCCGTACTGTCATTCATTCCATACGGATAGGTCTCTTTTTTAACCGGATCATACAGCCAGGTGCTCCCGTTTTGGCAATTACCGGACGCTGTGCACTTATCTCGTACAGCACACTGTCCAGACTGCAGCCGGAAAGATCGATCACAGTTCCGGTCTTTTTGAGGCTCTTTTTCAGGGTTTTAATATCATAGGTTCCCTGAAGCACAATCTCCGGAATCTCTTCTGTATCTATCTGCATTTTTGTCTTTTTATTTCCACGTTCCCATACATACTGCTGTGTACGGTTCAGCACTACACCTCCCAGCGTATCTGC
>OHFL01001258.1_pt1 | contig 12048 bp, 7 predicted proteins | sample 1567491 | NCBI WGS metagenome assembly OHFL01 (sample SAMEA3879539, study PRJEB24766) | human gut metagenome | biome: human-associated habitat; feature: feces | place: USA | collected 1985/1987 | reverse complement strand
TCTAAAACAGGAACGGATCCGGGGAAGAGAACAGGAAAACGCTTAAATCTTAAATCAAAATAAAATGTCTGAATCTGAAAAGAGGATGACAGTAGAAATCATGTGGCGGTATTTGTGACAAACAGGTACCGCCATATATTTGTGCTGTTATCTCAGCTTGTGCTGACTGTCCCAAATAGCGCAAATTTCAGGAAAGGAGGCGATCATCTTCGTATAAAAGATAATATGCAGAAACTAACAGATAACCATACACAAAAAAATCAGAAAGGAAGGATTTAAGAGAATGAACGTGAAAAAGAAAGCACGCAGGGTGATGTCCGGTTTACTGACTGCAGTAACGGTTCTATCGACGGTACTCTCTCCCGCTGTTGCCTATGCTTCTGATGATGCCGGATCTGTAAAAAAGATTCCGTATTATGAGGAGATCAAGGATCAGTTGGATGAAGATGAAGTGGTAACTGCAAAGGATTATGAGATCAAGGTTGGAGACAATTTCGATGTAAAGAGTGATTATACCGGTCTTACGATCCAGGATGACAGCAAAGTAAAAGTTACATTTCAGGAAGCAAAAGATACGGACGGGAATGACTTTTCTACCGATTATGCCAATTCCTATAAGGCAGTCTATTATGTAGAACCACAGACAACGGATCACCCAACCTACCAGATCAATCGAAAGATCGTGGTAAAAGAAGCGGATCAGCAGAAAGATTCGCAGTCAGAAAGTTCTTCTGATCAGGATGCTGGTTCTTCCGATGAGACAGAAACAGAGGATTCTGAGGCTGGCTCGTCTACAGAGGAAACTGGTGATGCTAAAACGGAGAGCAAAACAGAACTGACAGAAAAAGAATTTGATGCAGAGATCGAAGCAACGGAGAATCAGGAGACCGTTGATCCGGAAACAGGGATCACACTCTCAGAGGTTATGCAGGAAGCTGTTGACCAGGAAGTTGCTCTTGCAGATCTTGAAGCAGGCGAAAGTATTACTTTTGATATGCCAATGATGCTTGCTTCCGGTGAAACAGGAACAAAATCAGTCACAGTCACAGCCGGTTCCTGGTACTATTACGCAGATTATGGATTAGGTTCTTATCTGACTTGTCCATATTATGTGAAATGGGGAAGCATCAATGCGACAGCATACTGTGTTGAACCATCGAAAAAAGGACCGGGAAATGGAACTTATACAATCCAGAAACTTGCCGATGGAAAGACACTTGCAAAGGTCTGCTATTACGGAACAAAAGCAAGTGATGAGAATGGTTTCTTCGATGAGAAACATCCGGATTTTCCGGCAGGAAAGAGATTCATCATTACCCATCTTGCAGCAGCTTATGCAAATGGATCCAGTGACTGGGCATCCGGAACTAATGCAACAGGAAAGAACCTGGCAATGGAGCTTTACAATTATTGTGTAAATATGCCGGACATTCCGTCTGTAGATATGAGCTTTTCCGAATCTAATGTAAAGGCTTATGTGGAAGGAAACAGCCAGCGAACAAGTGTGATCACATTCAAAGCAGATAAACTGCAGACAATCACATTTAAGTTGCCAAGCGGTGTAAAGCTTGTAAATGTGACAACCGGTAAAACCAGTGCTGCAGGAGCAAGTGTAGAAATCAGTGGAGGTACACAGTTTTATCTGACAGCACTACTTGATCAGGCAGAGAGCGTCAGTGCTACATTTTCTTCTCGGATGAAGGGAAGCATTGATAAAGAATACTCTGCTTACAAGATTGTAACAGGATCTGGAACACAGGACCTGGCTCTTGTTTTCGGTGAAGGTGTCGGAAATGAGAAATATGTGGATTTTAAAGTAACCTGGACAAAAGAATGCAAGGTATCCATTGTAAAGAAAGACCAGGATACAGGCAATGCACTGGCTGGTGCAGTGTACGGGATCTATTCCGATGCTTCATGTACAAAGCTGATCGCAGAGATGCCTGCAACTGATCAGAATAGTGCTTCACAGCTTACAATGGAGAAAACACAGGAAGTTGTTTATCTGAAAGAAATCTCTGTTCCAACAGGGTATCAGATCGATACAAAGTCTTATAATGTGACTCTTGCTATCGGAAAGACAACGACTAAAAATGTAACGGACAAACGAGTAAATGCAAAGCTCAACATTGCAAAACAGGATGCTGAGACAGGCAATGAAGCCCAGGGTGATGCAACACTGGAAGGTGCGGTATATGGTCTTTATGCAAGGGAAGACATTGTTCATCCGGATGGAAGAACCGGAACAATCTATAAGAAAGACACCCTGATCACATCCCTGACAACGGATAAGAATGGCGAAGCTTCTGTATCGGATCTCTATCTTGGAAAGTATTATCTGAAAGAGCTTAGTGCTCCGGTTGGATACGTACTGGATCCGACAGAACATGATGTGGACTGTACTTACGAAGGTGCTACTGTTCCGACAGTAGAAAGAACTTCTGTATGTAAAGAAACTGTCGTCAAACAGCCATTCCAGATCATTAAGGCAGCAAACAACGGAAAAACCGATGCAGATCTTCTTAAGGGAGTTGGTTTTTCAGCATGGCTTGTCAGTGATCTGAAAGTAAAAGCAGATGGAAGTTATGATTTTGACTCAGCCAGACCAGTTGTACTGACTGCAGATGGTCAGACAGAAATGTTTACCGATGAAAAAGGATATGCAAGATCGATTCCGCTTCCATATGGAACTTATGTGGTAAGAGAAACCACAAGCAAACACAACTATGCACCGGTTGATGATTTTGTAGTGAAGATCACAGAGAATTATCCGGATACACCGCAGACATGGCGAGTGCTTCTGGATAAAGAATTCAAAGCAAAATTAAAGATCATCAAAAAGGATGCAGAAACACAGAAATCTGTACTCCTGGCCAATACTGAGTTCAAGGTATACGACCTGGATAACCAGAAATATGTGGAACAGACAACATCCTATCCGAAGCCAACAGTACACAAATCTTATTTCACAAACGAGGAAGGATACCTGGTACTGCCAAAGAATCTGAAACCTGGTAACTACCGGATTGAGGAAGTGACGGCACCCGATGGGTACACAATATCCAAAAACTATGTGACAGTTGCCGTTGATACAGATACTGCTTATCTGACCGATCCTGTCACAGGAGATGCAGTCATTGATGTGGAATATACCAATGCCCCGGTCAAAGGTCAGTTAAAGATCTATAAACAGGGTGAAGTGTTAAAGGGATTTGATAAGGACTTCCAGTATGAAATGGCTGGACTTGCAGGTGCTGAATTTGAAGTCTATGCGGCAGAGGATATTTATACTGCCGATCATCAGGTAGATGCAGATGGACAGAGAACTCTGTATTTTGCAAAGGATGCACTGGTAGCAACCGTCACAACGGATGCAGATGGTTATGCAACCGTAAAGAATCTTCCACTTGGCAGGTACTATGTTAAAGAGAAGAATGCACCGGACACTTATGTGTTAAATACCGTGCTGGAAAATGTCGAATTTGCTTATGCGGATCAGGATACAGCAGTGATCGAGAAAGAAATCTCTGTCACAGATGAACGACAGAAAGTGTCGATTACTGTCGAAAAACAGGATGCTGAGACAGGCAATACAGTAGCCGGAGCAGTGTTCGGTATTTACAATGCAAAAGACATTCAGACGAAAGATGGAAAAGTGATCGTCAAAGTAGATACTCTTTTACAGGAAATGACTTCTGATGAAAAAGGTCAGGCAGCATGTACACTGGATCTTCCACTTGGAAGCTATTATGTAAAAGAACTGAAAGCACCAAATGGATTCGTATCTTCTGATGAAGTACTGAGATTTGATGCTTCTTATCAGGGGCAGGATGTACAGACAGTAACATTAAAATCCGTAAAGAAGAACCAGCCGACAACTGTTGAGATCACAAAATCAGATGCAACAACCGGTGTAGAACTGGATGGAGCTTATCTGAAAGTAACGGATAAAGATGGAAATGTAGTAGATAGCTGGACATCTTCCAAAGATGCACCGCATGTGATCAAATATCTGAAAGTGGGTGAGACTTATACCCTACATGAAGAGTTTGCACCGCATGGTTATCTGGTAGCCAATGATGTGACATTCACAGTCAAAGATACCGGAGAAGTTCAGAAAGTGGAAATGAAGGACGAGGTACCGGTTGGTGAACTCATCATCAACAAAAAGGGAGAATTCCTGGATTCTGTTACACTGGCCGATAAGGTCAAAGGTGTGGTGGAACACATTTTCAACTATGTAACCGGAAAGCTGACAGATGTTACGTTTGAAGTCTATGCTGAGGAAGACATTAAGGCTGCCGATGGCGTCAGTGACGATTACTATAAAAAGGATGAACTGATCGCAACGATCAAGACAGATGAAACCGGTATTGCAAAACTGGAAAATCTTCCACTTGGTAAATACTATGTGAAAGAAACAGGAACTGCTTACGGTCATGTACTGGATGGTGAGATCCGTCATGTAGATCTGACTTACGTGGATCAGAATACACCAGTTGTAGTCTATGACAAAGACTGGCAGAACAACCGCCAGAGAGTAGAAGTCAGTGTACTTAAGAAAGAAAAAGATTCTGACCGTACATTGGAAGGCGCTATCTTTGGATTATTTGCCAAAGAAGACATTAAGTCTGAGACAACAGGTAAAGTCCTGATCGAAGCCGATGAGATCATTGAGCTGAAATCTACGGATGAAGAAGGAAAGATCACATTTGTTGCAGATCTTCCAATAGGAGCAACTTACTATGTAAAAGAGCTCTATGCACCGGACGGATTCGTAACCAACGATGAAGTAAAGGAATTTACCTTTGAGTATGCAGGTGAAGATCAGCCGACAGTCACTTATGATTTTACCTTTGATAATCAGCCAACCGTCGTTGAATTTACCAAATCCAGTCTGACAACCGGAAAAGAACTTCCAGGATGTAAGCTGAAAGTGGTAGATGCTGATGGAAATATCGTGGATGAATGGACTTCCGGTAAAGAAGCACATGTGATCCGTGAGCTGACTGTCGGAAAAGAATACACACTGGTTGAAACAAAACCTGCTGATGGTTACGTGACAGCTGAAAGCGTGAAGTTCACGATCAAAGATACTGGCGATGTGCAGAAAGTTGAGATGAAGGATGATGTGACGAAGGTGAAAATCTCCAAACAGGATATCGCCGGAAAAGAACTTCCGGGAGCGAAACTCACAATCCTTGATCAGGATGGAAAAGTTGTGGAAAGCTGGACCAGTACAGAGAAAGCACATTACATCGAAATGCTTCCGATCGGAAAATACACTCTCCGTGAAGAAACAGCACCGGATGGCTATCTGGTTGCAAAAGATGTGGAATTCGAAGTAAAGGATACCGGTGAAGTACAGCATGTAACCATGGTGGATGAGGAAAAACCGGCAGAAAAGACACCGGAAGGTGGAAAACCTGTCAGTGATTCACCAAAGACTGGGGATAACACCAATCTGTGGCTGTGGTTTATGCTTCTCGGCATTGGTGCGACTGGTACAGGAGCCCTTGCATTTATGAGAAAAAAGAAACACTAATCAAATAAGAATGAGCGTTCATGGAAACCGAAAGGAATCTGTGGACGCTTTTTTAGATGGGAGAAACCATGAGAAATATCATTATTTTTGTTGCTCTTCTGGGAGCAGCGGCAATATTTACAGTTTTGTATTGTCTCATTGCTGCCGGAAGTCAGGCAGAGAAAAAACTGACAGAAATCATGAGAAAAGAGGAAGAACAGAATGAAGACAAATAAAGATCTGATCATAGAACCAAATGCAGCTATTGAGGGAAGAAAGTACAGCGAAGAAAAGCCATGGTCCTGTAAGTACTGTTACTGGTGGGGAGGCAAAAAGAAAGGCTGTAGCTTGAAACAGTGCCATTATCTGCTTCCTGAAAAGAAAAAAGCAGTAAAAACAACACCATGTGGTGGCTGTCCGTATGGAAAACATGTTCCATGCATCGGATATTGTATTGCCCGTCTTCATTCTGAAATGAAAGGAAAGAAAGGACGTGGGTAATTGCAGGAAGAAGTAAATCAGAAAGTAATCAGCCTGAGCATCCAGGGAGTTAAGATCACTGCCAGTGTGCTAAAAGCAGCCCTTCGGAAGTTCCTGGAAATGGACAACCGGAGGAAACAGAAAGCAACGCAGGTGAAAATGGCTGAAAAGACCGGACGGGCCCAGGAGAAAGGAAGGGAAAAAGCCCGAAAAAAGATTGAAAAGAAAAAGCCACATGGAAAGCAGACCATCAAGCAGCTGAATGCACAGGGAGTACAGCTTTCCAACATAAAGATCACAGATGAAAATATCAAATCCTTTGACCGTGTGGCAAGAAAGTACGGGATTGATTACAGCCTGAAAAAAGAAGTCGGTGCTGATCCACCAAAATATCTGGTCTTCTTTAAGGCTAAAGATGTGGATGTGATGACAGCGGCTTTCCGGGAATATGCCGGAGTAGAACTGAAAAAGAAACAGGTGAAGAAACCATCGGTCAGAAAGAAACTGCAGAAATCTGTAGAAAGAAAAGCAAAGCACCGCCAGCGTGTGAAGCAGAGACAAAAATCCAGAGGTCAGGAACGATGATCCGGGAAAAATTACAGAAGATCCAGGTCAAACGGCTGGTGATCTTAAATCTCCCATATTTCTTTATCTTCTATGTAGCAGATAAAGGATCCTGGCTGTACCGGCATTGCCTGGGAGAAAGCATGGTCCAGAGACTTGGCGTGATGTTAGTCAATTTTCGACTGGCATTTTTAAGCTGGCTGCCAAGTATCGCTTTGCAGGACCTTACAGTAGGTGTTCTGGCTGCAGGTGCATTAAAACTGGTGGTCTACTATCGTTCTAAAAATGCAAAGAAGTTCCGACAAGGTGTGGAGTATGGATCTGCAAGATGGGGAAACAGAAAAGACATCGAACCCTTTATGGATCCGGTCTTTGAAAACAATGTCATCCTCACAGAAACGGAACGTCTGACCATGAACAGCCGGCCAAAAGCCCCAAAGTATGCCAGAAATAAGAATGTGATCGTCATCGGTGGTTCCGGATCCGGAAAGACAAGATTCTATGTAAAACCCAATCTTATGCAGATGACGGATCACGTGTCCTATGTGGTCACTGATCCGAAGGGAACGATCATCGTTGAATGCGGGAAGATGCTGGTAAATGGAGGATACCGGATCAAGGTATTAAATACGATCAACTTTAAAAAGTCCATGCATTACAATCCGTTCCATTATATCCGGAGTGAAAAAGACATCTTAAAGCTGGTCAATACCATTATCGCAAATACCAAGGGTGAGGGCGAAAAATCAACGGAAGATTTCTGGGTCAAAGCGGAACGTCTATTGTATTCTGCACTGATCGGATACATCTGGTATGAGGCACCAGAGGAAGAACAGAACTTTTCTACTCTGTTGGAATTTATCAATGCCAGTGAGACCAGGGAGGATGATGAAGAATTTAAAAATGCAGTGGATGAATTGTTTGAAGAACTGGAAGCAGAAAATCCGGAACACTTTGCAGTAAGGCAATATCGCAAGTACAAGCTTGCAGCCGGCAAAACTGCAAAATCGATTTTGATTTCCTGTGGTGCCAGACTTGCACCATTTGACATTCAGGAACTAAGAGAAATTATGTCGTATGACGAAATGGAACTGGATATGATCGGCGATCAGAGAACAGCCATGTTTGTCATCATCAGTGATACAGATGACACATTCAACTTTGTGGTAGCGATCATGTACACCCAGCTTTTTAACCTGCTTTGTGATAAGGCGGATGATGAGCATGGCGGCAGGCTTCCCTATCATGTACGACTGCTTCTTGATGAGTTCAGCAATATCGGACAGATTCCAAAATTCGACAAATTGATTGCTACGATCCGAAGCAGGGAAATCTCCGCTTCTATCATTTTGCAGTCACAATCTCAGCTGAAAACTATCTATAAGGATGCTGCTGAGACGATCACAGGTAACTGTGACACCGTTCTTTTCCTGGGCGGAAAGGAAAGCTCCACACTGAAAGAAATATCAGAAACCCTGGGAAAGGAAACCATTGATCTTTACAACACATCAGACACCAGAGGCAGCAACCGGTCCTATGGGCTGAACTATCAAAAGACTGGAAAAGAACTGATGAGTAGAGATGAGCTGGCGGTCATGGATGGAGAAAAATGTATCTTACAGCTTCGAGGAGTCCGGCCGTTTTTAAGCAACAAATATGACATCACAAAGCACAAACGGTACAAAGAGCTTGCCGATTTCAATAAGAATAATGCGTTTGATGTCGAAAAATATCTGGCACACCGACTGGTGATGTCGAAAGATACAGAATTTGAAATGTATGAAGTAACTGTAACACAAGAAGATGTATCAGCGATTGAAGCTGAGGAAGGTGAGGACTGATATGAAAGAAAGAATTCGAGCACCCTGCTACTACTGATAAGGGTACAAAAAGGTCTGAATAAAAGGGAAAGGAGTAGAGCCAAACGCTTACAGACCATAAGAAAAAGCGTTTGTTCATACATTTGATTATGGCTTTTTTTAGCAGTGCAATCAATATCCTTCAGACACTGGTCGTTGCAATCGGTGCCGGTCTTGGTGTCTGGGGCGTAATCAACCTGATGGAAGGTTATGGAAACGACAACCCGGGTGCAAATGCTCATGTACGGTAAAGAAGCAAGCAACCGAAAACAATAGATAGACCGCCAGCACTACACTATTCCGAACCAAAGACCAAAAGATAAGCATTTTGAGAAAATCTAAACTTTTGGATTTTCCTACAATGCCGACTACGGCGGAATCCCTCCCACTCCTTATATATTTCTTTCTGTATACATTGAATTTGTATTTAGTAAAATGCAGACAACACCACGGATCGGCTTTTGGTTGGACAATTCCAACCAAACACCACAGCAGACAGCAGAAAACATTCTGAACGCTAGGAAGCCGGTATGATTGTTACATATAAGGGGAAGAAAAATTTCTTTTAGGTACTTGCTTTCCTAAAACTGATGTGATACAATGATTTAATCCAGAAAAGGAGTAAAAAATATGCGGCAAGGTATTCTTAAATAAAACTATAATCAAATAGTGGGAACAAAGGATTATGATAGTCCCTTTTGTGGGGGCTTGGTTTTTTGTACCCAATTTAAGAATACTTTTGCCTTATCAATTTTGACATATCCGAAAAACAGCAATCACAAACAGGTGTATGCTGTATATGTGTATGTCCGCAAATTATAATCCCCAGTGGTAAAAGTATTTTACTGCTGGGGATTTTTATGCCCTTTTGGGGCTGTAAAAGGAGGACAATCACATGAAAATAATCAATATTGGAATTCTCGCCCATGTAGACGCAGGAAAAACAACATTGACGGAAAGCCTGCTGTACACCAGTGGAGCGATTGCGGAACAAGGAAACGTGGATAAAGGAACTACAAGAACAGACACTATGATTTTGGAACGGCAGCGCGGAATTACCATTCAGACAGCGGTTACTTCTTTTTGCTGGAATGATTATAAAATCAATATCGTGGACACTCCCGGTCATATGGATTTTTTAACCGAAGCATACCGCTCTTTATCTGTCCTTGACGGAGCTGTTTTAGTCATTTCGGCAAAAGACGGCGTACAGGCACAAACCCGTATATTATTCCATGCGCTTCAGAAAATGGACATTCCGACAATTATCTTTATAAATAAGATAGACCAAAATGGGATCGACCTGCGGCGTGTTTACCAAAGCATTAAAGATAAACTTACCAGTGATATGATTGTCATGCAGGAGGTTTCCCTGTCGCCAAAGATAACCATGACCGATATTTCTGATTTGGACAAATGGGATATGATTATTTCCGGAAGCGATGAACTATTAGAACGATATGTTGCAGAGGATTCTTTGGATATACAGGAATTACAATATGAAAAGTGCAAAAGAACCAGATGCTGCTCTTTGTTTCCTGTTTATCATGGGAGTGCAAAAGACAATTTAGGAACAGAAAAACTGATTGAAGCGATTACAGAAACTTTCATTACAGAAACAGACGATATTCAGTCTGAATTATGTGGATATGTTTTTAAGGTTGAGTATACAGAGCGGAAAAAACGGCTTTCTTATTTACGCCTGTATCATGGGACGCTCCATTTACGGGATACCCTGCTGCTGTCAAAAAAGGAAAAAATAAAGATTACAGAAATGTGTATTCCGTCAAATGGTGAAATCGTCCCGGTTGACCATGCCTGTCCGGGAGAAATTGTTATTTTAGCTGATGATACTTTGAAACTGAACGACATTCTGGGAAATGAAAAACTCCTGCCTCACAAAACATGGATTGATAATCCCATGCCATTACTTCGGACAACGGTAGAGCCGCAAAAGCCGGAGCAAAGGGAAGCCCTGTTAAATGCCCTCGCAGAGATTGCTGATACAGACCCTCTTTTGCATTTTGACATTGATACTGTTACACATGAGATTATATTATCTTTTTTGGGAAAAGTACAGTTAGAAGTTATTTGTTCGCTATTAGAAGAAAAATATCATGTGGGCGTGGCTATGAAAGAGCCTTCGGTTATTTATCTGGAAAGACCGCAAAAAAAAGCGAGCTACACGATTCATATTGAAGTGCCGCCGAATCCGTTTTGGGCATCTATTGGTTTGACTGTAACACCGCTTCCTGTTGGAAGCGGAACACAATATAAAAGCGAGGTATCTCTCGGCTATTTAAACCAAAGTTTTCAAAATGCCGTCATGGAGGGTGTGCGTTATGGAATGGAGCAGGGCTTATATGGCTGGGGAGTGACAGACTGCCAAATTTGTTTTGATTATGGAGTTTATTACAGCCCGGTCAGCACCCCCGCTGATTTTCGTTTTCTTGCGCCTGTCGTGTTGGAGCAGGCATTGAAAAAAGCAGGAACACAACTGTTGGAACCATACCTTTCCTTTACCCTTTTTGCACCGCAGGAATATCTTTCACGGGCTTATAATGACGCACCAAAGTATTGCGCAATCATTGAATCAACCAGACTTGAAAAAGATGAAGTTATTTTTAAGGGGGAAATCCCTGCCCGTTGTATTGGTGAATATAGAAATGATTTGAATTTTTATACAAATGGAAGAAGTGTCTGCATTACAGAATTAAAAGGGTATCAGGAAACTTCCGGCGAGCCTGTGTTTCAGCCACGCCGCCCGAACAGCCGTTTAGACAAGATCCGGCATATGTTTCAGAAGATAATGTAACATCTTGCGCAATGCAAACGTTCATTGCTGGCTATTGCGAAATATCATTGATAAAATCAGCATCAGAGAGGAGGAACCATTTTGAACCAGAAACAGACGGATATTACAACAGGAAAGCAAATACGTCATCTGCGAACACAATCGGGAATGACACAGGAAGAACTGGCTGGGAAATTGAATGTTACCCGGCAGGCGCTATCGAATTGGGAGAGAGATGTTAATGAACCCGATTTAAATACGTTGAAAAAAATTTGTTTTCTTTTTGGAGTCCACATGGACGATTTTGCGAAGGAGGTAATAACAAAAATGGAAACATGTGAAAAAAAGAGAAACGACAATTTAATAAGTATGATATGGCAATTGGACTTTTTTATGGTGTCGGGATATTTCTTGGCATTGGTATTTTCTTTGTTGGCGGTTTTATGACAATGTCGGGTGCAGGGTGGGGAGCATCACTATTTGGCGGTGGCTGTTTTTCTCTTGTATTTGGCTTGATATGCCATGCAGTTATTACATTGAGAAGAAATGACAAATGATGACATATCCTGCTTTCTATACTTTTCGGTAATACCGAGTAAAAAAAGCCGCTGCTTTTGGCTTTCCAATAGCGGCGGCTTAATGCAAGCGGCGGCAAAGGGAAATATCCTTTGAATACCTTACAGAAGAAAAGTTTTGCAGCATTACAAAAATAAAAGCCTATACCATTTTGGAAAGAAAAGATACATAATAGTCAAGACGACAACAATCAGAAGTTATGGAGGGTAACAATGGAATATAGTAAGGAAGATTTAATGGAAGCAAAAAAG
>OHFL01001256.1_pt1 | contig 12089 bp, 5 predicted proteins | sample 1567491 | NCBI WGS metagenome assembly OHFL01 (sample SAMEA3879539, study PRJEB24766) | human gut metagenome | biome: human-associated habitat; feature: feces | place: USA | collected 1985/1987 | reverse complement strand
TTTAATAAACCAACACTGTGCGCAGACTTTTTACCGCCTGCGAACGTGTCGCACTCACCCAGAAATCCTCCGTAGATTTTTCTCCTTCCCCCTTCGTATTTGCTATGATGGTATTCACCAATTTTAAGATATCTTTTTCACTACGGATATAATGGAATGGATTATAGTGCATGGACTTTTTAAAATTGATCGTATTCAGCACCTTGATCCGATAGCCGCCATTTACCAGCATCTTTCCACATTCTACAATAATTGTTCCCTTTGGATCTGTCACCACATAAGATACGCGATCTGTCATCTGCATCAGATTGGGTTTCACATAAAATCTGGTTTTACCGGATCCTGATCCCCCTATCACGATCACATTCTTGTTTCTGGCATATTTGGGAGCCTTTGGCCTACTGTTCATCGTAAGCCGTTCTGTTTCGGTCAGAATGATGTTATTTTCAAACACCGGATCTTCAAAGGGCTCGATATCCTTCCGGTTTCCCCATCTGGCCGATCCATACTCTTCTCCATGCCGGAACTTCTTCGCATTCTTCACTTTATAATACAAGATCAACCGAAAGATAAGCGCAGTCACCAATCCTCCTAACAGATCTTGCATATAAAAGCTTGGAAGCCAGTTCGTAAATGCCAGTTGGAAATTCATCAGCATCACACCGATTTTCTCAATCATACTGTCACCAATACAATGGCGGTATAGCCAAAAGCATTTATCTGCAAGATAGAAGATGATCAGATACGGAATACTTAATATCACCACTCTCTTCATCTGGATATTCTGCATCTTTTCCCGGATCATCGTTCCTGCCCTCTGACTTTCTGCTTCGTCTTGACTCTCTGACGATGTTTTGCTTTCCTCTCCTGTGTCTTCTGCAGTTTCTTTCGGACAGAAGGCTTTTTCTTTTTAGACTGATCCAGCTCTATGCCTGCATATTCTTTAAATGCAGCCGTCATCACGTCCACATCTTTCGATTTAAAAAATACTAGATACAATGGCGGTTTCACATGGGAATCCTTTTTCAGACTATAATCGATCCCATATTTACGGGCTACCCGGTCAAATGACTTGATATTTTGATCCGTGATCTGAATATTGGTAAGCTGTGCTCCCTGTGCGATCAGTTGTTTTATCGTCTGCTTTCCATGAGGCTTTTTCATCTCCTGTCGTTTTCTTTCTTTTTCTCTGCCCTTTTCCTGTGCTTTTCCTGTTTTGACAGCCTGTTTTACCTGTACCCGTTTCTGTTTCTGTCTGCTCATTCCATCCAGAAATTTTCTCATAGATGCCTTTAGCACGCCGGTACTCATCCGGGTTGTCTGGATACACAGAGCTATGATTTTTTCATTCACTTCATCCTGCAATTAACCACTCCCTTTCTTTCCTTAATCCTTTGGGGGAAGCAAATAATAGCACTGCTTCTCAATGCAGCCCGTTTTTCTCCCTCCCCACCAATAGCAATATTTACAAGACCAGGGTTTTTCTTCACTATATTTTCTCCCCGGCATTGCTGCATTTGGTTCCACGATCAGGTTCTTATCTCTTCTCCTGTCCATCCTCATGTTCCTCCTAACAAAAAAGCGTTCACAGATTCCCTCCGGTTTCCATGAACGCTTTCCCTTACATTATTTCTTCTTTATTTTTCTTCCAAGGACTACCACTCCACTGAAGCTCATTCCAAGCACGATCAACCATAACAACAAGTTGGTGTTATCCCCAGTCTTCGGTGCATCTTTAGAAGGTTTTCCACCTTCCGGAGTGCTTTCTTTTGGTTTTTCCTCATCAACCATAACAACCTTCTGTACTTCAGCGGTATCTTTTACTTCAAATTCCACATCCTTTGCAACCAGATAACCTTCCGGTGCCGTTTCTTCCCTGAGCATGTACTTTCCGATCGGAAGCATCTCTATATAATGTGCCTCTTCTGTAGATGTCCAGCTTTCTACCACTTTTCCATCTTCATCTAAGATCGTAAGCTTTGCACCTGGAAGTTCTTTTCCTGCGATATCCTGTTTCGAGATCAACACCTTTGTCACATCATCTTTCATCTCCTGTTTCTGGATTTCTGCAGTATTTTCTACTGTAAAGGTAATGCTCTCAGCAGTTACATATCCATCTGCCGGTTTTGTTTCTGTCATCATATAGGATTTTCCAACGGTCAGCCCCTTGATCACATGGGCTTTTTCTGTAGATACCCACTCATCGATTACATTTCCGTCTTCATCTGTCACCTTCAGATGAGCTCCCGGAAGTTCTTTTCCTGTGGTAAGGTCTGTTTTCGTAAGTTCTACCTTTGTCGGCTCATTTTCAAAAACAAACTCATAGGAAACCTCGGCTTCTTCCGGTTTTCCATACTCAAAAGTGAATTCCTTTTCTTCATTCGATGTCACAAAACCATCCGGCGCATAGATTTCTTTTACGATATAGGTCCCATCCACTGGAAGATCTGCTTTGAAAAGGATCTGTCCATTTTCATCCGTTGTTTTCTGCTCGATCAGCGTTCCGGCTTCCATCAGGACTTTTCCATCTCTGCCTTTGATATCTTCTTTTGTAAATAAGCCGAAAATCGCACCTTCCAGCATACGTTCTGTATCCTTTTCTTTTTTAAGGACCGTTACTTTTATCTTCTGGCGGTTGTTCTGCCATTCTTCATCAAAAGTAACCACTGGCGTATCCTGATCGCGATAGGTCAGATCCACAAATCTAGGCTCTCCATCCAGTACAAAACCATGTGCCGTTTTCACTTCCTTCACACAATATTTTCCTACCGGAAGGTCTTCCATTTTTGCGATCCCCTTCTCATCGGTTGTGATCGTGCCTACCAGCTCATCTTTCTTATAATGATCTGCACTTACGCCATCCGCAGCCTTGATATCTTCTGCAGCATAGACTTCAAAGGTGACTTCACTTAAGTTTCCTGTGATATATTCAAAGAAATGTTCTACCGTTCCTTTCACATTATCCAGAAGAGTAATCTTCTCTAAAAATTCTCCCTTTTTGTTGATGATCAGAAGCCCTTTTGGAACCTCATCCTTCATTTCCACTTTCTGTGCTTCGGCAGTATCTTTGACCTTAAATGTCACATCCGTTGCTTTCAGATAACCATATGGAGCAAACTCTTCATGAAGGGTATAGGTTTCTCCGACAACCAGACGCTTGATCACATGTGGCTTATCCTTTTCAGATGTCCATTCATCGATCACATTTCCATCTTTATCCATGACCTTCAATCTTGCGCCCTCCAGCTCTACGCCTGTGGTCAGATCAGACTTTGTGAACTCTGCTGTAGTCGGTTCATTCTTCTTTACGGCCTGTAAGGAAACAATCTTTGTCTCCTGTCCCTGATACTCTGCAACAAATTCCAGAACCTCATCCGAAGAAACAAAACCTTCCGGCGCTTTTAATTCTTTTACATAGTATTCTCCAAATGGAAGATCCAGGGTGCATGTTGCCATACCGTTCTCATCGGATGTCATTTCCTGTAATAAGGTATCTGCTTTCACAAGAACTTTTCCATTTGCCTGGATATTTTTCTTGTTATAGATGCCAAACACAGCCCCAGATAATACCCGTCCATTTTCTGCATCCTGTTTTTCTACGGAAATAGAGACTTTCTGTCTGTCATTTCCTACGATTGCTTCTGCTTCAACGATCGGTGTATCCTGATCCTGATAAGTTAATGCAACCTTTACTGGCTCCGGATTTAATACAAATCCTTCCGGTGCCTTTGTTTCCACTACATAGTATCTTCCAAGCGGCAGATCCTTTGCTACAGCTTTTCCACCCTCTCCCGTTGTGATCGTTGTCACAAGCGTATCCTTTGCATAAAGTACGATACGGTTCCCATCTGCATCTTTCTGATGATCCGGAGTGCAGATATCCTCTGCCGCACGTACTTCAAATTCCGCCCCGGAAAGGTACTGTTCTTTATAGATAAAGTCGTTCTCAAAACCAGAAAGCATCTCACCTTTCTTATACACAATAAGATTTCCCTTTACCGGCTGATCTTCATAGGAAACTTCAATGATCACATCTCCACTTACTCCATCTACTTCATAGGCAGTATCCGAATCCACGGTGATCTCTACATAGTTTTTGTTGACAACATATCCATCCGGTGCTGTAACTTCTTCAATACGATAGTGACCAATCTCTAAGTTTTTCGGTAAGATCAGGTATCCCTGGCTGTCCGTAAAGAAAGATTTATGGACTGTGACCGTAGGATAGGTTGTTACCTGTTCCACATATTTCTTATGATCCAGATCATAAATTTTAAATTCTGTGCCGGCTACTAACACCGGTTTCTTTGTTTCATCATCTTTTTTGATGATCTTTAACTTTGCGGAAAATTCTTTGTCCAACAGTACCTTCCAAACCTGCGGTTTATCCGGATTGTTTTCACGGATGGTAATCTCAAAATCCTCTACCGGTTTATAATTATGAGGTGTGGTTGTTTCTCGTACAATATACGTTCCATATGGAAGCGGAATACTGCACGCATACCCTTTCTCATCTGTGAACATTTCCGTTTTACCATCTGCTGTAAGGATGACTGGCTCTGCATGGGAAAAATCATAACTTCCATCTTCTTTTTTCTCCAGGCTGCTCTTTAAGTAAGCGCTGAAACCTGCCCCTTTTAACAGATCTGCATCCGTTTCTCCATTGTTCGCAGCTTTTATGATCTGGAACGGCTGTTTCATAACAAGTTCTGTTGATTTCACAGTACGTTCTATCGTTGGAACTGTGCCACCTTCATAAGAACATTCCACATCATGCTCTGTCTTGTCTAACAGATATCCTTCCGGCGCCTGGATCTCTTTTACAAAATATTTTCCAAGATACAGGTCTTTTACCGCAGCATCTCCCTTCTGATCTACCTTTAAGGTAGATACAAGATCACCGGCTTTATGTACAATTCCTGTTGTTCCATCTGGATGTACAATGTTTTCTCTCGCATAGAGGCCATACACCGCACCTTCTAAAGTCGCATCTCCTTGTGGATTTACCCCTGTTTCTGCATCTTCTTTGATCAGATGGATCTTTGCATAAGTACGTTCATTCAGAACATTCTTTGTACTTGTTTTACCGATATTAACATCTACCGGATAAACAGTTGGATCTGCCTGATAATTTGCCGGTGGCTGGATTTCTTTTACATACACAATATCCTGTGTCTTTTCGACTGTTACTTTAGAAGCGCCCTTTTTATCTGTCTCAGGCATCTGCGTGATTAAATCTGAGCACTCCTTATCACGGTAAACACCATAGATTGCTCCTGCCAGATGATTTCCGGTGGCTTTATCATTTTTTACAATCGCAATTTCCGCCTGTTTTGTCCATGTAACATTCAGGCTTACTTTATTTGTTGTTTCCACACCTTCTCCAAAAATAAATGCCAAATCTTGCACACTTCCATTGGTTGTCAGCTTATACGCCGAATAATCTTTCTTCAATCCGCCTGCCATCGTTGTAGCAAATACTTCTGCGGTATCACTTGCCTGTGTAAGCGGTGCAGAAAGGTAAAACTTTGTGCCTCCTTGGATTGTTACCTTTGCTCCCGGTGCGCTTGTACTTCCTGTACTTACGTTGTGAAAACGTACTCCAGATGGAAGGCTGATCGTCACACTCTGCTGTCCTGCCGCATGGAATGTGATTTCCTTTGTACGCTGTGTATTTCCTTCTACATAAGCCTTTACATTGGCATCGGAAAATGACATGGACACATCCGGTATCTCAGACTTCTTTACACAATAATTGTAAATATCCATTGCTAGTTCCTGTCCTGTTGCATTGGTTCCATAGAACGCATCACTACTGCCATAAGCATAAGCAGCCGCCATATGGACAAGAATAAATCTCTTTCCTGATGAAAAATCCCTGTGCTTGTTCGCAAAATAACTTTCTGCACCTGCCGCATCGGTACCGTAATAACATACCTTTGCAAGAGCCTGATTGTCAGCCAGCTTTGTGATGGTATAAATACCTGATCCTGGTCCTGGTTTTGCCGGCTGGATACAATAAGCCGTTGCTCTTACACTTCCATAAGAAATATAATACGGCTCTGTAAGATATGTTCCAAGCCCGTAGTCTGCATATCGGTATATTGGACCTTTTTCAATAGTTACCTGCTGAGATCCTACACCTGCAGTTCTAGCCATCGCTTTGATTGTAGTAATCTCACCTGGTTCCATTCCATTAAAATCAACACCTTGTTCTACTGCCTGTTCCATAACATCACGAAGTTCCAATCCCGATACTTCATCATATGTTTCCTGATCCATTGTTTCTTCGATCAATGCATCAAAAGCAGCATTCTCTTCTGATACATCTGTCTCTGTTGGGATTTCTGACGGCTTCTCTGAATCCTCCTCATCTTCTTCCGTCTCTTTTATTTCGGATTGCTCTGCATCTGCTGAAGGACTTTCACTCTCTTTTTCTATTTCCTTTACAGTCACATTTCTGCTGATCTGATAATTCGGATGTTCCTGATTGACCGGTTCTACATGATAAACAGTTTTATAGGTATCTGCATGGGATGTTGTAAAATCTTCTCCCTGCTCATTCTTTGCTTCCTCAAAAGTAATCTTTACTTTTTCCGCGTCCTTGATCTCTAACCCTGTAAAATCTGTTTTTACATCAAAACTTGTTCCCACTTCCACCTGATGATCCTTTGCCAGAACAATTTCATCTTCATCTAGCAGGCTTTGTACCTCTTCCAAAAGAGGCAGTTTTTTTTCTTTCGGAAGCTCCGCAGCATAACTGTTGATTGGTGATAACACCGTAGATAAAAGAGTGACCGCTGTCAGCAATCCGGATACAACCCGCTTTGCTTTTTGTTTCACTTTCATGTTCTTAAATCCTTCCTTTCTTCTGAATCTTATTTATCCGTTATACTTGTTCATCGTTTTCCATCATTCTTTCCTGAAAATAATCCCCTCCTTTCCTGGTCTTGTGCTATTTGGGACAGTCAGCACTTTGCTGAGATAACAGCACAAATATATGGCGGTATCTGCTTTTTCAAACAAACACCGCCATATGATTTCTACTGTCATCCTCATTTTGATTCAGACAATTATTTTTTATTTAAGATTTAAGCGTTTTCCTGTTCTCTTCCCCGGATCCGTTCCTGTTTTAGAGTCCATATCTCCAAAACGTTTTCTCTGTCAGGACACGCACAATGCACATTCAAGGCAGGTATCACTCCGGGCAGGCTATTCTCTTTTCAAGGTACATGAAGTGTTTCTTACAAACGTCTTCATATAACGAAAGGAAAACGGCCTGTTTTACAGGGTGCTTTTTAAATTTTTTTGATTTTTTTTAATTTTCTTCTTTATCTGCATGTTTTTTCATGACAGAAAGTGCTCTTTGCATCATTTCACAAACACTCTGCTGTCTGATTCCAAGATAGTCTGCAATCTTCTCTTGATTCATTTCTTCAAAGTAAAATAACTGGATGATTTCTTTCTGTCTGGCAGTTAGACAACCTAAGAAATCGCGGACCATCTCTTTTTCAATATACTGGTCGAGAAAATCTGAAGCTGGATCTAGCAGTAAGATCCTGTCATCCGCATAATCGCTATACGAAACGAGTCTATGGTTTGATGCCACCTTAGTCTGATTTATTTCCATACGATCCGTTGCTTCCATTAACAAACGAATGTACCAATTTTCGTTGTCAAAAAATTCTTCGTTCATAATACTTCGATCTTCCTTCACATCCATGTATTGATAATCTTTACAGGAATGGAGTGGAAAGATGGTTTTCTTTCCGTTTTCCCTGTATAACACATACCCATTTGCGTAAACGGTAATATCACATTCCCCACTCAGAATTTCCTTTACTACAATCTCTTCTTTTTCTATCGTTAAAGTGGCCGGATATACCCATATATTCCAAGTGTTTTTATAACTGGAATTTTCGATGGAAACTCTTAAAGTCAGTCGTTCTGCTTTTTTAACTTCTGATAAAGAACAAGAAATCTTACCGGCTATATTCCCGCCTCCGATTTTTATGTTTGTTAAAGGTATAATACCCTCTTGTAATGGCTGACCGGATGCATTGGTTAATGCCCATTTGATATTCTTATTGTTGATTTCCTCAGAACTATAATTAGCGATCTCAATGTCGGCCGTAAACTGCTCGTTGTTTTTGTATACGGCTTTTGAGAAGCGAGCTAATGGGACCACCGGAGCAGAGAATTGACGAAATTCTTCGGCATTGGCTACGCCTTTGCTTTCCCAAAAAGCATTTAGTAAGCCGACTAATGCAGTTCCTTGGCCGGGAAAATCATGTAAATCTAAAAGTTGAAAACCGCTGATGCCGGGAGTCTTCATGGCACGTTCTATTTCTTCTTTATATAAAATGGCAGCCAAATGACCGGATGCAGACAAATAATCATCTGCCTTTTCTAGCAGATTTTTGTTTTCCAACTCTTGTTTAACTCCTTTGAAATTAAGAGGCTCTAATACACCTGTGTATTTTTCTATTTCTTTTAAATCAGGATACACAGCATACTGTCCTATTTCGTGCGTAATAACCGGAACGGGCATGCTATCTACAGAAGCAGAATAATCTTTATTAAAGTTTGGCATTTCTACATCAAAAACTCCTTGTCCGCGCACCCAACCTTTTTTAGTCCATTGAGTGATAAAGAAATCATCGTGCGGCTCAGGCCAATCGCCATGTCCTTTTTCAAAAGTAAAAGAAGTCGTTGTATACAAGGGATTTTACCGAATCCAATAAACCTCCCAAAAATTCAAAGTCCGGTTGCAATTCATTTCCAAGGCTCAAAAAGCAGAAAGAGGGATGGTTACCATATTCCGATAAAATTCGTTTTGCCTCATTATATAAGAATTGATTCATTTCAAGATTTTCACCTACGGTCAAAGACCAAAGTGGTAATTCCACCTGCAAATAAAAACCGAGTGAATCCGCTACTTCAAATGCTGCTTTAGGAGGGCACCAAGAGTGAAACCGAAGGTGGTTCAGCCCCCATTCTTTAGCGGAACGGAAGACTTTTAACCATCCTTCTTTAGTGGTTGGGGGGTAACCTGTTAATGGGAAAATGCAACATTCCAATGTACCACGAAGGAACACTTTTTTACCATTGACTAATAAATCGGCTCCGTTACGGCTAATTTGGCGCATTCCGAATTCAATTTTCTCTTGCGCCAGACTCTCTTTGGTTTTCATCTTTATTTCCAGCTCATACATTATCGGAGTAAATTCACTCCAAAGCCGTACGTCCTCGCCCATGGGACAAACAAAGTCCAGCATTGTTTCGCCTGCCGAAAGGTCCATTTGCTGTTCTATTTCCGTAACAGATTTGCCTGTGTTTTTCTCTTTTACATGAACAGTCAATGTCCCCGAAGCTTTATTCCCTGTGTTTTGTAGTTTCCCTTTTACATGGATTTCCCGGGTTTGAATATCGGGATATATCTGTATATCTTTCATAAAGACAGCATCTTTCGCCCGCAAAGAGATTTCTCCCAAAATACCATTCCACATGATTTGTGTTTCATTGGTATATGCATGTGCCATATCACCGGCAGTGATGTCGTATTTTTTTCTGTTATCTACTCGAATGGCTATCCGATGTTTCCCCGGTGACAGATATTCTGTTAGGTCAAAGTAATGGGGGCTTATCAAGCTTTCTTGCTCTCCATCTACTTCTTTACCGTCTATCCATACATTTGTTTGCCAAATAACACGCTCCAACTTCAGTTCTATGTTCTTTCCCTCCCAATCTGAAGGAACGGATATTTCACGTATGTACCAAGCCGGTCCTACATAACTGTGTTTGCGAGTGAGATGCAATATTTGAGGTTTGCTTATTGAGGGTAATAACCGATTGGGGATACCGTATCCTGCATCATCCATCGTTCCGGGCAATTTTATTTTGTCGGGAAAAGATTGGGTATACCAATGTTTTGAAATACCTATATCCATACTGTCTATGGCAAATTCCCATTCTCCGGCTAAAGAAAGAATTGACGTACTTTCTTTACATCCTGTCAAAAAGACCATGCCTAAAATAGCAAGTAATAATTGATTTAATAACTTCATATTGTATTTGTCTTATGGTATTATATCCAAATTTGGAAATTAGGATTTATTTCTTTTATATAACTGAAGCACTTGTCGGCTTTCTCTTTATTACCTAGTCCTAAATGCCCCAGCCCCATGAGATAGTGGCAATGGATTCGGTTTTTCTTATTCATGTCGTCTTCCCAAATCTGTAAATCAGGTAAAGACACAGCAAAGTAATCCATTACAAAAGTATCATATAAATGTTTTTCACCGTAGGAAATTAGGGAATTAAATCTTCCGCGTGCCTCCGCTTCTTTTCCTACTTTCCGTAAAGCTAAACCTTGATAATAGATTTTATCGGGCTTTTGGTCATTGTAGTACATGGCAGCTGTGGGTTGTCCATTGCCCGAAGCAGCTTTTGTGAATGATGAATGTGCTTCATCATGATTACCCATTGCTTCCAAAATGCATCCTTTATAATAAAGGAAATCATTTTCTTGTGCACCATACAGTTTTCCTTCTCCCAAATGATGAGGGTAGACAAAACATTCTTCAATCAAGGCAAGTGCATGCTCGTATTCTCCTGCCTTTAGAGATTTCTTTGCTAATTGTATACGTGCATATTGATATTGGGCAGGTACTTTACCTTCTCCTCCTTCCCAAGGATGGAATTGGCGTTGGTCAATGAGTTGCATGGCTTGTTCGTATTCTCCGGTCAGATTAAGCAATGTAGCATATTCCAAATAGAGATCATCGCGAGTAGCTATTATTTCTTTATGTTTGTTTAATAGATGCAAACGTTCTTTCGGGGAATAATCCATGCGTTTATATAATTGATCCAATTCCATTAAGATGCGTGCGTCTGTTTCATCAAGCATAAATGCCTGTTCAAGTAATTGTACTGCTTCTTTTTTCTTTCCAAGTTTGTTGAAATAAGCTAATGAAAGATTTCGTAATACGGTAGGGAAGCCGTTGTCCATTTCTTTAGAATGTTCCCATGCATCGACAGCTTCCTGGTATTGACGTTTATCATACCATATATTACCTAATAGATAAAAAGCTTTCGGTGCATGTATCGGTAAATTGGTTACGCACTGAAGAGCTAAAATCGCTTCCAGACTATTGGGGAAATATTCATCTAACGGACTGTTTTCTGCTTGACTTACTACACAGACAGCTTCGTCTTGTTGATTCATTCTACATAGGAACCACGCTTTATAATATAACAGCATTGTTGAAGGAGCCGATATATTGGTTAATGCTGCATTTACCACAGCCAATGCATCTTCCCAGTTGCCGGCTTGGGCGTAGTCTGTAGCTAGTTCTTCATAATTACGTGATTCATCACGCATTAATATTCTTAAACTTGATGGCATTTCTTTTTCACCGGACTGAAGCCATGCTTCAAAACGACATCCAAAGTTGAATTTATCTATATTGAGTGACTCTTTAATCAGTTCTATGGCTTCTTTTTCTCGTCCCAATTTACGAAGAATCATTGCTTTTAAATGACGTCCGCGATGATTATGCCAGTTACGAACCAAAGACTGATTAATTTCGTACAATGCATTATCCCACTCATTATGTGCAGCCGATAATTGGGCCAAAGAGTAATAACCTGAATCTTGCCAAGCAGCGTTCCAGCATGCTTTATAGAACGCATCGTATGCTTCAACAGTTTTATCTTGGTATTTTAATACAAGACCTAAATTATAATAAGGTTCTCCGTCGTAGGGATTTGGATTACGTTCTGTCAGAGTGTTAATAGCCTTGCGTAAATAAAGTTCAGCTTTCTTGAATTGTCCTTTACGGAATAGCCATAATCCCATAGCGTTGTTATTGCGTATATCGCTGTTGTCTCTACGTAGGGCTTCTAAATAATAATCAGTTGGATTGTAAGTAGCATGTCTGTATTGCTCCAAATGTAATCCTGTCAGGTAAAGCTGTTCTGTAGAGCGTACTTCTGAAGGAGGCAATGCAGGTTTTGCAGGTTCAGGAATTGGTTTGATTTCAGTTGATTCAGCCTTCCATGAAAGTAGTAACTTGCAGGTTGAACAA
>OHFL01001253.1_pt1 | contig 12118 bp, 13 predicted proteins | sample 1567491 | NCBI WGS metagenome assembly OHFL01 (sample SAMEA3879539, study PRJEB24766) | human gut metagenome | biome: human-associated habitat; feature: feces | place: USA | collected 1985/1987 | reverse complement strand
TAACTATTTTATAGGACGAAGGAGATCTTACGACCTTTAACCTTATTCATTAAGATCTTAACATTGTCTCTACTAACTTTTTTCTCCTTTAACGGCTGATAAAGCATATAATAAAGTTTACGAGTTCCTATACAACTCCAAACGGATACTCTGTATCATTTCTACAACTTTTGTCGCTTTTTATCGACTTCAATTTATATTCCACTTTTAACGGTAATATCTCAGCCTACTTATCTCGAGTAGTAGGCAGATTCCTCTGATACTTATGTGTTTTTCTTCCTTATATTAGATGAGTGCTCGGGATAGAAGTTTTTCGTATGTTAATATTATATTCCTTCTTTGCCATATTTATCATCATATCTAAAAAACTATTTTTCAAATTTTTCCGCCTTAGTTTCTTTTTTTCAACGGGCATTTTTACGTTCCAGCAACCTTATTTATACTCTAGCTCAAGTAGTTCTGATCCTTACTATTTTCCATAGGCGTGTGGAATTTGTTTGATATATCAAAGTTACATATTTTTAGATCCAACTCTTAACTATATAGCATCCTTGTATCCCATATTTATGCCAAAAGGAACCTAAACTTACTTTTCTTGCTTCGCTCTCTTGCACTACTGATAATTTAAAGGACATACTGTAACTCTTTAGGTACATTTAACGTACTTTGTTTCTGTCTTTTCCATACTGTTACTTTTTTTACTTGTAACGCTATTTTAGGACTAGACAAGACTAATAGACAAAAAGAGGGTGTACTTTTTAACAAACCCTCTTTTTAAATCATTCCTAGATAGGAAATAAATCAGTTGTTATTTATCCCAATAAGGCAAGGTATAAGGATTCCGATATTTATAGTAATAAAGCCGATGATTGGCTGCTTCTTCATCATCGCCAAAGCTTAATGTGGCCGGATCCCACTTCACCGGACGACCCAGCTCATGAGCGATATTATTCAGACAACACATGATATTGGTACTGCAACCTACTTCTACCGGAGCGATTGGATTCCGGCGCGAACGGATACAATTAACAAAATTCTGCATGTGCGACACTTCTGCTCCCATCGGTGTATCTTTCACCAAAGATGGATCTGAACATTCTATATAACCACGAGCTACTTTCAGCCAACCCTTTGTTCCTATAAATTTAATACCAAGTTCGTTGGGATTATCTTTCCGGAAATTTTCTATCACCTGTTCGGTTACGACTATTCCATCCGCATATTTCATCGTACAATATTTCGTTCCGTTATATCCGGCCGGAATATATTCAACAGGACCAGATCCATCCATACCTAATGCGGCTTGTGTGATATCATAATGATGAGCACCCCAATCGCCTGTATAACCATTTCCTGTCTCCCGATAATTACGCCAAACTGCCCACGGACCTTTTTCTTCCATTTCCGGATTATCAATTGGCGGACACATATCCGGATGATAATGCACGTTCGGACTCGTAAGCGGTCCCATCCAAGCATTGAAATTCAAATAAGGAGGAACCGGTACTTCCGGCAGATCAAACGGTTTAGGAGGTTCACCAATATGAACCTGAACACTTTCTATATGACCAATCGCACCGGCACGCACCAATTCTATTGCCCGTTGGAATTCACGGTCTGAGCGTTGCTGACTTCCCACTTGTAATACCCGGTCGTTGGCCCGGACAGCACGCACCAAAGCTATACTTTCAGAAATCGTATAAGTCAGCGGTTTCTGCAGATAGACATCTTTAGATGCCTGACAAGCATGGATGGCAGCCAAAGCATGCCAATGATCAGGAGTAGCAATGGATACAACATCTATATCTTTCCGATCCAGCATTTCCTCATAAAATTCGTAAGTATCACAACGGGGATTCCAGCCGGCTTTCTTTTGCCACTCGGTAACTCGCTTCATAAAACGCTCTCTTTTCAAGGCATCTACATCACATCCAGCCACCACTTGAACTCCCGGACAATTGGAAGCTGCATAGAAATCACTCATTCCCTGACGGCCCAAACCAATAAAGCCAAAGACGATCCGATCACTCGGTGCATATTTTTGTCCATTAACCGACCAGCTGGGTAGAATCGTAAAGCTAGCCAATCCTAAAGCTGATAAACCTAAAAATTCACGACGGTTCATCTTTTTCGTTTGTTTTTCCATGACATTTTATAATAAAGTTCTACAATAAAGATCTTACTCCAATCTGATTTATTCTTCAGGCAAGACCAAAAATACGGTATTCCTTCCTTATTTCCTAGTCTTTAAAATCGATTTGCCAGAAAAATCAGAAAACAAGCCAAAAACACATCCGAAGATAATTTCTCACGTAAGAACTGAAGTGAACGGTAAATTTGAGTCTCTACCGTTTTTTCTGATATAGAGAGCCGAGTAGCTATCTCTTTATTTGAAAGATGTTCAAAACGACTTAGACTAAAAATCATTTTCCAGGCTGGAGGCAACTCCTCAATCAATTGTAAGATATAATCACGTAAAGAATTGGCTTCCATCTGTTTCTCCAATGCAGAATCATCATCAACCGAAGAGGAAGAAATAACATCCGATGCCTGTTCAAAAATCAATTTTTTCTCTGTTTCCTTATAAACTAAATGTCGGGCAATCGTAAAAAGGTAAGCATTGATGCCTTGTTCAGGATCTATCCGTTCATGAGTTTCCCATATTTTCAAGAAAACAGTCTGCGTGATATCTTCAGCTAATGATTTATCGTATAAGATAGAAAGGACAAAATTATATATATGGGAGTTGTATTGCCAGAATAAGGATTCAAAAGCACTTTCGTCTCCTTTTTTCAAACGTTCCAGTATTTTCTTATCAACTTCCATAGTTCTAATCACTTAAAGTCCTAAATAAGTAACAAAGTTCTTTTGGGACTTAATTGCATTTTTCATTTTTTAATCAGTTATTTTTTTAGAAAATGTTCAATATTTGGTAAAGATATACATAATTTTCTATTTATCATTCAATTCCCAATATTATTTCAACTCCATATATTTCCTTTCGTTCGGGCGTAAATGGCTTCTCAATAGTTCCAAAAGAACTAATATAGAAAACAAAATAAACGAGAACCGTTTTCAAAATTTATTAGATTCAAAAACGATTCTCGTTTATTTTGAGAAGAGATTATACCCTCTCTTCTTTTTTATATCGTAAAGATTATCAACAAGCTTTAAAGCTCATATCCAAACATTTTACAGAATGAGTCAAAGCTCCTACCGAAATAAAATCAACTCCACACTCAGCGTACTGACGCAAAGTATCAAAAGTGATTCCTCCGGATGATTCGATCTCAAAACGTCCACCGATCATTTCTACAGCTTTCTTCGTATTTTCAGGTGTAAAGTTATCCAGCATGATACGATCAACACCTCCAATTTTCAATACTTGCTGAATTTCATCAAAATTACGGACTTCAATTTCAATCTTCAAATCCTTATGTTTTTCTTTCAGATACTCATGGCAACGAGTGATAGCAGCTTCAATGCCACCGGCAAAGTCAACATGATTATCCTTCAACAAGATCATATCAAACAAACCAATCCGATGGTTTACACCACCACCGATACGAACGGCCTCTTTCTCAATCATACGAAGTCCCGGCGTTGTCTTACGCGTATCCAACACACGTGTTTTGGTACCTTCCAACGCTTTCACATATTTGCGAGTTGTTGTTGCAATACCACTCATACGTTGCATAACATTTAGCATCAGACGCTCGGTTTGCAGTAATGATTGTACCTTACCTTCTACGACAAAGGCAATGTCACCTTTCTTCACTTCCGTACCATCCTGAATGAAAGTCGTCATTTTCAGCTCCGGATCAAATGTATGGAAAATCAGACGGGCCATTTCCACTCCTGCCAAAACACCATCTTCTTTCACGATTAACTGGCTTTTTCCCATTTCCGTAGCCGGAATACAACACAAGGTTGTATGATCGCCGTCACCGATATCTTCGGCAAATGCCAAACGGATCAATTCGGCAATAAGCTGTTCTTTTGTTTCTTTTACGTTCATCTTCTGAAATTATTCTATTCTGATTGATTGTATTACTACCTTATCTCCTTCTACTTTATACGTCACATTAACCCGATAAGATTTATTACCAGCCGTCAGTTTAGCCACCAAAAAACCACTGTCTTTTTTATCCGCATGGTGTAACAAAGAAAAAGCAGAAGGCTTGTTTGAACTAAAAAAGCCATTCAACATCGAAACAGCTTCTTGCGCATTGCAAATCTTTGATTTGTCGGCAAGAGCCATATCGACAGATTTATCCATACATGTCTGTAAATTCGTAGCATTTCCCGTTTTTAACGCTGTTGTAATAACTGTAATGTCTGCTGCTTGTACACTAATTGCCGCTACGACCAAGGCAATCAATAGTAAGAATCGTTTCATCACTGATCTTTTTTGTGAATACTGGTGACAAAGATAAGAATTTTCCCTAACTTCGTCTTTGCAAATATAGAAATATAAAATCAAATGAAAATTAGTTTAGTTGTCATTGGGAAAACGGACGCTAATTACTTTTCCGAAGCTATCCGGGAATACCAAAACAGGCTGGTCCATTATATTCCTTTTGAAATGCAGGTTATCCCTGACATCAAGAATGCCAAGAACTTGTCGGAAAGCCAGCAAAAGGAAAAAGAAGGCGAACTGATTCTGAAATCCCTGCAAGCCGGAGATTACTTGGTATTGCTTGATGAAAAAGGGAAAGAATTTACATCGATGCAGTTTGCTTCCTACCTAGAAAAGAAAATGCACACGGTTTCCCGCAGGCTGGTATTCGTTATCGGCGGTCCGTATGGATTCAGCGAAGCTGTTTATCAGGCAGCATCTGAAAAAGTCTCACTCAGCAAGATGACTTTCTCGCATCAGATGATTCGCCTCATCTTCGTTGAACAAATCTATCGGGCCATGACTATATTGAATAATGAGCCTTATCATCATGAATAATTTTGTATAAATAGATCAGATATGAAAATAGTAGTTTTAGATGGCAGAACACTCAACAAAGGAGATTTATCCTGGGATGGCTTGCAGGCATTAGGTGAGTGTCATATCTACGAAAACACGCAAGAAGATAAAGTAACCGAACGCTGTCAAGGTGCAGAAATTGTACTGACCAATAAAGTTCGTATCCTGAAAAAGGAAATGGAGGCGCTTCCTGCATTGAAATATATTGGTGTTTTGGCAACAGGTTACAATGTAGTTGATATTGAAGAAGCGAAAAAACGTGGAATCATTGTTACGAACATTCCGGCATACAGTACAGATTCGGTCGTCCAAATGGTATTTGCCCACATCCTCAATATTGCGAATCAAGTAGAACATTATACGCAAGAAATCAGAAAGGGAAAATGGACTCAGAATCCGGATTTCTGCTATTGGAATACCAAACTGTTTGAACTAGCCGGTAAAAAGTTGGGGATTGTCGGACTCGGACATATCGGTATGTCGGTAGCACACGTAGCTCATGCGTTTGGAATGCAAGTACTGGCACTTACTTCCAAGTCTAAAGATCAGTTGGAAGATTATATCACTCCAGTTGATAAAGAAACCTTGTTCCGCGAAAGTGATATATTAACGCTCCATTGCCCGCTCACAGCCGATACTCATCATTTCGTCAATAAAGAAATGCTTTCGCTCATGAAACCTTCAGCTATCTTGATCAATACAGGCAGAGGACCTTTGATTGACGAACAAGCCGTAGCAGAAGCGCTCAACAAGCGGAGCTTATTTGCAGCCGGTATTGATGTAATGTCATCTGAACCGCCACTAGCCGATAATCCGCTTCTGACGGCAACCCAATGTTATATCACTCCCCATATTGCCTGGGCTACTTATGAAGCACGCGTACGTCTGATGCAGATCGCTATTCAAAACATACGTTCTTTCCAAGAAGGACACATCATTAATAATGTAGCTATCTGAAAAGGATAGAAATTAGCCAAGACTTAGCAATTTGCATAAAGTCTTGGCTGATCTGTTTTTTGCGTTAAATTAATAAACAGATCATTTTATCTAAGATTTTTAAAGAGTATAAATCAAAAAGATAAAAAACATGAAGTATTACACTTAAAAAAAATATTAAAACACCAATTGTTTGCTAATAAATTTTTCCTCGTTACTGATTTTTTACTAAATTGCAACCAATAGAAATTAATCAAACATATTTGCGCAAATATAAGTTGTTTAGTTACAAAATCAGATTTTATTAAATCTATAATTAGAGCGAGTATTCCCCATCTACAATAAATAATGGTTGGAATTATTTATAACCAATTAATTTTAAAGATATGAATATTCTAAAAAAAAGTTTATTACCACTAACTGTATTATGTTTTGGATGTATAGATAATGTAGATGATATGGTGAAAGATTCGGATTTAAATAATTTAAAATCTGGATATGAAAAAATACTTTCTAATAATAAATTTAGTTGTTATGAAATTCAATCATCTACAAAATCAAGCAATGAAAATTTAAACACACTGATACAAGTATCTGATTTACCTAATATTGAAATTTATTTTGGAAATAATAATGATGTTGAATATGATGATTTTCCTAATAAATCAATATTTTATGAGAATGGGAAAAAATTATTTATACTATATTCAGAAGTTATTGAGAATAATGATGGATTTGTTGTGAATTTATGTAAAGATACAGGACAAACTTGTAATGTGTTTTTGCCTAAAAATGAAACGAGGAGTGTTGGACAAAATACTATGGATTGCTTAGCTGATGCTTATGCAAATCATGGATGGGTAAGTGTATGGATAACTATACAAACTGGCTTTTTACCTCAAACTGCTGTGGCTATGGCAGCAGCATGTGCAATAAAAAATATGTAACTATGAGAAAGATGTATTATATTCAACTTTGTATTATAGTTGCTGTATTTATCTATATTTGCATGTTCTTAGAAATAGGGCAACATAAAACAAAAATTGTGGTTGGGTCTCTTTTATTTATCATATTTATTTATGAGCCAGCCGTAGATGTTTTTTTCATTCGGAAAATGAAATTGTATACAGGGAAAGGGCTCTGGAAAAAATATCCATTCTGGAGTTTCAGGAAGAAGTTATTATTTAAAGATAGCTAATAAAATAGAAAGGTAGTCCTTCTGAAAACTTCGGAAGTACCAAAAATTGAAAAGTGGCCCTTCTGAAAACTTCGGAAGCACCAAAAATTGAAAAGCGGTCCTTCTGAAAACTTCGGAAGCACCAAAAATTGAAAAGCAGGGCTTTCGACGTTGTCGGGAGGTATAAAAAAAGAAGATGTGTCAAAATGAGAAACACATCTTCTTTTTCAAACCCAAATCACTTATTACAAATAAGCTATATTATTTCTCGTTTGTTGCATCAACCAATAATCCAACAGGGTCATAGCCGCCATCGCTTCCACGATAGGAACAGCACGAGGCAATACACACGGATCATGTCTTCCACGAGCTTTCAGAATTGTATCGTTGCCTTCCATATCAACTGTTTCTTGTTCCATCAATAAGGTTGCTACCGATTTAAAAGCTACCCGAAAATAAATGGGCTGACCGTTGGAAATACCGCCTTGAATACCTCCCGAATGATTCGTCCGGACATTGATTTTTCCATGGTCATTAAAGAAACGGTCATTCCGTTCTGAACCTTGGAATCCCGCAGCAGCAAAACCATCACCATACTCAAAACCTTTGACGGCATTGATTGAAAGCATCGCATTGCCTAATGCAGCATGCAACTTACCAAAAACAGGTTCACCCAATCCTACTGGCACTCCTGTGATAACTCCGGAAATAATACCTCCGATTGTATCTCCCTGACTTTTTACTTTAGCTATCAGTTCTTCCATTTCGATAGCTTTATCAGGATCAGGACAACGGACCGGATTCTCTTCTATCCGATTCAAATCATAAGCTTCCCAAGGTTTATCCAAACAGATATTTCCTACTTGAGAAGTATAAGCTTTGATATCGATCCCTTGCTTTGCCAAGATTTGACGGGCAATCGCACCAGCCACACAGCGTGAAATTGTCTCTCGAGCCGACGAACGGCCTCCGCCTCTCGGATCACGGATGCCATACTTCATTTGATATGTATAATCGGCATGCGACGGACGATACACCTGTTTCATATTATCGTAATCAGCCGAATGCTGATTCTTGTTCCAAACAATAAATCCAATTGGTGTTCCGGTTGTCTTTCCCTCGTAAATACCCGAAAGGAACTGAACTTCGTCATCCTCCTTTCTTGGAGTTGTAATCCGGGACTGTCCGGGTTTTCTTCGGTTCAGTTCTTTCTGGATTGCTTCCATATCCAGTTCGAAACCCGACGGACAACCATCAATCACGCCACCGATTCCAGGGCCATGCGACTCACCAAAAGAAGTAAGTCTGAATATATTCCCAAATGTATTCATAAAACCCGAACCTGGATGATACGATTTATTTAATGACAACCGCTGCAACCACAGCCATCGCCGTGTTCATGATCACCACAACCGCCTCCGCAGCTGTCGCAACCGCAGCCACAACCTCCTGCCGGAGCTGTCATTGCTGCTATTTCTTCAGCTGTAGGTTCATGTACGTCGATTACTTCACCTTTGAAATGCAAAGTTTCTCCTGCCAACGGATGATTGAAATCCATGACAACTACATCATCGCGGACTTCCAATACCGACCCATTCATCCGGTTACCGTTTGAATCCATCATCGGGACTGTATTTCCTTCCTGAATCATCTCTGAGTCAAACTTTCCATCTACTTCAAAGATATTCTTCGGCAAATCCAATACATAGTCTTCGTTGTATTCGCCATAAGCGTTTTCCGGAGTAATCGTAAAGTCGAAAGCGGCTCCCGATTCCAATCCCATCAAAGCATCTTCAAATGCCTGGATCATGGATCCTGTTCCATAAATAAACTTCAATGGAACTTCGCGTGTCGCTTTTTCCATCAATTCACGTTCTTCTCCTTCACCAACATACAGGTCGTAGGTTACTGCAACGAATTTGTTTGCTGAAATTTTCATCTGTCTATTTTATTTTGATTGATATACAGTGGACAAATATACAACTTATTTTTCATGTGCGCCTTCGGCTTTCCTTGAAAATACTAACCGATCGCTTTCTTCAACAACTCAAGTGCCTGATTCAATATCGAACGCGGACAACCGATGTTCAAGCGCATAAAGCCTTCGCCTTCTTTTCCAAACATGGTTCCATCGTTCAGGGCCAATCCGGCTTTGTTTTCAAACAATTGAACCAATTCCGGTTGAGTTAACTTCAGTTCCCGACAGTCAAGCCAAACCAAGAAAGAAGCTTGCGGACGATATACCTTGATCTGCGGAATGTTTTTCTTCAGATATTCATCCACAAAGTTTACATTCTCGATAACGTATGAACGCATCTGCTGCAACCATTCGGCTCCATACGTATAAGCTGCTTTTGTGGCTGTAAAAGCAAAGATAGTACCGGCATTCAATTCTCCTGCTTCCAAGAAAGAATAGAATTTCTCCCTTATCCGACTATCCGGAACAAGGGCATACGAACTAACGATTCCGGCAATATTGAAAGTCTTACTCGGTGCCATAAACGTCACACTGCAAGCAGCTGCTTCTTCCGAAACCGTAGCAAACGGATGATGTCTGAACTGCGGATAGGTCATCTCTGCATGGATTTCATCTGAAATAACCAGAATTCCATGAGCCGAACATATCTGGGCCAACTTCACCAATGCCTCTTTTTCCCATACAACACCACCCGGATTGTGTGGGTTAGAAAGGATAAGCATCTTGCAGTCCTTATCAATCAGACTTTCCAACTGCTCGAAATCCATCTTATATACACCATCTTCAAGTTTCAATGGGTTATAAACCACTTCGCGTCCCATACGGGTCGGGACCAAACGAAACGGATGATATACCGGAGGTTGTATGATTACTTTATCTCCCCGTTGGGTAAAACACTGAACGGCTAATCCGATGCCTTTCACAATGCCGGGAATATAAGAAATCCACTCCCGTTCTGTCTTCCAATGATACTTATAGTCCAGCCAAGTTTGGATACTTTCATAGTATTCATCGTCATCGAATGTATATCCGAAAACAGGATGTTCACAACGTTTCTTCAAGGCTTCTACAATAAAATCCGGAGTTGCGAAATCCATATCCGCTACCCATAAAGGTATCAGATTTTCTTTTCCCTGATAAGCATTCTTCAGTCCATCGTATTTTACACAACTGGTTCCCTTACGGTCTATTATCTCATCAAAATTATAATGTTTCATTTCCTTTATAATATCTATATCTTTTTAGGGGACAAAAATAATATAAATCACGAATCTATATTCATATTCACCTGATTCTTTTCTGGCTTTCTCAGACAGACCAATCTATTGGAGTCATGCCGTGTTGCACCAGAAAAGCATTCGCCTTACTGAAATGGCGGCATCCGAAGAAACCATGATCAGCCGAACGCGGAGAAGGATGAGCCGCGGTTAATATCAAATGTTTATGCTGATCGATCAATGGTATCTTCTCTTTAGCATAAGCGCCCCACAGCATAAAGACCAAATGTTCCCGTTCTTCGCTCAACAAGCGGATAACGGCATCGGTGAAAGTTTCCCATCCTTTCCCTTTATGCGAACCGGTTTGATAGGCCCGGACGGTCAAAACCGTATTCATCGAGAAGACTCCCTGTTCTACCCACTTATCCAGACAACCGGAAGTAGGCACAGGAAGTCCCAGATCGGTATGGATTTCCTGATAGATATTGGCCAGCGAACCGGGAATCGGCGTATGTTCCGGTACGGAAAAACAAACGCCGTAATATTGTCCCGGAGTTGGATATGGATCTTGTCCTAAAATAACGACTTTGACTTGTTCAAACGGACAGGCATTAAAGATATGGAATATCTGTGATCCTTTGGGAAGTACATGATAATGCGCATATTCATCTTTCACAAAGGCTGCCAACCGGGCAAAATAGGGTTGGTCAAATTCCTTCTGAAGTCTTTTCTGCCAACTGTCTGCTATTTTGACTTGCATATACAATCTCCTTGCTAAAAAGGTTCTTATTCATTGACCGCACCTCGTACCAGATCGTAGACTTCCCCGGCTTCGGTCATCAGATCATATTCATAAACTTTCAGCAACAACGGGTATTGCGGTTGAATTTCATCAGAGACCAAGGGTTCTTTTATCTGGGCCGTTTTATAAAACGGATTCGGATTTTCTCCTTTTGCCTCAGTAAGTCCCTTTCCTTGTAACGGTACATACGAACGAATCCGTAAAAGTCCGCCCAAACGAGCATGAATCCTACCGGACATAAACTGTCCATTCTTCCATTTCATATCAACAACAAATCCGCCACGAGCTACCAGACCTTTTACTTCGCCCTCTTGCCAAGCTTCGGGTAAAGCAGGCAACACATGCAAAGCGCCATCATGACTTTGTAACAACATTTCGGCAACACCGGCCGTATAACCAAAGTTTCCATCAATCTGGAAAGGCGGATGTGCATCCAACATGTTCGACCCTGCGGATACTTATCTTTTACCTCATCGCTTGGCAACAATTCCAACAGGTTATTGATCATCTTAAATGCATGATTCCCATCCAGCAGACGTGCCCAAAGATTAATTTTCCAGCCCATCGACCAGCCGGAAGCCAAGTCGCCCCGCAGTTCGAGTGTTTTGCGGACTGCATTGAACAGTTCCGGTGTTTTGTCCGGTGTGATCTGGTCGCTCGGATGGAAACCGTACAAGTGGGAGAAATGGCGGTGTTGAGGTTCCCATTCCTTGAAGTCATATATCCATTCCTGTAGTTGTCCACGCTTTCCGATTTGATAGGGTAACAGGCGTGCTAATTTATCTTTCAATTCATTGCGAAACGATTCATCCAGATTGAACATTTCCGAAGCGGCGATCGTGCGGGTAAAAGTTTCCCGGATAATGGCCATGTCCATGGTCGGTCCCATACTCATGGCTGCCGTTTGTCCGTCTTCCGTGATGAAGCGGTTTTCCGGAGAGACGCCTACCGGAGTCACCAAATGACCGTTGCCATCGTCTATCAGCCAGTCGGCAAAGAACTCGGCGGCCCCTTTCATCAACGGATAGGC
>OHFL01001249.1_pt1 | contig 12132 bp, 12 predicted proteins | sample 1567491 | NCBI WGS metagenome assembly OHFL01 (sample SAMEA3879539, study PRJEB24766) | human gut metagenome | biome: human-associated habitat; feature: feces | place: USA | collected 1985/1987 | reverse complement strand
TGACCATCGAGGCCGATAAGCTGCGTGTTTCCTCTGCTTTGAAGGACGCGTTGCAGACTGTGATCCAGTTCCTGCGCGACCAGGACTACGGCCAGCCGCTTCAGTTCACCAACTACCGCTAATATCATTCGAAAGGACCGCTTTCCAACATGGATACACCGTTGGGCACCGTGCTCTACATCACCCTCGGGTGCGCTAAGAACGAGGTTGACACCGACCGCATGCGTTCTCTTTTGACCGCCGCAGGCTACGAGGAAGCATTCGACCCGCAGGATGCCGATATCGCCATCGTCAATACTTGCTCGTTCCTCGCCTCCGCAACGTCCGAGAGCATCGAGACCACGCTCGAGCTCGCCAACGAGGTTCAGGACGGCGTTCGTTCTTGCCCCATCGTCATGTGCGGCTGCGTGCCGTCGCGCTATGGCGATGACCTGCCTGATGAGCTGCCCGAGGTCGCTGCCTTTGTGAAGGCCGACGAGGAAGATGGCATCGTGGCGGTCATCGATGGCGTGCTGGGTGTCGAGCGTGAGATTGCAGCCTATATCCCGCAGGTCAAACGTACCGTCGAGGGTGCTGTCGCTTACGTCAAGATTTCCGATGGCTGCAACCGCTTCTGCAGCTTCTGCATGATTCCCTACATCCGCGGCCGCTATCATTCGCGCAATGCCGAGAGCATCATCTCCGAGGTGCGCGACCTGGTTGCCGGCGGTGTGCGCGAGATCGTGCTGATCGGCCGTGAGGCCGGTTCCGGCACCCGCGATGGCTTTGAGAGCATCGTGGACGTGAAGGACAGCTGCAAGTACGCACAGGAGCTGACCGCTACCGGCGCAGTCATCAGCGCTGTGGAGGCCAATCCTCTGGCCGTCGGCTACGCTTCCCTGTCCGCTGTGGGCGACACCGTCGCCATGGTCACTGTGGAGGGTGTGGAGTGCAGCGAGGACACCGTGAAGGACGGCAGCTACAAGATCCAGCGTCCCTTCGTGTTCGTCACCAACAAGAGCGTGACCCTGTCGGAGCAGGCACAGGCCTTTGTGGACTTTGCCACCAGCAAGGACGCTGCCGACCTCATCCGCACCGCAGGCGCTGTGCCGGTGAACGAGTAATTACCGGGTGGTTTGCCGGGGAAAGCTCTCCGGTGAACCGCCTGCCCCGCATCTGAACAAGAAAACTGCCGCGTCGGGCTGCCGTTTCTGCGGGCCGACGCGGCTTTTATAAAGGATTTCAGCTATGAACAAAAAATCCTATCTGAGCCGGGTGCGGTTGCCCCGCACCCCCGCCGAATGGCTGGAAGCGGTGATGAACTTCATCTTCTTCCTGTGCGGTATGCTGGCTGTGGGCTGCGTGGTGCTCATCTCGGTGTACATGGTGATCTCCGGCGTGCCGGCCATCCACAAGATCGGCCTGTTCCAATTCCTGTTCGGCACAAAGTGGGCCTCCACGGCGGCCCAGCCGCTGTTCGGCATCCTGCCGTTCATCCTTTCCAGCATCTACGGCACGCTGGGCGCTGCCATCATCGGTGTGCCCATCGGCCTGCTGACGGCGGTGTTCCTCTCCAAGGCCGCCGACCCCAAGCTGCGCACCGTGGTGGTCACCGCCATCGAGCTGCTGTCCGGCATCCCCAGCGTGGTGTTCGGCCTGCTGGGCATGCAGGTGCTGGTGCCTGCCGTGGCAAAGACCTTCGGAAAGGCTTCCGGTGCCTGCCTGCTGAGCGCAATCGTGGTGCTTTCCATCATGATTTTGCCCAGCATTGTGTCCGTGTCGGTCACGGCACTGAACGCCGTGCCGCCGGAGTATGAGCAGGGCAGTCTGGCACTGGGTGCCACCGACACCGAAACATGGTTCAAGATCAGCATTCCGGCAGCCAAAAGCGGCATTGCCGCAGGCATTGTGCTGGGCATCGGCCGCGCCATCGGCGAGGCCATGGCGGTGATGATGGTGGCAGGCAACAGCCCCAACATGCCGGACAGCCCCTTCCGCAGCGTCACCTTCCTGACCACCGCCATCGCCAAGGAGATGAGCTATGCCGGCGGTCTGCAGCGGCAGGCGCTGTTCAGCATCGCGCTGGTGCTGTTCGTCTTTATCATGATCATCAATGTTGTGCTGAACGTTGTGCTGAAGGGAGGAAGCCGGGATGAATAAGGGCCTTTCGCCTTCCCGTCAGATGTGGAACCGGGTCATGACCGCACTGGTCTGGGCCAGCGCCGTTCTGGTGATGGTTCTGGTGGCCGGTATCATCGGCATGGTGCTGGTGCGGGGCATCCCCCACATCAGCTGGAAGTTCCTTTCCACCACCGCCAGTGTGCTGAAAAAGACCGACGGCATCCTGCCTGCCATCCTCAACACACTGTATGTCATTGTGCTGACATTACTGATCGTACTGCCTCTGGGCGTGGGCGCGGCGGTCTACCTGACCGAGTATGCCTCCAACCGGCGGCTCATCGAGGTCATCGAGTTCACCAACGAAACGCTGGCGGGCATCCCCAGCATCATCTACGGTCTGGTGGGCATGCTGGTGTTCAGTCAGGCGCTGGGCTTCCAGACCTGTCTGCTGTCCGGTTCACTCACGCTGGTGGTCATGAACCTGCCCACCATCATCCGAACCACGCAGGAATCCCTCAAGACGGTGCCGCAGGGCTACCGTGAGGGTGCCATGGGTCTGGGTGCAGGCAAGTGGCACATCATCCGCACCATCGTGCTGCCCTGCAGCATCGACGGCATCGTGACCGGCTGCATCCTGGCCGTGGGCCGCATCGTGGGCGAAAGCGCCGCGCTGCTCTTCACCGCCGGTGCCGCCGAGGTCATTGCCAACGGCGTACTCAAGGCTTACACCTCCAACGGTGCCACCCTGTCGGTGCTGCTCTACCTCCGTGCCTTTGAGGACGGCGATTTCGACTCCGCCTGGGCCATTGGTGCAGTGCTGCTGGTGCTGGTGCTTGCCATCAATCTGGCAGCCCGGCTGGCCAAAACCAAACTGAAACAGAAGCAGTAGATAAACCCCACCGTCAATGCTCCGCATTGCCACCGCCCCTAGTAGGGGCGGCCTTGGCAAAACGGTTAAGCTTTACGAAAATGCCAAGGGCCCCACTACTAGGGGGGCTGTCGAGCGTATGCGAGACTGAGGGGTTTAATACACGAGGAAATCTCGAGGAAAACTATGGAAAACGTATCACCCATTATCACAGCCAAAAACCTGAACCTCTGGTACGGGGATTTCAAGGCGCTGAAAGATATTTCGCTGGACATGGGCGAGCGGGAGATCACGGCCCTTATCGGCCCCTCCGGCTGCGGCAAGTCCACCTTCCTGAAGACCCTGAACCGGATGAACGACCTTGTGCCCGGGATCCGCATCGAGGGTGATGTCCGCCTGAAAGGGCAGGACATCTTTGCCCGCGAGATGCAGCCCACTGAGCTGCGCCGCCGGGTGGGCATGGTGTTCCAGAAGGCCAACCCCTTCCCCATGAGCATCTACGATAACATCACCTACGGCCCCAGGCTGCACGGTGTGCACAATAAGGCAGAGCTGGACGAGCTGGTGGAAAGCTCCCTGAAGGGTGCCGCCCTCTGGAACGAGGTCAAGGACCGCCTGAAAAAGAGCGCTCTGGGCCTTTCCGGCGGCCAGCAGCAGCGCCTGTGCATTGCCCGCGCCCTGGCTGTCAAGCCCGAAGTCCTGCTGATGGATGAGCCCACCAGCGCCCTGGACCCCGGCTCCACCATGAAGGTGGAGGAGCTGATGAGCGAGCTGAAAAAGAACTACACCGTGGTCATCGTGACCCATAACATGCAGCAGGCAGCCCGTATCAGCGACCGCACCGCCTTCTTCCTGCTGGGCGAGCTGGTGGAAGCCGGCCCCACGGCGCAGATCTTCAGCACCCCGCAGGATAAGCGCACCGAGGATTACATTTCGGGCCGGTTCGGCTAAGGAGAAAAACGCAATGAGCAACCGCACACAATACGAAAATGACCTTGCCGCCCTGAAAACGGCCCTGACCGAGATGGGTCAGAGCGCTGCCGATGCCGTGGAAGCTGCAATGGAAGCCCTCTGCACCGCCGATGCCGAGGCTGCCGCCGCCGTGGCGCAGGGCGATGGCCGCATCAACAACATGGAGCGGGACATTGAGCACCGCTGCATGACCCTGCTGCTCCGCCAGCAGCCGGTGGCAGGCGACCTGCGCCGCATCTCCACCACCATGAAGGTGGTCACGGATGTGGAGCGCATCGGCGACCATGCCTCCGATATCGCGGAGATCATCCCCCATCTGGTCATTGTCCGCAAGGAGGGCGACCCTGCTGTGAGCCAGGCCATCAGGATGGGCCAGAAGGCGCACAAGATGATCCTGGATGCCCTGAATGCCCTGACCTCTGAGGACGAGCAGGCCGCCCTCAGGGTCATTGCCGCCGACGATGAGGTGGACTACGATTTCAACGCCATCAAGCATACGCTGGCACAGGAGATCGCCGCCGACCCCGGCAAGGTGGATGCCGCCCTGGATCTGCTCATGGTCATCAAATATCTGGAGCGCATCGGCGACCACGCCGTGAACCTGGCCGAGTGGGTGGAGTTCGTCCGCAGCGGGCGTTATCATAACGAAAATATGTTCTGATCTTTTGTTTCTGTAAAAATTTGAGCTTTTTGCAATTATTTCTGTGCCCCGCCCGTATTATAGGCAGAAAGGCTTCCCCAGAAAGCCTGATGAACTGCCTGATGAACTGGCTGCGGCGGCATCCCCCTGTCCCCGCCCGCCGCTGCCGCAACGGAGGGTTTTAACGCTATGGTACAGACCAAGAATTTCCCGCTGGAAACGCGCGGCGAGGCGGTCAGCCGCGAAGCGCTGGTCCAGGCGGCATTACAGGAGATCACCCAGAATTACCGCGAAGCAAGCCTTTCCAATGTGGCCCGCAGCTACGGCGTTTCGCTGGCGTATGTCAGCGAGTGCGTCCGGGCCCAGACCGGAAAGACCTATAAGGAGCTGCTGCAGAAGCACCGGATGGAGACCGCCGCCCGCCTGCTGCGCCGCAGCGACCTGAACATCCAGCAGATCATCACCCAGGTGGGCTACGAGAACACCAGCTACTTCTACCGCCTGTTCCATGAGCGGTATGGCCAGAGCCCCCGGGAGTACCGCCGGGCACGCAGCCAGCGCACATAAGTGCATCAGTGAACGACCCTCTCCGCCTTTGCAGCAGGCTTTGACGGAGAGGGCCGTTTTGTGTTATATTAAAGCAGAACGATCAGGGCGGGCAGCGGCCTGCCGGAAGAGAGGTTGGATGAAGATGTTTCGTGGAGCAAGACGTGCAGATCTGGATGCGATCCTGAAAATTTATGCCCGCGCCCGGCAGGCGATGGCGGATTCCGGCAACCCCACCCAGTGGGGAGATCATTTCCCGCCGCAGGAGCTGCTGGAAGAGGACATTGATTCCAACCGGTTGTTTCTCTACCTTGTCAACGGCGAGCTGGAGGGCGTGTTTGCCTTTATCCTTGGCCCGGACCCCACCTATGCCCGGATCGAGGATGGCAAGTGGCTGAACGATACCCTGCCCTACGGCACCATCCACCGGCTGGCTTCGGCGGGCAGGCACCCCGGCGTTGCCGCCGCTGTGATCACCTGGTGTCTGGAGCACTGCGAGAGCCTGCGGGCCGACACCCACGCCGACAACAAGATCATGCAGCACCTGCTGGAAGAAAACGGCTTTACCAGGTGCGGCATCATCCATGTGGAGGATGGCACGCCCCGCATTGCCTACCAGAAAATGTCCCTTACCCTGCCTTTGCGCCGGGATTGAACCGCAAAAATGCGCCGCCCCACCGGAAACGATGGAGCGGCGCTGTTTTTATGCAGTTCTGTCAGGCGTGGAAGGGAGCGGGTGGGCCTGCGTTCAGGAAGCGGCAGCTGCTGCCGGAGCTTCCGGGGCGGGCTGCTCTGCCGCAGTTTCTTCCGGCGTGGGCTGGAAATACTTCTCGTACAGCTCCATGCCGATGCGGTAGCCCTGCCACACGATGACCGCCGTGCCTGCACCGGCCACGCCGATGATGGCGGCAGTGCCCAGAATGCTGGGCTCGCTCTCGATGGTGGCATCCCGGTACTGGGCTTCCACGGTCACGATGCTGCCCTTGGCCACGCTGCCCGCCGGGATGGTAAAGCTCTCCTCGTTGTAGGCGACCGCCGGGTTGCCCAGCAGGCTGGCTTCATCCATGGCCCACAGGTCGAACACCATGCCCTCGGGCACGGCGCTCTGGTTCAGCGTCACCTTGACCTCGGCATCCACCGGCACGCTGGCGCTGGTCATGGCTTCGCCGCCGTTGTAGGTGAACGTGCCGCCTTTTACCGTCAGGGTGTAGGTGGGGGCTTCGGGTTCGGGCTCGGGTTTGGGTTCCGGTTCGGGAATCTTCTCCCAGTTGGCGTAAAGGGTGAACCGGCCGGTGGGAGCGCCAGTGAAATCATAAGGGTTGCCATCTTTGGTGAGCCAGCCCTTGAACTCGTAGCCGGAAACGGTGGGAATTGTGGTGGGAGCTGTCAATGTTTCGCCCGTTTTGACGGATACTGTTATCATCCGCTTTGCTTCAGGCACTTTGTCGCCATAGTCGAAGGTGACGAGAGTGGGGACATAGTCAGAAAGAGCAGAAATAACGCTTTCACTTGTGCCAGAGTAGCGGATGTCATTCAGGCTAGTACAACCAGTGAAAACATTCGAGCCAATTGAAGTTACGCTGCTGGGAATCGTGATACTAGTCAGGCTAGAACAATTCTTGAAAGCCCCGGGGTCAATAGTTGTCACACTATCAGGAATCGTGATACTGGTGAGCTTAGTGCAGTTAAAAAAAGCACCCAATTGGATAGAAGTTACGCCGTCGGGGATTACAATACTGCTCAATTCAGAACAACCAGAAAAAGTATGAGGCCTGATAGAAGTTATGTTATTTGTTGAAAGTGTTATGCTGCTTAAATTGGTGCAAGACTCAAAGGCATTCGCATCGATATATGTGACACTTTGTGGAACTGTAATGTTAGTGAGGCTGGAACACTCAGAAAAAACCCCTTCGCCAATAGATACTACGCTATCTGCAATATCAACATGAATTAGCTTGCTAAACCAAGTAAAAGCAAGATTACCAATTGAAGTTACACCGGGAGAAACGACAACAGAGGTGATTTGCTTCCGGAAACTGCACCATGGTTGATGACCGCTAGTTAGATAATCTTCCATTGCACCACTGCCGCTAATCGTCAATGTATAGGTGCTTGAACCATCCGTGTTTTCGGTCAGCCGCCAAGTGACACCAGACCCATCTCCAGCTGCGCCGCAATTGCCGCTTTTAGGCGGGTCCGGGTCGGGAATCTTTTCCCACTTGGCGTAAAGGGTGAGCTGGCCGGTAGGAGCGCCAGGGAAATCATACAGCTCGCCATCTTCTGTGAGCCAGCCCTTGAACTCGTAGCCGGAAACGGTGGGAAGGGTGGTGGGAGCTGTCAATGTCCCGTCCGTTTTGACGAACACTTTTATCATTCGCTCTGCTTCAGGCACTTTGTCGCCATAGTCGAAGGTGACGAGAGTGGGGGCATAGCCAGAAAGAGCAGAAATAACGCTTTCACTTGTGCCAGAGTAGCTGATGTCATTCAGGCGAGTACAACCATCGAAAACCTCCCAGCCAATTGAAGTTACACTGCCGGGAATCGTGATACTGGTGAGTGTGGTGCAATCTTTAAAAGCGCAGTGACCAATGAAAGTTACACTGCCGGGAATCGTGATACTGGTGAGGTTGGTGCAATTATTAAAAGCGTAGGAACCAATGGAAGTTATATTATTTGAAAGTGTGATGCTGCTTAAATTTGTGCATTCATTAAAAACAACTCCTCCGATATATGTGACACTTTGCGGAATTTTAATGTCAGTAAGGCTGGAGCAATAAGAAAAAGCCTGCGAGCCAATGGATATTACACTATTTGCAATATCAACATGAATTAGCTTGCTAAACCCTTTGAAAGCGCATTCTCCAATCGAAGTTACGCCGGGAAAAATGACAACGGAGGTGATTTGATCACAGAAGCTGTTCCATGGCTGAGAATAGCTAGTTGAATAATCTTCCATTGCACCACTGCCGCGAATCGTCAATGTATAGGTGCTTGAATCATACGTGTTTTCGGTCAGCTGCCAAGTGACACCAGATCCATCTCCAGTTGCGCCGCAATTGCCGCTTTTAGGCGGGGCCGGGTCCTCTGCCCACGCTGTGATTGCCGACACAGGCAGGAGCGTTACCGCCATGCACAGCGCCACCAGAAGGCTGATAAGTCGTTTCTTCATAGGGAATCCCTCACTTTCTTTGGGCCGGAAGTGGAGCTCCGGCAAAAATGGATGCTCTCACTTCCTTAAATACACGCCGCGCGGAATCCTTTCACCCTTTTTCAAAAAAATTTAAAAAAAAAAAAACGAACTGCAAAACAGTCCGTTTTCGGGTCATCTTTCGTAATGTGTCCAAAGGCTTAAAATCTTGATGGTTTGCTCTTCTTCAAAAACATCATACACAAGGCGGTGCTGTACGTTGATGCGCCTGCTGTACGAGCCGTTCAAATCGCCCACCAGCTTTTCATAGGGCGGCGGGTTCTGGAACGGATTTTCTTTTATAACGGAGATCAGCGCCTTCGCCTTTTCGTCAAGATGGGCGGATTTCAGCTTTGGAATGTCCTTGAGCGCGGTTTTCGTATAAACAATCTTGTACATTTACCACTCCACAGCCGATTCGTCAACACAATCTTCCAGCGGTTCGGCCTTGGCCGCCATGAGCTTTTCCCGCATTCCCGGCACGGAGACGAGATAAAGCGTTTCCATAATGCCGCTGTAATCTTCTTCCGAAAGCAGAACAGCGTTGCCGTCTTTGGTGCAGATGTTCAGCGGTTCATTGTACTTTACGGTCTGCTCTACATACTGGAAAGCATTCTTGCGAAAGTTCGTGATATTAGTGGTCGTCATCGTGCATCACCTCTTATGTACATAATAGCGTACACACTGCGCGGTGTCAAGACCTTTTTTGCCGAACTTGGGGCTTGTGGAGCGGGGGCAATCGTTCTATAATACAAGCTGTGAAATGAATCACAAAAGGGGTGGAACGTATGGACAAAAAACTGAACGAGGCCGTGGCGGCGCTGCGGCCCCAGATGGTGGCGGCGCTCCAGCGGCTGGTGCGCAGGCGCAGTGTGGAGGCCGACCCGCTGCCGGGCAAGCCCTTTGGCGAGGAGGTGGATGCCTGCTTTGCCGAGGCGCTGGCCCTCTGCCATGAGCTGGGCTTTGAGACCACCGACATGGATCGGTACATCGGCTGGTGCGAGATCGGCACCGGGGACGAGATGGTGGCGGTGCTGGGGCATCTGGACGTGGTGCCCGAGGGCGAGGGCTGGCATCACCCGCCCTACGCCGCCGAGATCGAGGGCGGCAGGCTGTATGGCCGGGGTTCCATTGACGACAAAGGCCCGGTGGTGGCCAGCCTGTTCGCGCTGAAAGCCATCCGGGATCTGGGCATTCCGCTCAACCGCCGTGTCCGGCTGCTGTTCGGCCTGAACGAGGAGACCAACGACCGGGACGTGCTGTACTACAAGGCCCACGGCGGGGAGATCCCGGTGCTGGGCTTCACCCCGGACGGCGAGTATCCGCTCATCAACGGCGAAAAGGGCATCCTGAACGAGAGCTATGCCGTGCAGCTGCACCAGACCGGGGCCTGGCAGCTGAGCAGGGTGCAGGGCGGCGTGGCCGGCAATGTGGTGCCGGACTACGCCTGCGCTGTGCTGACCGCCCCGGCGGGGGCCGCCCTGCCGGATGCGGAGCACATCACCGTGACGGCCATCCCCGGCGGCTATCAGGTGGAAGCGGTGGGCGTTTCGGCCCATGGCAGCCACCCGGAGCAGGGCGAAAACGCCATTGGGCGGCTGGTGTGCTACCTTGACCGGCTGCCGCTGGAGGGGGATGCCAAGCAGGCCGTGCACTTTCTGGCCGAGAAGCTGGGCACCGACCCCTACGGCGAGCGCCTGCTGGGCCACCGGCTGGAGGATGCGCTCTCCGGCCCCATGAGCTGCAACTGGGGGCTGATCGAGGGCGACGCGCAGCATCTGTGGGTCAAGCTGAACTATCGCTATCCTGTGACCATGGAACGGGCAGACTGCCAGCCCGCTGTGCAGGCCGCCTTTGAGGCCGCAGGCTGGGCGCTGGATGGGCAGGTGCACAAGGAAAAGCTCTATTACCCTGCCGAGACCCCGCTGGTCAGCGCCCTGCTGGAGGTTTACCGGGATGCCACCGGCGACAATGCCCCGCCCAAGTGCATCGGCGGCGGCACCTACGCCAAGATGCTGCCCAATGTGGTGGCCTTTGGCCCCCTGTTCGCGGGGGACCCGGTCACAGAGCATCAGCCCGATGAATGCATCGATCTGGAACGTCTGGTGCAGAACGCCCAGATCATTGCAAACGCCATTGTCAAGCTGGCAAACCTGCCGCTGGAATAAGAAGGAGGACGGGACTATGAAGATCACACAGGTGCGGCTGGGCCGCATTTCCACCCCGCTGCGGGTGCCGTTCAAAACGGCACTGCGCACTGTGAACAGCGTTGAGGATGTTATCGTGGAGCTCCACACCGATACCGGTGCGGTGGGCTACGGCGAAGCACCCCCGACCGGTGTCATCACCGGCGACACCACCGGGGCCATCCTCGGTGCCATTCAGGATCATATCGCCCCTGCCCTGCTGGGCCGCGACCTCGATGAATTTGAGGATCTGACCGCCGCCGTGCAGAAGGCGCTTGTCCACAACACCAGCGCCAAGGCCGCTGTGGACATGGCCCTGTGGGATCTGCTGGGCCAGAAGTACAGCGCCCCTGTTTATCGGATGCTGGGCGGTGCCCGCAAAAACATCGTGACCGATATCACCATCAGCGTCAACCCGCCCGAGGAGATGGCCCGGGATGCCCGCACCGCCGTCCAGCGCGGCTACGACTGCCTGAAGGTCAAGGTAGGCATTGACCCGGAGCTGGATGTGGCCCGCCTTGCCGCGGTGCGGCAGGCCGTGGGCCGGGACATCAAGCTCCGCATCGATGCCAATCAGGCCTGGAACGCCAAGCAGGCGGTCCGCATCCTGAACCAGATGCAGGAGAAGGGGCTGGACATTGAGTTCGTGGAGCAGCCCGTGCCCGCCGCAGACCTTGAGGGGATGCAGTATGTCACCCGCCATGCCGATGTGCCCGTACTGGCCGACGAGAGCGTGTTCAGCCCGGCAGATGCCCTGCGGATCATGCAGACCGGCGCGGCCGACCTGGTGAACATCAAGCTGATGAAGTGCGGCGGCATCACCAATGCCCTGCGCATTGCCGCCGCCGCTGAGGTGTACGGCGTGGAGTGCATGATCGGCTGTATGCTGGAAGCAAAGATCTCGGTCAACGCCGCCGTGGAGCTGGCCTGCGCCAAGAAGATCATCACCAAGATCGACCTCGACGGCCCGGTGCTCTGCAGCGAGGACCACATCCTCGGCGGTGCCGTGTTCAACGAAAAGAACATCACCGTCTCCGACGCGCCCGGCATGGGCATTCAGGGCTTTGTGCCCGGCAAGGTGTCCTATCTCGACTAAAACAGGAACAGACCGCATCCCGAAACACACGGGGTGCGGTCTCTTTTTGTGAATCTGTATTTCATGTACGGACAGTGAAAAAAGCTCGTGTCTGTATATGTTGAAATGAAAAACAAAAAAAGCGGGCAAAATCTTTGACTTTTCGGCCTACAAGGCGTATAATCGTACTTGTTCCGTGTAGAGGAATGGGGAAACTGTGCGCAATAGACGCACAATCTGGATAGGGGAGTAGAAAAGTTATGAAAACGTTGAAAGCGGTTGCGGCAAGGTACAACGCCACCAGCCTGATCCTGCGCATCGTCATCGGCCTTGTGGTCGGTGCGGTGCTGGCACTGGCGGTGCCCGGTGCGGGCTGGGTGGAAGAGTTCGGCAGCCTGTTCGTGGGTGCCCTGAAGGGCATTGCCCCGGTGCTGGTGTTCATTATCGTGGCCAGTGCGCTGGCGCAGGGCACGTCCAGGCTGGACCGGCGCTTTGGCACGGTCATCTGGCTGTACATGCTCACCACCTTCCTGGCCGCCGCCATTGCGGCGGCGACCA
>OHFL01001232.1_pt1 | contig 12322 bp, 13 predicted proteins | sample 1567491 | NCBI WGS metagenome assembly OHFL01 (sample SAMEA3879539, study PRJEB24766) | human gut metagenome | biome: human-associated habitat; feature: feces | place: USA | collected 1985/1987 | reverse complement strand
GGTATTATTATAATTTAACAGTGCTACTTTGTATTTGAATATCGTTTGCTAATAAATTCTATCATAATGGAGGATGAAAAATACAGCGGTTTTATCAGCGGATGTATCTTCCTGAATACACATTTTTTGTTTTGTCACGGCGCACAAAAAATACATAAAGTAAGATACCACCGCAAATCAAGAATAACGAAAGCACTTGTGATACTCTGATTCCGGAAATAATATAAAGGCTGTCCGTACGCAGTCCTTCAATCAAAAATCTTCCAAGACCGCCAATCACTCCACCATAGATGGCAAGCCCGCCTTTCCATATTTTGAAGATGGTAAGAATATCACCATACTAGGCAATGCTCCATCCCTCTATGCCAAATAAATTTTCAATCAAATACTTGCTCATATCAACACCTTTTCTACACAACCAGAAATTCATTTTCTTGTTCTATATATCTGCAAAAGATAAATATACCGCAAATAATTTCCGGGACAAAACCGCAAATATCTTCCACAGCCCATCCTCCTGCAATACCCTTGTGCATAATACGAAGAACCTCCGAATTGTGGGCGTTTATCAAAGAATAATTCTGGCTATTGTGCATGGTCAAAAGATATTCTTCGCCGTTCACAACAATATTGGCATTCTGCAAATTGGCCAGCCCACCACATTGGGATCATCACCATCTGCATATCCGGGGCAAGCAGAACCGACTAACTGATTTTCGTTGTCGGTCAGTAAATATTCCCGATTTCTTACATCACCGGAACTTGCTTTTGATTCATCGAGATAACGGGCGTCCGCCGTCAAAAGCAGCTCACCTGCGATGCTGAGAATCTTTCTTTGCGGACCGAGCAACGCACTTTTTATTCTTACCAAGGCAAGCTGAGATTCATTTTTATAAAGGACTCCTGCCTTTATCGTATATTTCATAACTGCGCCTCCTCTCTTATACAAGTGAATACAGGATGATTCCTGCAAATCCCGAACCTGCCATAACCCAAAGCGGATTCGGTTTCCACTTTCTTAAAACAATAATGCCAATAACAAAAATAATCACAGCAATCAAGTCCAAAGATGCCAAATCATTCGGAAGCGTTCTCTGTCCGTAGAGTGCCATAATCAACAGTGAGATACCCGCTGATGCGATCATTGCAATGACCGCAGGGCGAAGTCCGGCAAGAATGCCCTGCACCATATTCAATCCACGGAACCGATAATAGATATAGGCAAGGGTCATTACGATAACACAGGATGGAAACACACAGCCAACCGTTGCGATGACAGCACCGGGAAGACCTGCGACTTGGATACCAACAAATGTTGCTGAGTTGATGGCTATAGGGCCGGGTGTCATTTCAGCGATGGTCATAATATCCGCAAATTGTGTCATTGTCAGCCAAGGATGAATATCCACCACTTGATTCTGAATCAAAGGCATGGCAGCATATCCACCACCAATGCTGAATAATCCAATTTGAAAAAAGCTCCAGAACAATTCAATGTATATCACTGTTTATCACCTACTTTCCGCATTTTTCCTTGATGCCACGTATCCGCTGCTCCGATCACGCCACAGACAAGAATAATGGCTATGATATTCACAGAGAAAAAGCGAACGGCTACAAAAGAACCAAGCATAACAATAACAGGCAATAGTCGTTTTTTCTGAAAAATGGTTTTTGCCATATTGATCACAACATCACAGATTACTGCCGCCACTCCGCAGAGCATTCCTGCCATTACCATATTTACAATGGCATTATCTCGAAATGCCTGATAAAACATGGAAATGATAGAAATAATCATCAATGGCGGCAATATAGTTCCCAATACCGTGAGCATTGCGCCGGAAAACCCCGCCACATGATAACCTACCAAAATGGAAGCATTAACTGCTATTGCGCCTGGAGAAGACTGTGCGATTGCTGTCAGATCCATCATCTCATCTTCTTCAATCCAACCAAGTTCCTCCACGAATTTTTTTCGCATCAACGGAATGATTACAAATCCACCGCCAAAAGTGCAAGCACTCAGTTCAAAAGTGGAGAAAAACAATTTTTTATATTTTTGCAAGCTATTCATTTCTAAAAATGCCGTCCTTTCTATGTTTATTAACATTATACCGCTTGATTTCTGATAACGGAAATAATATAATTTTACAGAAACGATAAGTATTTTTATATAAGGGGATTGTTATGACGATACGACACATGATAATATTTCGTACCGTATGCGAAAATGGATATAATTCCACCAAAGCAGCGGAAGTTTTACACATGACACAGCCAGCAGTCAGCCTTGCCATTAAGGAACTGGAGCAATATTACGGAGTACACCTGTTTGACAGAATCGGCAGACGATTGCAAATCACCGATGCAGGTCAGCATTTTCTTCAATATGCGATACATATATCCGACTTGTTTTCAGATATGGAAACAAGGTTACGTGATTGGGATTCTAAAGGAGTTCTCCGTATTGGTGCAAGCATCACCATCGGCTCGCAGTTTTTACCGAACTATGTAAAGGCATTCTCTGAACTCTGCCCAGAGCTTGATGTCAGAGTTACCGTTGAGCAATCAGAACGTCTGGAACAAAAAATTTTGGCAAATGAATTGGATTGTGCGTTGATCGAAGGTATTGCACATGATCCAAATATCGTTTCGGAAGCCTACATGGAAGATCATTTGAGTGTTATATGCGGTACGGATAAAGGCTGGACACAGGGGCAAGTTATATCCATAGAAGATTTTCAAAGACAGCGATTTCTCTTGCGAGAAAAAGGCAGTGGCACACGAGAGGTGTTTAACCGTGTAGTTGAACAGGCTGGCATCCACATTACACCAGTATGGGAAGCAATGAGCACAACAGCACTGGTCAATGCTGCAATCAATGGATTAGGAATTGCTGTATTACCGCATCGAATGATTCTTCCGGCTCTGCGACAAGGCTTGATTTGTACTGTCAAAGTAGAGGGGTTGAGTTTCAGCCGAAATTTCCATATAATTCATCATAAAGATAAGTTTTTAACAACTTCTGCCAAGCGATTTATTACTTTGTGCAGAGATTTTGAGACTGATTACCCCTTGCCTTGTTACAACGGACTATATGAATAAAAGATTAGAGCCGCAGTCCAATCACATGACTACGGCTCTTGCAATATTAGTATAAAGATTTATATTCAGTTACAGTTTTCAGATATGCTTCGGGATTGCCGTTCAGTATCAGCTCAGCGTATGCACCGGGTCATTGTAAATCAGATAATCTAGCTAGAACAATAAAAAAATATAGAAAGGCTCGAAAACTTACTATGGAGCAATTAAGTGAAAAAAGTGGAATAAATTTATCAACATTAAAGAAATATGAAACTGATAATAGAAATCCTAAACTAGAACAGCTTTCTAAAATTGCAGAAGCGTTAGAAGTAAGTGTATTTGAATTTTTAGACATAGAGGTAAAATCTGTAAACGATATTATATCTCTTGTTAATAAAATGAATATAGCTACTGATATTGATAATGATAAAGTATGTATTTCTTTTAAGAATAAAGAAATCAATAATTGTTTAAAAGAATACGCTGTAGATTACAAAAAAGACAATATATTAATTGAAAAAACAGAAACTAATTATGAATCTACACTTACAAGACTTATGCTTATAAATGACAAGCTCAGATAAAAATAAATCATTGCAACAGTGACCAAATTCTCGTGCAAGTGCGGATATTAACTCGTTGCTCACATAAATACAAAAATAAAATCCTGGTTTCACTTCGTATAACTTGCCATCAACCTTAAGACTAACCGCACATAACGCTATGCATCCACGCTTAATACGTATGCCTTTTATCCTTTCAGCTGCCTGGACTGCCATATTTCCACCATACTTTCCATCACCAGCAACCGGCATGTTTAATATAATCTTATCTTTATCCTCGTATACTATATCCATCTTAACTAATAATTCCAATACTCTTAATCCACTTTGTAAAAAGTACTTTCCACTCACCAGTCTGTGCAAAATCATCACCACAGCCATAACCATGGCCACCTGTTCTGAATATATGAAGTTCAGCACTTACCCCGGCTTTTCTTGCTGCCATATAAAAGCCCACACTGTTCTCAGACAATGTTGTTCTGTCATCATCCGTTTCACATATAAATACTGGCGGCATATCCGGTCTTACAAGCTTATCCGGATTATACTTATGCAGTATCTTTGCCTTACCGTCACTGATTCTCTCAAGCACCTGTTCCTCAGACATATATCTTTTGCCTGCTTCAATACAATCGTCAATACTTATGACCGGATATGAACAAACAGCAAAATCTGGTCTTGCTGATAGTTTATCATATTCATCCTTATACTTATAATCCGCATACACATCACTTTCATACGCTGTTGATAATAACGCTGCCATAAAGCCTCCTGCTGAAAAGCCCATAACGCCTATCTTAGCTTCATCTATACCGAATTCCTGCGCCCTTCCTCTTATAACTCTCATTGCGCGCATAGCATCTATAAGTGGGACATCCTCTGCATTATCATGTTCATCTGATGGAAGTCTGCATTCAAGAACAAATGCAGCTATTCCCATACTATTAAGCCACTTTGCAACATCTTCACCTTCAAAGTTGTATACAAGGCGTCTGAACGCACCTCCTGGAATAATCAATACTGCCGGAATCCTTTGTCTGTCTGTACTGTTACCAATACCATCAGGTATATAAGGAACAATATCCGGATCTGTAATGTTCTGCACTATATGCTTTACTCTTCCATCAGGCATATCTTCAGTGTAATATTTTCTTGTAAGCTTAAGGTTCTGCGAACCCGGAGCCCCATGCTCAAACAGCCTTATCTTGTTTACTGGTGTCTTAAACACCTCATTCTGCGTATCTGTCATGTCTACTCATCCCTGCTCTCAAGAAACAAAAGCTTATTAGCCTGTATGCTCAGCTCATCATAATGCATAAGCATATCACTCTCATCATATTCTTCCGGAATCACTTTATAGCCTTCAAACCTTATAAGATTCTTGAAATATTCTTCCACATCTGCTGTCTGCTTAACAACAACCTCACTGAATGCCACTCCCTCTTCTGACTCCTGAAAATCTGGTCTGTAAAGAAGCTCACCGGTAATTATATTTTCTTTATCGGCTACAAATACAGCTTTGGCATAATATTTGTTACTGTCCGTTGTCGCAAGACGTATTCTTCTTGGTGGTGCCATCGTCTTATCATTCATGGCATTCGCTTTTCTGACTTCTTCTGAATCAAAATATTCCTTTTCAATTATCATATTTAACCTTCTTTCTGTCATATAAATCACTCATAGTTTTACAATATCCAAAACAGGACGATATATTTAAGGTTCTTATGGATATATGTTCTAAACAGGCTTTTGTATCATGGGAAACTATTTTTCCATTTTTTAGCCCCAAAATGGAATTTATTTTTCACTTTCTTTTCCCCAGTTTTGCATTAAATAAATTCATTTTCTTCTTTTCACCTTGCTTCTTTTTGAAAAATTATATTTCCTTTTTTATGAAGAATTTCGGAAAATTAGATTTGCGTGATACAAAGAAATAATTATCTACCACTATGCTAACTCACATAGTGCTAAACGTCAATTATTTCTTACCATTATATTTCATCTGGTCTGACTTCTGTTGAATTAACTTCACGCACCATCTGCATCATATGATTTTTATTCATATCACCATTATCAGGAACTAATATAAGTTCGTGTATGCTGCTTGGTAAAACATATAGCCCTTTACAATTATTAAAGCCAGCTAATTATGAGATATCAAAAACAAGGAAATACAAGAATGATATTGGAAAGATAGAAAACATGGAATACGATAAAATATCCGATTTTTATACATGTAAGAATAACAGGAAACTTACAGTATCACATATAAGACACAATAAAACTAAAACAGGACATGCAGTTCAGAAGATACCTAAGCAAAGGGACTGCGAATATACTCGCTTAAAGTACTCTTTTAGCAATTGCAAGAAACATAAATAAACTTCATAATAAGATTCAGAACGGGAAGACAGGAACACATTTATTTCCTTTAAAAAGTGCCTGAATTTAGAAATATCAAAATAAAAATTTTTAAAACCTATATAGGTTTATTAAAGTACGCCAATTTTTGGAACATCCCATTCATTTTAATAAATAGTAACTTAAAAATCGTATTTTTATAGGAAAAAGAGGCTGGTACCCTAACGATTTTCAATCGTTAAAGCGACAGCCCCTTATTTGCTTTATTCTACAAACACAATCATTACTTTTCATTCCTGTCAATCTGTAAATTATTGTAATATTGCATTGGAGTAACACCATATTCTTTCTTAAATGCTCTAAAAAAATGATTATACCCTCCAAATCCACCAAGCGCATATACCTCATGAATACTTTTCCCCTGCTCTATATAATGGCGGCATAAATCAAGTCTGCTCTTTACAATGTATGAATGAGGTGTCTCACCTGTCATTTTTTTAAACTCTCTTACTATATGATAACGGCTTATATAAAATTCATTTTCCAAGCGCTCCAACGAGATATCTTCTGTCAAATGTTCTCTGATATAAATAAAAATATCATCCATTACAACGTGTTTTTTCTTATTCGTCTTAATCTGTACATCCTCCTGAACAGATGAGCGAAGTGCAAGTACAAGAATCATAGTTAATAGGCTTTTCTCGTATAATGAGCGGGCAAATTTAGGCGGCTCATTATTCATCGAATAGAGCTTTTTTGATATATTCTTTATAAGCATAGCCGATTCAGTCTCAGAATGAACAATCTTAACTTGATACGGAACAAAATCAAACGCTTCATCAAGTCTTGTTTCTTCATCTGACAATTTCCTTAAAAGTTCTCCACCTATATAAAGAACATAAACTTCAAGAGGATACTTATTTTTACGATATTCAAGCTTTACTTTATTACCTGGCTTAATAAATATCAAATCCTCCATAGTACATACAATATTATCATCCTCCTGGTGCATATACCCTATCCCACCAGCTATAAATACAATTGTATAGCTCTTCTTTTGCCCAAAGCTTCGCTGGGTACTATCCAATATTTTCAAATATTCCATTTTGTAGCCTTGCTTTTTCATATGTCTATTTTGTACACTTTCCTATTATATTTTTTGTTCATTTCGTCAAAATATACAATATATCAATTTTTCGTAGTTTGCAAGCAATATTTGTATATGGATATCAGCATAACCACAATATAATAAGATTGTAGCTACCAAAACAATATAAATTTGGGAGGTAAATTATCATGAAAGAAACAAGACCTTTTTCCATGAAGGACAAAATTGGTTACACTCTTGGCGATTTGGGATGTTGCTGTACTGAGCAGTTCCGTGCCATGTATCTTGCTATTTTTTATACACTGGTATTAAAAGTTAATCCAGTACACGTAGGAATCCTTATGCTTATTACAAAGTTTTGGGATGCTATAAATGACCCTTTAATTGGTGCACTTGTTGATAGCCACAAAAACAAAGGAAAAGGAAAATTTATTCCTTGGATTAAATTCTTTGCTTTTCCAACTGCAGTACTCTGTATATTAGGATTTGTTAACGTAAGCAATTTCGCTTATGGTGCACGTATTGCTTATATGTTCATTACATATATTGTTTACGAAATTATGTACACATGTGTCAGCGTTCCATTTGGTAGTCTTTCAAGTGTAATGACTGATGATGTTAACCAACGTACTGACCTTTCTCGTTTCAGAAGTCTTGGCGGTACAATTTTTATGACAGTTATCGTTATTGCTGGACCATTATTCTTATATAAAGATAACCAGCCAGTACCTAGCCATTTCCTTATTATGTCAGCAATCTGTGCAGTTATTGGATTAATCTGTCTTATGTTTACATCTCATTGGTGTAAAGAGCGTATTATTACAGAGCCAGTTGTTGAGAAAAAAGAAAAGCTTAACTACTTCCAGGTAATTAAAGATATTACTAAAAACAAAGCATTACTCGGAGTTATGTTATCAAGCTTTATCGGTATTGTTGGAGCAGGTATGGTTAACGGATTAAATACTTATTTATTCCGCGATTATTTTGGAAATGTTGCCATCATGGCAGTTTCAGGTATGTTAAGTGTAATCTGGTCACTTATTGCATTCGTAGGCACAAAATTTGTTGCTAAGAAATTTGGAAAGAAAGAATGGATTATGTACAGTGCAACTTTCTCAGTTGTTGTTTATGCTATTTTATTCTTCTTCCCACTTGAAAATCCTATGCTCTTTATTATCATCAACGGAATCTGCTATCTTGGAGTAAGTGGTTTCCAAGTATTAGTTTGGGCACTTGTAAATGATGCAATTGATTATCAGGAACTTCAGACAGGAAAACGTAATGAAGGAATTGTATACTCAGCATATACATTTTTCCGTAAACTTGCTAATGCTGTATCAGGAAGTATGAGTAGTTTTGCACTTGCAATTGCTGGATTCCAGGTTAATGAAGCTGTCCAGAATGAAGCATTCTCAGGACATCTTTGGAAAACATATACAGGTTTATATGTTGTAGGATATTTATTAGCTGTTCTGGTATTAAAATTTATCTACCCTCTTACAAAAGAGAAAACAGCTGAAATGTTACAGGATTTAGCTGACAAGCGAAATGCTGCTACTGCAGAATAAAATTAGAAACGGAGGTATTTTAAATTGACAAAACAAGTAGAAATCACAAACCGTGATGGACACATCTTACGCGGAATAGTTAACATTCCAGAAGATGGCACAAGATTTCCTGCTATTGTAAATGTACATGGCTTTACAGGGAATAAAAGCGGTTACAAAAGTATTTATACGCACACAGCCAGATTCTTAGCTGAACATGGATTTGCCAGTGTCCGTTTTGATTTATACGGAAATGGTGAAAGTGATGGTGAATTCGAGGACATGACCTTTACAGGTATCCTACACGATATCGAGGATATTATAAACTGGACTAAAACACAAGATTTTGCCAATCCAGATAAGATTATCTTATCTGGTCAGAGTATGGGAGGATACGCAGCTGCTACTGCCGCTCCTATTGTTAATCCTTATGCTCTCATACTTATGTGTCCAGGTGCTGGAATGTGGTTTGGATGTAAGGATCGTGCTGAAGCCATGGAAGCTAAGGGGATCACCAAGGCCGATATTGAAGGACTCACTTTCCCAACATCTTTTAATCATGATTTATTTAATTATGAGCCATTCTCGTCAGCAGAAGGGTACAACGGACCAGTCCTCCTTATAAGAGGAACTGCAGATGATTTGGTAGATGATGCAACATGCCATAGATATGAGTCACTTTACAATGGAAAATGCAATTATAAAACGATTGAAGGCGCTAACCACAATTTTGCCAGTGCTTTTGCAAGAGCAGAATTAGACAAATTAATGTTAGAGTTTTTAACACCACTTAAATAGTATACTCAATTTGAAAGGAAGTATGAACAATGAAATTATTAGAGCCTATAAAAGTTGGAAATATTGAGTTTAAAAACCGTATTATGTTCCCACCACTTACAACAGGATATGAGGAAAAAGATGGTTCAATTGGAGAACAAAGTTTTCGTTTTTACGAGCGTCTCGCAAAAGGCGGTGTCGGATATATAGTAATTGGAGATGTTGCACCACTTCCAACATTCTCTCCTACACCAAAGCTTTATTCACCTGAGCAGGTTCAAAGCTTCAAAAAACTTGCTGACGCATGTCATGAAAATGGTGCAAAGCTTGGAATTCAGTTATTCCATCCTGACTACAATGTCAAAGCTTTAAACGATATGTTCCATCAGGGCAAAATGCAGGAAGCAAGAGCTAAACTTCACCATGATATGCAGCACTTTGTAAATGAAGTAACTGCAGAAGAACTTGATGAAATAATAAAGCATATGGAAAACTGTGCTATCTTAGCACACGAAGCTGGTGTTGATTGTATTGAAGTACATGGAGACCGTCTTGTTGGTTCTCTCTGCTCTCCTATTTTAAATCATAGAACTGATGAATATGGCGGTGACCTGGCTAATCGTACACGTTTTGCATTAACACTTGTAAAAAGATTAAAAACAATCGTACCTGACATGGTTATCGACTACAAGCTTCCTATAGTTACTCCTCTTGGAGAAAATAGTTTTAGAGGAAAAGGTGGTCTTCCATTTGATGAGGCTTGCATTTTTGCAAAAGAATTAGAAGCTTGCGGTGTTGACACATTACATGTTGCACAGGCTAACCATACAGGAAATATGGGTGATACAATCCCTGCCATGGGAACACAGCCATACGGATTTATGGTTTCTTATTCTAAAAAAATAAAAGAGCTTGTATCTATTCCTGTATCTGTAGTAGGCCGTATCGTTACACCAGAAGCTGCCGAAGCAGTTATTGCAAATGGTTCTGCTGATATCATTGGATTAGGTCGTTCTCTTCTCACAGACCCTGACTTTGCAAACAAATGCGCAGATGGACATTGCTGTAATGTCAGAACATGTATGATGTGCAATAAGGGATGTACAGATAATATTCAGAATCGTGCGTTCTTAAGTTGTGTACTTAATGCTGAAAACGGTTACGAAGCAACACGACATATAACTCCTGCAGCATCATCAAAGAAAATAGCTATTATTGGTGCTGGTATTGCTGGACTTGAAGCTGCACGTGTTGCTGCATTAAGAGGTCATAGTGTAACCATTTTTGAGAAATCACTTCAGATTGGTGGTCAGTTACTTATTGCTAGTGTACCTCCAAGAAAAGAAGAAATGATGAGAAGTATTAATTATTATGCAAATGTACTTCCTGAATTAGATGTTACATTCAGGCTAGGTGAAGAATTCACATCACAGGATTATAATTCATTCGATGAAGTAATTGTGGCAACAGGTGCGAACAACGCAATAATCCCTGTTCCTGGCAAAGATCTTCCAACTGTTACAAGTGCATGGGATGTGCTTGCCAAGAAAGAAATCGTATTCGGTAATGTTTCTGTAATCGGTGGTGGTCTTGTAGGTGTTGAGACAGCTGAATATCTGGCTTCACGTGGATGTAAGGTTACAATTATTGAAATGATGGATCAGATTGCAAAAGAAGAAAGTAACACTATTTTACCTACTCTAATGAGGGAATTAGAGCATTATAATGTTCAAATAGTAACATCTGCAAAATTATCAGAAATCAAAGATGATTCTGTAGTTGTTGAAAAAACAATAGACGACAATACATCAACAGAAGAAATTGCTTCAGACTTTGTTGTAATGGCTGTTGGTGCAAGAAAGAACCTTCCAGAGCTTTCTGATTGTCCTCTCCCACTTCACTATATTGGTGATTGTGCTGGAGAACGTCCAAGTAATATTGATCATGCTATTAAATCAGCATATGATGTGGCATGTGAAATATAAATTATTAATTACCCCATTACCACAAAATCCATGTTCCAATTTAAGGAACATGGATTTTTATTTAAGCATTGCTCGCTACTTTATCAAGAAGTCTTGCGGAATCTCGCTTTGCTTTTCTTGTTGAGTGAGCATAAATATTCATTGTGGTACTGACATCAGAGTGTCCTAACAGTTCCTGTACATCTTTCGGAGCAGCCCCATTGGAAAGCAGGTTGCTGGTGTAAGTGTGACATAACTGGTGGAAATGAAAACCATCAAATCTAAACGTTGATTTGCCGTCTGTTTCCTAACCGGAGCAGGCGTTTTTTTATTTCAGAAATGCACTTGTCCGCGGAAACTATACGAATCTGCAAAAAGGTATTCACGAAACAACAGAATATCTGGAAGTGTTTCTTCGAAACCTGCTTTTGAACGAAAAAAATGAACTTCAAAATCGAAATCTTCACATAAGCGGACTTTTGAATAATGAAAAAGTGGATATTCAAGATACAAAAGTGGACATTGAGAAGGAAAAAGTGGACATTGAGAAGGAAAAAGTGGATATTCAAGATGTAAAAGTGGACATTGAAAGCATACTTTCTGTGAAGGGCAGGGATTTCTCTGTTAAAACAACGGTTCATATTCATAGAATCTTTGAGAAGTTTGGTTTTGACGAGGTGTTTGGAAGAAGTGCAGTTATGCAGCTTCTTGAGTTGAAAAGTTCAGGTGCTTCGAAACTTCTCTCCAATTTGGTGCAGGCGGATCTTATTGAACCAGTATTCGGTCATGGAAAAGGAAAATATAAATTTAAGAAGTAATTTAATTTTCAGAAATACTTTTTTGAAAGTTAGAAATTATCATACACATAATGCTGAGGTTGCTAGAATGAAGTCGTCAGTTGTGCACTATCTCAAG
>OHFL01001225.1_pt1 | contig 12354 bp, 9 predicted proteins | sample 1567491 | NCBI WGS metagenome assembly OHFL01 (sample SAMEA3879539, study PRJEB24766) | human gut metagenome | biome: human-associated habitat; feature: feces | place: USA | collected 1985/1987 | reverse complement strand
CAGCGATTGGAGCATTTTTGCAGATTCCATTAGCCATTTTTAATGCAGTAGCCATTAATTCTTCTTGAGGAACAACAGCATTTACTAATCCAATAGCCAATGCTTTGTCGGCTTTGATGTTACGAGCTGTAAAGATCATTTCTTTAGCGATTCCAGCAGGTACTAAACGTGCTAAACGTTGAGTTCCACCAAAGCCTGGAGTAATTCCTAAACCTACTTCTGGTTGTCCAAAAATAGCATTTTCACTAGCGATACGAATGTCGCAAGCCATACTTAATTCGCATCCTCCACCTAATGCAAAACCATTTACGGCAGAAATTACTGGGCAGTGTAAAGTTTCAATTTGACGGAAGATCTTGTTTCCATAAGCTCCATATTCAGCCGCTTCTTCAACCGTTTTATCTTTCATTTCAGCAATATCTGCACCAGCAACGAAAGATTTGCTTCCAGCACCTGTGATGACTACACAATATGTGTCTTTGTCAGCTGAAACGGTGTTAACAGCTTCTTCTAAATCATTTAAAACAGCTGTTGATAATGCATTTAATGCTTTTTCACGATTGATTGTGATAATTGAAACGTGACCTTGTTTTTCTAATAATACGTTTTCCATGATTTTTCTCCTCTAATATTTAAATAAAAAGTGAAACAACGAGTGTTTCACTTTAGTTATTTCACTAGTTGTAGCTGTAGAATCCTTGTTTAGTTTTTTGACCTAATTTTCCAGCACGAACCATTTTCTTTAATAATGTACATGGACGATATTTAGGATCTCCTGTTTCAGTATATAATACTTCCATTACATCTAAAACAATGTCCAATCCAATTAAGTCACCCAAAGCCAATGGTCCCATTGGGTGGTTAGCTCCAAGTTTCATAGCTGTATCGATATCTTCAACACTTGCCAATCCTTCTTGGTAAATGAAGCAAGCTTCATTGATCATTGGAATCAAGATACGGTTAACTACGAATCCAGGTCCTTCAGCAACTTCTACTGGAGTTTTTCCTAATGATTTAGAGCATTCGATGATAGCTTCTTTTGTTTCAACAGGAGTATTTTCACCAGAGATAACTTCAACTAATTTCATACGATCAGCTGGGTTGAAGAAGTGCATACCGACCAGAGGACGGCTCAGGCCCTTGCCGATCTCGGTGATAGACAGGGAGGAAGTGTTGGAAGCGAAGATGCACTCGGGCTTGCAGATCTTATCCAGCTCACCGAAAGTGGTCTGCTTGACCTTCATATCCTCAAAAGCAGCCTCAACGATCAGGTCGCAGTCTGCGCACAGATTTTCCTTCAGGCCCGGAGTGATGGCTGCAACGATCGCGTCAGCCTTTTCCTGGGGGATCTTGCCCTTTGCAACCAGCTTCTCGTAGCCCTTCTTGATCTTTGCCAGGCCGTTCTCAGCCCACTCCTGCTTGATGTCGCACAGAGCAACGGTATTGCCCTCAACCTGTGCAAATGCCTTTGCGATGCCCTGGCCCATAGTGCCAGCGCCGATAACACCGATCTTCATAGGAAATCTCTCCTTTAATATCAAATAATATCAAAAATTATGTAATGGATTAGTTGTTGGTGAACACTGCCTTGGGCTTCGGTTTCTCACGGCTCAGGAAGCAGGCCATGCCCTCCTGCTGATCGTGGGTCTCGAAGCAATCGCCGAACAGCTTCTCCTCAACTTCCACAGCCTTCTCAATGGGCAGGCTGATGCCATCGTTGATGGCCTTCTTGCAGTTGCGCACTGCAATGGGAGCGTTCTTGGCGATCTTGCCGGCCAGCTTCAGCACGTTCTCCATCAGTTCAGCCTGCGGATACACGGCGTTGACCAGACCAATGCGGTAAGCCTCGTCTGCCTTGATGTTCAGGGCAGAGTAGACCAGCTGCTTTGCCATGCCCATGCCGACCAGACGTGCCAGACGCTGGGTGCCGCCGAAGCCCGGGGTGATGCCCAGACCAACTTCGGGCTGACCAAACACAGCGTTGTCAGAGCAGATGCGGATGTCGCAGCTCATGGCCAGCTCATTGCCGCCGCCCAGTGCAAAGCCGTTGACGGCTGCAATGACGGGGATGGGGAAGCTCTCGATCATCAGGAACACGTCATTGCCCAGCTTGCCGAAGGCCTCGCCCTCTGCCTTGGTCATGGTGCTCATGGAGCCGATATCAGCGCCTGCAACGAAGCTCTTGTCGCCTTCGCCGGTCAGGACGATGCAACGGATGGTCTCCTGATCGACAGCCTCAAAAGCTGCCTTCAGGTCTGCCAGAACCTCGGGGTTCAGGGCATTCAGTGCCTTGGGACGGTCGATGGTGATGATCTCGACAGCGCCCTGCACCTCGGTTTTTACAAAAGCCATTGTGAAAACCTCCAATTCAGATTCTCAGTGTTTCAAAACAGCTCCCGCGCCCCGGCAGAGTCTCCGGTCTGAGCCGGGGCGCGGGCTGTCGTTCAATTCAATTCCAAAGGGGGAGCTTACATCTCAACGATGGTAGCGCAGCCCATGCCGCCGCCGATGCACAGGGTAGCCAGGCCCTTGTGAGCACCACGGTGCTTCATAGCGTACAGCAGAGTGACCAGGATACGAGCGCCGGAAGCGCCGACCGGGTGGCCCAGAGCGATGGCGCCGCCGTTGACGTTCACCTTGCTCATATCGAAGTTCAGAGCCTGGCTGACAGCCACAGACTGCGCAGCAAATGCCTCGTTTGCCTCGATCAGGTCCATATCGGCAACGGTCAGGCCGGTCTTAGCCATGACCTTCTTGGTGGCAGCGATGGGGCCCAGACCCATGACCTCAGGCTCAACACCAGCCAGAGCGCCAGCGACCCAGGTTGCCAGAGGCTCAACGCCCAGCTCCTTGGCCTTTTCTTCGCTCATAATGACCAGAGCAGCAGCGCCGTCGTTGATGGCGGAAGAGTTGCCTGCGGTCACGATGCCGTCCTTGGTGAAAGCGGGCTTCAGGGTTGCCAGCTTCTCAACCGGGGTCAGACGGGGGCCTTCATCGGTATCGAACACGGTGTCGCCCTTCTTGCCCTTGATGACAACAGGAACGATCTCGTCCTTGAAAGCGCCGTCCTTGATGGCCTTGTCGGCCTTGACCTGGCTGTTGTAGGAGAACTCATCCAGCATCTCGCGGGTGATGGGGCTGTAGCCGTACTTCTTCTGGAAGGTCTCGTTGGTGCAGACGTTCTCAGCGGTCATGCCCATATGCTTGTTGAAGCCGGTGGCATCCCACAGAGCATCGTTGACCATGGTATCGACCAGCTCGCTCTTGCCCATGGGAGCGCCCATGCGGTAGCCGTAACGGCCCTTCATCATTGCAAAGGGAGCCATGTCCATGTTCTCCATGCCGCCTGCGACCACGATATCAGCATCGCCAGCCTCGATCATCTGAGCAGCCATATTGACGCAGTTCAGACCGGAGCCGCACACCACGTTGACGGTGACAGCGGGGGTCTCGATGGGCAGGCCAGCCTTCAGGGAAGCCTGACGGGCAACGTTCTGGCCCAGACCAGCCTGGATCACACAGCCCATGTAAACATGATCGACCTGCTCAGGCTTGACGTTTGCGCGGTTCAGAGCCTCCTTGATGACGATGGAGCCCAGCTCAGCAGCGGGGACGTTGGCAAGGGTGCCACCGAACTTACCAATGGCGGTACGGCATGCAGATGCGATAACGATCTTTTTCATGTGAATAGCCTCCTGATTGTGTATGTTGTGATTTAAGAAAGACTGTTTTATCAAAACGCCGAAGCGTTTCTTGCATAAGGAATGGGGGTCAGACGTTCTCTCCCCTGCTGCGCAGCTCGGCCATCTTCTGCTCCACGGCGGCTTCCACATTCGGAGTAACGAACTTGGAGATGCTGCTGCCGTAGCGGGCGGCTTCCTTTACAATGGTAGAGGAAAGATAGCTCCACTTGATGCTGGTTGCAAGGAACATGGTCTCGATGCCGGGCATCAGCGCATGATTGGTCTGCGCCAGCTGGATCTCGTTTTCAAAATCCGTTACCGCCCGCAGGCCCCGCACCATGACCGAAGCGTGGCGCTTCTTGGCGAACTCCACGGTCAGGCCGTCGAAGCTCTCCACCGTGACATTGGGGATACCCTTGCAGCATTCCTGCAGCAGGGCCACCCGCTCCTCCACGGTGAACAACGGGTGCTTTGCACTGTTGATGAGCACGGCCACGATCAGGTGATCATTGATCTTTGCCGCGCGCTTGATGATATCGAGATGACCTCGTGTGACCGGATCGAACGACCCGGGGTAAACTGCAGTTGCCATCGGTTTTGTCCTCCTTGCGCGCCTTTGAAAAGCGCATTGGTTCTGACATGATAGCACTTTCCAGTTTGCTGTGCAAGATGTTCTTTTCTTCTGCTACGGCATATCGTTAATTTTTAAACAATCCCACCCGCAGTGCCACGCTGCATCCTGCTACGCTATAAGTAAAGCACATCGTCAAAATTTTATCAAGTATTTTTTGTATAAAATTTATTTTTTGTGCACCAAAGAATCTCTACAAAAAGCTAAGATTTTTAGTTATATTGCATCCAGCCCTGTTTTTTGCTAGGAAAGTATTGATTCTCCCGTTTGTTAATGATATAACTAAGTTGGAATTTACAATTCCTTTATGTTATTGTAAGAGAGGATGGTTTATAATGGATTTTACGGAATTGTATGCGCAGAAGAAAATGACAGCTGACCAGGCTGCCGCGTTGGTCAAAAGCGGCGACTGGGTGGATTACGGCTGGGCTGTGAACACCCCCGTAGCGGTGGACGCTGCCATTGCAAAGCGTCTGCCCGAGCTGGAGGATGTCAACTTCCGCGGCGGCATCCTGATGTGGGTGCCCGCCATCTTCCAGATCGAGGATCCCGCTGCCCACATGACCTGGAACAGCTGGCACATGGGCGGCATTGAGCGGAAGGCCATTGCCCAGGGCTTCTCCTTCTACTCCCCCATCCGCTACTCTGAACTGCCCCGCTACTACCGTGACAGCTCTGACCCCGTGGATGTGGCGGTGTTCCAGGTGACCCCCATGGACGAGCACGGCTATTTCAACTTTGGCCCCTGTGCTTCCCACCTGGGTGCCGTCTGCGATAAGGCCAAAAAGATCATCGTTGAGGTCAACCGGAACATGCCCAAATGCCTGGGCGGCACCGAGAACTGGGTGCACATCTCCCAGGTTGCCGGTGTTGTGGAGGGCAGCAACCCGCCCATCGGCCAGTTGGCCGCTGCCGGTGCCGCCACCGAGGTCGATCTGAAGGTGGCAAACCTCATCGTCCCGCAGATCCCCGACGGTGCCTGCCTGCAGCTGGGCATCGGCGGTATGCCCAACGCCATCGGCAACCTGATCGCGCAGAGCGACCTGAAGGATCTGGGCGTGCACACCGAGATGTATGTGGATGCCTTTGTGGATATTGCAAAGGCAGGCAAGATCACCGGCCGCCACAAGAATCTGGACAAAGGCCGTCAGGTCTATGCCTTTGGTGCAGGTACCCAGAAGATGTACGATTACCTGAACGACAACCCGGAGTGCATGGCCGCTCCCGTGGAGTACACCAACGACATCCGCAGCATCTCCGCCATCGACAACTTCATCTCCATCAACAATGCGGTGGATATTGACCTGTTTGGTCAGGTGAACGCGGAAAGTGCAGGCATCAAGCACATTTCCGGTGCAGGCGGTCAGCTGGACTTTGTTCTGGGTGCATACCTTTCCAACGGCGGCAAGAGCTTCATCTGCCTGTCCTCTACCTTTATGAATAAAAAGACCGGCAAGCTGGAGAGCCGCATCCGTCCTACCCTGGAAAACGGCAGCATCGTCACCGACACCCGCGCAAACGTGCACTACCTGTGCACCGAGTACGGCTGTGTGAATCTGAAGGGACTGACCAGCTGGGAAAAGGCAGAGGCACTGATCAGTGTGGCACACCCCGATTTCCGGGACGAGCTGATCGCCGAAGCCGAAAAACTGCACATCTGGCGCAGGAGCAACAAGCGCTGACATTGCCGCAGGGAATCCTGCTGTCTGCGGCAGGAATGGAGTTTCTATGACATGATGGACAAAAAACCGCATATCAAACCCTATCTCTACGGAATGTTCGCGGGCTTTGGCGCGATCAGCCTGAGCATCCTCTTCTTTTTCCTGATCTACCGCTTTCAGGGCTTCGGCAACGCCGTTTCAACCCTGACCGGCATCCTGATGCCCTTTATCTACGGCAGTGTCATTGCCTATCTGCTCAAGCCGGTGTGCAACTGGATTGAAGCATTTCTCCACAAGCTGTTCCCGGAAAGGATGCACCGCTTTGCCAACATGCTGGCCGTTGCTCTGACCATCCTGTTCGGTCTGCTGCTGATCTACGCGCTGATCATGATGATCGTGCCGCAGCTCATCAACAGTGTGACCGCCCTGTACTTCACGGCGCGGGACAACATCGGCGACTTTGTGGAGTGGATCTCCAAGCAGGAGTTCATTGCCAACAACAAAAAGCTGCTGGACTTCATCGAGAACTCTTACGACAGCCTGGATGCCAACCTGGATGCCTGGATCAAGAACACCCTGCTCCCCTCCATGCAGAACATCCTCAGCGGTGCCGCTGTGGGCGTGGTGAACGTGGTGACCTGGATCAAGAATTTCGTCATCGGCCTCATCGTTTCGGTGTATCTGCTGGCCAGCCGGAAGAAGTTCGGGCAGCAGGGCAAGCTCATCCTTTATAGTTTGGTCAAGCCCCGCTGGGCCGACCTCATCATGGAGGAAGTCCGTTACGCTGACCGGATGTTCGGCGGCTTCATCAACGGCAAGATCCTGGATTCTGCCATCATCGGCGTACTGTGCTATATTGCCTGCCTGATCTTCAAGTTCCCCAGCGCCCTGCTGGTGTCGGTCATCATCGGCGTGACCAATGTTATCCCCTTCTTCGGTCCCTTCATCGGTGCCATTCCCGCCACCCTGCTCATCCTGATCCAGAACCCCATCAAGGCGCTCTGGTTCGTGCTGTTCGTGCTGGTGCTGCAGCAGGTGGACGGCAACATCATCGGACCCAAGATCCTGGGCAACACCACCGGCCTTTCCAGCTTCTGGGTGCTGTTCGCCATCCTGCTGTTCGGCGGCCTGTGGGGCTTTGTGGGCATGATCATCGGCGTGCCGCTCTTCGCGGTCATCTATGATGTCATCAAAAAGCTGGTGTTCCACGGCTTGAATCGCAACGACGAATCCGGCATGGTAAACCTCTACCACGATGCCTTCGGTGACCCCGACGACGAGTGATCCCAAACACAATAGAATCGCAAAACCGGCTCTGTCTCCTGCATGGGAGGCGGGGCCGTTTTTTGTATTCCTACCGCATGATTTTCTCAGAGCAGCCGAGAAACGCAAAGCTCCCCCTTCCCGGCGCTGTCTCGGCGCTTGGGGAAGGGGGAGCTTCGGCTTTCAGGGCAGATAAACCAAAAAGGGAGATTTCAGGGGGAGTACCTGCAATTACTGCTGATTGGGCTTCCAATCCTTATAGTTCTCGTAACGGCTCTCGCGGATCTTGGTATGGGACCAGATCTCGTCGGCGGTCGGCTGCCAGTTGGCGGCATAGGACTTGCACTTGTCGCACAGATGATCGACGCTTTCCGGGCTCTGGAGGTCGGTGCTGTGGGCGCCGGTCTCGTGGACCATCTTGCGCAGCAGCTCGGGGTTTTCCAGCATCGGGCAGGGGCGCAGATGGTTCTTGTTGAACGGCTGGCCGTTGTGGTAGGCCATGAACAGCGGACTCTGCAGGATCTCCAGGATGCTGCTGTCATGGATGTTGGCATTGGAGTAGTGGATGAACACGCAGGGCTCTGCGTCACCGGCCGAGTTGATGTGGAAATAGTTGCGGCCGCCGGCAATGCAGCCGCCCACAAACTCGCCGTCGTTCTGGAAGTCCATGGGGTAGAACGGGATATCGCAGGCTTCACTGCGCAGATAGCGGATGCGCTGGATCATGTACTTGCGCTGCTCGGGAGAGGGCATCAGTTCAGGCGCTGCCTCGTTGCCCACGGGCATGTAGTGGAAGTAGAAGCCGAAGTGTGCACCCTTATCGCAGAGGAAACGCATGAACTCATCGCTGGTAACGGCTTCGATGTTGTCGCGGGTGTAGCAGATGGAGGTGCCGAACAGGATGCCGTGCTCCTTGAGCAGATCCATCGCGCGCATAACGGCAGCATAGTGGCCCTCGCCGCGGCGGGCATCGTTGGTCTCCGGGGTGCCCTCAATGGACAGCATGAAGGCGATATTGCCCAGACGAACCACTTCCTTGCAGAAAGGCTCATCGATCAGGGTGGAGTTGGTATAGATGGCAAACTGCACATCGTTGTGCTTCTCGGCCAGCTTGAGGATATCGGCCTTGCGCACCAGCGGCTCACCGCCGGTGAGCATGTACAGATAAACGCCCAGCTCCTTGCCCTCGGTGACGATCTTATCCATATCGTCAAAGCTCAGGTTGTTCTTGTGGCCGTACTCACCGGCCCAGCAGCCCACGCAGTGCATATTGCAGGCAGAGGTGGGGTCAAACAGGATCAGCCAGGGAATGTTGCACTGATACTTGACGCGGTTCTCGCGGATGGTCTTGGTGCCGCGGAAAAACGCCTCGTAGCCCAGGTTCAGGGCCGTGGTGCGGGCCACGTTGGGGTCCAGCTGGTTCAGCATACAGTTGATGAGCTTCGACCACTTGCTGTTGGGGTCAGTCAGGGTCTGCTTGGCGTGTACGTAGGTCTCCTCGCTGAAGGAATCGCCGTAGAACTGCTTTGAAAGATCTACGATCTGTCCAACCGTCTTAGCGGGGTCCTTCTCGGCATGAGAAAGCACGAGATCCACAGTCTTGCCCAGTGCAGCACGCTGCATTTTGTGCGTCAGAGAATCAAATGCGGTATTCATTTTTATTTCCTCCAGATTCAATAGAATTTTACAGGGCTCTCTTCCCTGCCTGCCGGGCTGAATTCCCGGCGCTCAGATGATCTTATACTCCAACAGCAGACGGCCCAGGTCGGTGTCCTGTACCTTTTCTACCGCTTTTCCCAGTGCAAATTTTTTGATCCAGTTCATTTTCAGATCACTCAGGGGTTTGCCATCCCGCAGCTGAACAGCGGCGTTCAGCAGGTCGCGGACATCGTAGGTGCTGCCCCAGACCTCCGGCACGCCCCGGTCGATATCCAGCAGGGTGTACACGGCTTCCATGCCGGTGCGCATGGAATACTCGGTGGTGAAGATGGTATCCCGCTTCGTCTCGGCAAACTGGCCGATGAAGGCAAAGTTCACTGCGCCCTCCGGCACCACCGCCGGGCGGTCGCCTGCCGCGCGGGGCATGAAGAAAGCTGTGATATAGGGCATCATTACGGGCACGGTGTTGGCACTGTGCTCCGCCAGGTCCTCGATCTGGTTTTCGGGGACTCCCAGATGATACAGCCACTCCATGCAGATCTCCTTGCCGGTGCAATCCCGCATGGGCTTTTTGATGTAGTCGCCGGGCGTGTTGCTGAACAGGCCGTAGATCCAGCCCACGAGCTGGCCCTTGGGCTGATCCCGGAACTGGGGCTGACGGTTGAATGTCCAGCTGAGCAGCCAGCCGGAATCCCGCGCCGTGACGATGCCGCCTGTGACAGTCCTGCCGCTGAACGGGTCACGCTGGCAGATGTTCTGGATGTAGGGCACGATGCGTTCGTCCAGCGTGGTGACCGTGGCGCTCATCCAGTTGGTCTGCTCCGGATCGGAGCAGAACTTTTCCGGGCGGCCAAAGGCCTCATCCTGCGCGGCGATCTTCTTCCACAGATCCCAGCCGTTGCCGGGCCGGAGGGTGGGGTTGAACACTGCAGGCTGATCCTGGGAGCCGATGGAAGTGCTTTCCACGCAGCCGCCGTTGGTGATGAACACCAGATCATTCTCGGTCAGATCCACCCGTTCCGCTTCATCGTCCACCAGCAGGCAGATGGTCCTGGCCTGCTTTTTGCCCTCGGTCAGCTCAAACTCAATATTGGTGACCTTGGTGTTGTAATGGAAGCGCACACCGTGCCCTTCCAGATAGCGGATCATGGGCAGGATCATGCTCTCGTACTGGTTGTACCGGGTAAAGCGCAGTGCCCGCAGATCAGGCAGACCGCCCACATGGTGGATGTAGCGCTTCAGATAGAGCTTCATTTCCAGTGCGCTGTGCCAGTTCTCAAAGGCGAACATGGTGCGCCAGTAAAGCCAGAAGTTGGAAGAGAACACCTCCGCGTCAAAGACATCGGTGATGCGCTTATCATAGAGCTGCTCATCCGGGGTAAAAAAGAGCTTGATGAGTTCCATGCAGCCCTGATCCGAAAGGCCGAACTTCCCATCGGTGTGGGCGTTCTGCCCCCGGTTTTCCGTGGCGCGGCAGAGCGAGTAGTTGGGGTCTGCCTTGTTCAGCCAGTAGTACTCATCCAGCACGCTTGCGCCCTCGGTCTCAAGCGACGGGATGGAACGGAACAGATCCCACATGACTTCAAAATGGTCATCCATCTCCCGGCCGCCCCGCATCACATAACCGATGCCGGGGTACTGGCAGCCATCACAGGCACCGCCGGGGATAGCCCCCTTTTCAAAGAGGTGGATGTGTTCCCCTTTCATCTGACCGTCACGGACCAGGTAGCAGGCAGCTGTCAGCGCCGCCAGACCGGTGCCCACGAGATAGGCCGATTTCCGATCCACTCCCGCAGGCTTTTTCGGGCGCGCAAAGGCCTCATAGTTCCCGCTGGAATAATACATTTTATTCCCTCCGTTTGCTGTGGTTTCCAGGTTTTCACCTTTCATTTTGCGCTGACCATACTGTAACATTTTGTCAAACGGAAGGCCATAAACAGAAAAAGCACCGTGATGGAAAACCCATCACGGTGCCCGGATTGATAAAATATTGTCAGTCGTCAAGATCTGCGGGGCTGCGGTCGGTGCGGAAGCGGCGGAGCGCCCGCTCAAGCTCGCCGTGGAGCAGAACATTCAGCCGCTCGGTCATCCGGACGGGGTCCTCCTTCATATCCCTGCGGATCCATTCCAGTGCCATGCCCACCAGCGCGTATTTGTAAAAGTCGATGATGAACTGCTTGTCGGAATCCTGCACGGTAAAGCCCTGCGCACTGCGGTCCACAAAGTCCCGCAGCATGGAGTCCAGCAGTTTATATAAGTACTGTTCCAACTGCTCACGGCTCACGGAGCGGTAAACATTCATCACCAGAACCTTGTTGTCCTGCACCTGATGCAGGATGTCCAGAAAGGCATCTGTCCAGTTCTCAAAGCTCTGTCTGCCCTCCAATGCCTTGGCGGCATCCTCGACCATGATCCAATCCACGAGGTCGTAGATATCCTTGAAGTGGTAGTAGAAGGTCATACGGTTCACGCCGCAGTCCTCGGTGATATCATTGATGGTGATCTTATTCAGCGGCTTTTGAAGCAGCAGCTTTTTCAGCGATGCCTCCAACGCCCTTTTTGTAGTTTGTGACACGAGATCCATCCTTTCCCAGCGGCACACACTGTGCCGCCGACCGTGGTGGCCGCCCTATGGGGCCAGAGAAGTAAGAATACTTCTTTTATACTATAACGCAAATGCCCCCCGTTTTGCAAGTTCAAAATCTCTCATTTTGATATTTTTTTCACGTTCTTCTCCATTTTGCAGCCGTCCCGCCGCCTTTTTGCCGGGTTTCCGGGAGGTTCCCTCTTGATTTTCTGGCTCCGGGCGCTTACAATGGATGGAGTGGAACGAATGTGCGTTCCATTTATTTCTTTCCGAGTGAGAAAGGAAGGGAAAGTAAGTATGATCAAGACCATCGGATTTTTAGGCTGTGGGAACATGGGCGGTGCCATTGCGCGAGCCGTCTGCAAGGCTGCCGCCCCACAGAACGTTTATCTTGCCAACCGCACTGCCGCCAAGGCAGAGGCGCTGGCCGCAGAGCTGGGCTGCAACACCACCACGAACGCCGAAGTGGCGGGCCGCTCCGACCTGATCTTTCTGGCGGTCAAGCCCCAGATGATGGAGGCTCTGCTGGCTCCGCTTAAGTTCACCCTGAACGAGCGGCCGAGCCGCTTCATCCTTTGCAGCATGGCGGCAGGGCTTTCCATCGCGCGCATCCAGGAGATGGCGGGGGAAGATTACCCCGTGATCCGCATCATGCCCAACACCCCGGCTTCGGTGGGGGCAGGTATGATCCAGTATTGCTCCGCCAATGTGACAGCGGAGGAGGAGCAGGAGTTTCTGAAGCTGATGGCACCCGCCGGGCGGCTGGACGCTGTGCCCGAGGCCCTGATCGACGCGGCAAGCAGCGTTTCCGGCTGCGGCCCGGCCTGGGTGTACCAGTTCATTGAAGCGCTGGCAGACGGCGGCGTGGCC
>OHFL01001222.1_pt1 | contig 12391 bp, 8 predicted proteins | sample 1567491 | NCBI WGS metagenome assembly OHFL01 (sample SAMEA3879539, study PRJEB24766) | human gut metagenome | biome: human-associated habitat; feature: feces | place: USA | collected 1985/1987 | reverse complement strand
GCAGAGCTTCCGTGCGGATCTCATCGCCTGTCCGCACTTCTCCCGCAAGGCATCGCGGTGTAGACAGTTAGGGGTCGAAAAAGTCTGTGATTGCAAGCCTCAGAGCGACGAGGAATGACCGCCCAGTGTGATTATATTCCCCGCACAGTTCCAGCAATAGAGCGAGAATAAGTGTCGATTTCGGCACTTGTTTGAATGCCCGGAAAACGAACCAAAAGCCTCTGTCGATGCCCAGTTTGGGTGTCGGCAGAGGCTCTTTTTTTATGACATATTATGACATATTCAAAATAGCGGACAGCAGCTCTTGAACCTGTTGCCGGTATTCCGGCTTTATATCCGAAATACGTCTGGCAAGCGCAAGGGCTTCCGCTTCTGGCTCATCGGTCCCAAAGATAATTCGGTCCGCACTGACGCCCAGCAAACGGCAAAGACGCTGCAAGGCTTCAAGAGAAATACCGGAAGCACCACGCTCAATAGCGCTCAGGTGATTCGGCGTCATGCCAAGCATTTCTGAGAGCGTGTCCTGCGTATAGCCCGCCTGTTCTCTTGCCACTTGAATATTGCCGCCGATTTCAATATTGATGTCCTTCTTCTCTCGCATAGCCTCACCACCTTTGCATTTAGTGTACCTAACGGCGGTGTCATTATCCACGGCACGCCGTCGTTAATTTTACTAACGACAATGCGTTGACTGTCCGTGATGAGGGTGATAGAATGGAGTTACCTACCAAAAGAGTGAAAGAAGGGGTGTCATGTCGCGCATTATTGAGTTTAGAAAGTCTGCTCAAAAAGCTGAAAAGCAATCCGTTCAAGGCAAGACTTGTGCGTTTACCGGTCATAGACCGCAGAGTCTTCCGTTCGGCTTTGATGAATCCGATAAGCGTTGTACTTCTTTGAAATCTGTTATGCGGGATCAGATTGTAGCACTCATCGAGAACGAGGGCGTCACGCATTTTATTACCGGCATGGCTCTTGGCGTCGATATGTACGCTGCGGAAATTGTACTCGATTTGAAATCAAAATACCCTCACATTACTCTGGAAAGTGCAATCCCTTGTGAGACACAAGCGATCAAATGGCCTGTGGCTTCACGGGAACGGTATTATAATATCGCGGCAAAGTGTGACAAGGAGACCATGCTGCAACGGGAGTACACGTCGGACTGCATGGACAAGAGAAATCGGTACATGGTCGATCACGCCGATTATATTCTCGCAGTATGGAATGGATGTCCCAGCGGTACCGGGAATACCGTGAGATATGCCCACAAAAAGGGCAAGACCGTCATCGTCATCAATCCGGTTTCCCTTGATGTCACGCGGGAATAAGGCAAAAAAATCCCTTCTGAATCAAGCGTTGTGAAAACCGTGAAGTATTTCCCGATAGCGAATACCCATTGCACTGCTCAGTGATTATTGGAAACGTGTACGGCGTATGCTGCCCAGTGAACATCTCCATGGAACACATCGAATTTTCGCGGCATCGCAAAACGGAAAGTGTCACCTTATGGACAGTCCATTGCCGAGGGAAAAATAAATCGCTGGAAACGGGAACGCCCCCGGCACTGTGCGTCTGGCACAGTGTCGGGGGCGTTTTTCCGTGTCTTAGTTATGAGCCAGTTCATTTAGGAGCAGCTTTCGATAGTCCACATCCAAGATGCCGCGATGGAAGTCCATCAAACGGTGTTCGTCGAACAGCTTTTCACAGAGCTTGGTCAGCGGATGATTCATTAGCTTTGCAGAAATGCCAGTCTCGTTGAAAAACCTTGCCCATGTGAAGACCTCTTCTAAATCCTCCTGCCCAAGCGTGGCAGGAATGATAGCGTTGCAGAGACGGACAATGGGGCTGTCCGCAAATCGCTCTGCGACTTCCTCCGGTGTGCATTCATAGCGGTCACAGTCAAAGGAAAGCGCATCCTCAATTTTAAGATAATTTTCGGTTTCATCCCGCGTCAAGGTTATGGTGTAGTCTCCCATACCGGACGGCACATCAATATTCTCCATGACATCAAGCTCGAAACGGGAGCCGCCGATGATCGCTTCAAAGGAGAAGGACTGACAGATTACTGCTGGGTTTTTGTCTATCTTGTCCTCATTCAGAAATGACAGCGGATTATACTCCGTCAGTTCCCAGCCGATTTTACCTCTCTCTGTTTGCTCGGCAATCTGCTGGATCAGATGTTGTTCTTCTTCGTGCAGATTTTCATTGTACAACATGATACACCTCCGTTTTCTGATTGTCGTTTTTTGGGGGGCTGCTCTATGTTTCCGAAGAGACTGCCGTTTGTATCATCATTCCTTGGCTGAGGGCAGACCTTCGTAAAACTTCCTAAGTTCGTCCAAACTGCTTGTCCGATTTTTGATAGGCAGGGAGTCCCATGTAATGTCATGATAGCGTTCCGGCGGCTCGTCCCGCAGTCTTCGGTCGATAATGCAGACAATGCCGGTGTCTGTGAAATTGCGGATCAATCGCCCGATACCTTGCTTGAGCTTGATAATCATTTCGGGAACGCGGACATCCATCAGGGCATCCTTTGCGACGGAACACTTATACTCGATAATTGGATCGGGGACAGGGAACGGAAGCCGGAAAATGATGACATTGGAAAGGCTTTTTCCTTCAATGCTGATTCCTTCCCAATATGCACCCGTCCCCAGAAGTACGGAGTTCGTATCTTCCTTAAACTCAAGCAGCACCTTGTCCTGCGACGATCCCGGCTGCTGCATCAGGATTTTGTACGGAAGATTTTTCTCACTGAGAATGGAGTAGACCTCTTCCATGTCGGTCTTTGCCGTAAACAGCACGAGTGCCTTTCCATTGGAAATGCTCAGGATCTCAAGCAGCCGCTCCACACCCTTTTCAATGAAGGCTTCATGTTCTCTGGTCGGGTGCGGGAGATCGTCGCAATAGTAGATCATGGCGTGTTCATCGTATGGATATGGGGAAGGCTTTGGCTCGGATAAGCAGCCGCGATCACCAGCGGGAAAGCCGGTATTGCTGATAAAGTAAGAATACTGTTCTTCCAGAGACCCGCTCGTGGCGTTCGTCAGCGTGGCAGAGGTCAAGATGGTTCTTTCATCACCATTGAAGTATAGGCGGCTCACAATTTCTTTTGTGTTTTTAGGGCAATAGACGAGTTCCGTGTTGCTGCCGTGCTGCTCAATCCAGATCAGCATATCATCTATCCGGTCAAGAAGCTCTGAAAGGGACTCGCTGACGGCATCCAGATCATCAGAGGCAGCAAAGGAACGGTTGTTTCTGAAATCCATGCTGGAATAAATCTGAATGCTGGACGAAAGGTTGTGTATGGCGGCGTTCATCTCGGTAAGCAGTTCAATCGCACTGCCGCTTTGGTCAAAGAAAAAGCGGTCAGCGTAGCGCATATCCTGATCTGCATCGTCGATCTGCTTTTGAACTTGTGCTTTCAGGCAGTTATAGAAGGCGATGATTGCGCTCTCTGCCTCTCGCTTTTCACCGGACACACTGCTTTGGTCAGAGGGTCGCAGTTCATAGAATGCGCTTTTAATCATTCCAAAGAGCATACCTTGCCCGAAACGCTCCGTTGTGGCACTCCGCACCTTATCATCCAAGTTGTGCGCTTCATCCACGACAAGCAGATCAGCGGCGGCGTTAATCAGTCCGTCCTGCCCGCGTCGTAGTTTCATGAGATGCTGGGTAAGAAAGTCCTGATTGCACAGAACAACACCGTCCGTGTATTTTAACGATGCACGGACCTTGTAATACTTGCATTTCTTTTCGCAGGAGCCGCAATTCTTCATGCTGAACCGCTGCACGTTTACCTTGTCCCAGACGCCTTGCGGCAAAACCTCCGGGAAATCCTTGCGTTCCTCATACCCCTGCTGGATTCCTTCTTTGAGCGCGTCCGGTGGGTCTGCTTTCGGGTCACACATATACTCGTCTGCGCGTTTGTTGCAGAGATAATGGGTCTGTCCTTTTGCGAGGATGACATCTCTGTTCAGCCCAAGAAGGGGCATTACCGCGTGGACATCGCGCCAGAGCTGTTCTTGAAGCGCAATGGTCGAGGTTGCGATGATGACCGGCTTGTTCATGCGTTTGCTGTACAGCAGCACCGGCACAAGATAGCCAAAGGACTTGCCAATGCCCACGCCAGCTTCAATCGCAAAGTGCTGGTCGTTTATGAGGGCGTCCACAATCTCAAATGACATATCCTGCTGCCCTTCACGCATTTCCAATCCATGCTGCGGGGCTTCATCCCAAAAGAAGGTGCTGACTTGCTCACTCATGGAGTACAGCTCTGCTTTTCTGCGCTTTTTCCGTTCCTCCGATGTATTGAATCCAAAATAGAATCTGTTGTCCATCCACATTCCTCCCGGAATAGAAACCAAGGCTATCCGCGTTTCAGTTCAATGCTGACGTTTCCGTTCTCGTCGATGGTCAGCGTCATGTGCTTGATGTGCTTCTCATAGAACTGCCGCCGCTCTGCGGGAGACATTTCGATCCTCGTGTTTCGCAGAGCTGCATCAAACATATCGTTGACGTTCAGGTGAACGGAGTTGTCAATCCAGCGGTACATCTCCTTGAACAGTGCGTTTTTCTTGATGTCCTCGCTGTTGCCGGAGTAGAAGTCATCCAGATAGCAGTAGAATATCCCGGATTCTGCAAGTGCTGCCTTCATATCCGGTCCGCATTTTTCCCGCTCAATCATGACAAGGAATCTGGCATCCGGTAAGGAAGAGATCAGCCCCCAGTAGTCGGAATCGCTTGAGACGATGACGAAGGAATCCACTTGCTTCTGGTAGTGTTCCTGACAGGCTCTTGCGGTGAGCTTGATGTCTACCAGTGATTTGTTCTGCTTGATCCGCTCAATCATGATATGCTCAACGGGAATGCGGGTGTAGTTTTCAAGAATCCGCCATGCCGTAGCGGTGTGTACGTCATCAAAGAGAATGATCGCCGTAATCTTTTGCATGACCTCATAATCAAGATTTTTGAGCGTGGCACACAGTTTGTACGGGTCGGAGTTTTCGCAGTCCACCACCAATACGGTTTTCTCGCTGTCATCTATGAAGTCGTAGATATTGTTTTTTACAAAAGCCCCTGCATCAGAGACTTTACTGTATTCCGTGAAGGCGTCGCAATGCCATTGATAAAGCAGGGTAGCAAACTTCTTATCATTATAGAGGACATTACCCTCGTCCATCGGTACCCAGTTGATATACATTTGATAGGGGTAGTAGGAGAGACTTGCGTAATAAATATCGGCAGCATCTTTCGTTCCGTCCTCTGTCAAACCGTTTGGCATGATGAACAGCTCTTTTATGTACGCCCAGTTAATCCAGATTGGAAAGAGGCTCTTGCAGTTGTTAATGCGGTCTGAAATCAGCCGGTTGATCTCGATAATGTGGTGGCAGAGCTTTGTACTCGACTTTTTTATAAAGCTGATTCCGTCATTTGAAAGCTGCTGCATACTGGAAGCCGGGATGATCTCTGGCATTGAAAGCAGCCCTCGATACTCCATTCGCATGATGTCATTTATTTTCCGGTAGTTGCGCTCAATGGCGGTGCGGATGATACATAGATTACGAATGATACGGGCATTTTTATCCTGTTCAAGCCGGTTGTATATCTCTATCTTCGGCGGCTCGTGTTCATTTTGGAAAATACGAAGCGGGACGCCGATCAGGTAAGCGACCTTTGACACAAGCTCATAGGTGCTGTCTTTGTAGGCAATCTGTTCTCCGGCATATTCGATTCCATTCAACATGACTGAATTGCCCATGATCTACTCCTTTCTCGTAGGGGAGTTAAGCGGTCATTACATTGTCCGTCCACATCTCACACTGGCTCATGACAGTCTGGACAGCATCATCCATACCCTCTGGCGGATATTTGTGTTTTTTCAGCAACCTTTTGACCAGGCGGCGCATTCCAGCTCTTGCGCTCTCTTTCTTTTGCCAGTCTATTGTCTGGTTTTTGCGAAGCAAATCTGTCAGTTCTTTCGTGATAGCAATAAGCTCGTCATGCTCGTAAAAGTCCTTGATTGCTTGCGGCTTTGTGAGGGCATCATAGAAAGCAAGCTCGTCCGCTGTCAATCCGAGTTTTTCACCCTCGGCGGCAGCAGCGGCAATGTCTTTCGCCAGCTTGAGTAATTCTTGAATGACTTCCTCGTTGGTCAGCATTCCGTTCAAATAGCGGTTCATTGCGCTCTGAATGATTTCGGAGAACTTTTCAGACTTGACAATATTTGTTCGACGGTAAACAGAGACCTGTTCGGAAATCAGTTTTTTCAAGAGTTCGACTGCAAGATTCTTCTCCTTCATGTTTGCCACTTCTTCAAGAAACTTCGGATCGAACAACGAAAACTCAGTCTGGACATCGGAGAAGAGGTTGATAACACCTTCGCTCTTGATGCTGTGCTTCAAAAGCTCGTTAATGCGCTCATTTACTTCCGGAAGCGTAAACTTCTTTCCGGTACCGCCTGAAACCAAGCGCACGGTCATTGTTCTTACGGACTCGAAGAAAGCTGCCTCCATGCGAGTTTGCTCGTCTACCAAGCTGCTGCACAGCGAAAGTGCCTGCTTGAGAAGCAGGGCTTCTTTGATAAACACATTCTGTGTCTTCTCATGGTCGGGAAGCTCGTACTCTGCAACACTCTTGCCGAGTATGAAGTTCACTCCGCCGCTGATGAGCTTCGCCCTGTCGAGGTCGCTTCCGGTCATGAATTTCTCATAACTGAATCCGTGGAACAAATCTCTGCAAATAGAGAGCTTTTCAAGGAACTTCGGATATGCAGCCTTGCTTACATCTGTATCACCATAGTTCTTCTTGTCTCTGGCAGTATAGTCGTTCATTGCCTGTTTCAGTGCAGCCGCAATACCGACGTAATCGACAACCAAACCGCCTTCTTTATCTTTGAAGACACGATTGACGCGGGCGATAGCTTGCATCAGGTTGTGTCCAGCCATCGGCTTATAGACATACATCGTAGCAAGGGAGGGAACATCAAAGCCGGTCAGCCACATATCCACGACGATGGCGATTTTCAGCGGAGAGTTGTTGTCTTTGAATTTCCGCGCCATATCGTCCTTATGAGCTTTGTTGCCGATAATCTCACGCCATTCTTCGGGATCGTTATTGCCTTGCGTCATGACCACTGCAATCTTTTCCGTCCACGCTGGGCGTAGCTCAAGAATGCGCTTATAAATCTTCATTGCTATGGGACGCGAATAAGCAACGATCATCGCCTTGCCGGTTAGGATATTCTCACGGTAATTCTCGTAATGATCAAGAATGTCATTTACCAAGGAATTGATCGTCTGGTCGGCACCGAGGATTGCTTCCATCTGACCAAGTTCCTTTTTGCTCTTTTCAATGACATACGGATCGGCGTTGTCAGCCATAATGTCATACTCATTATCGATCAGATGGAGGGTGTTCTCGTCGAGTTTCAGGTGAATCACACGGCTCTCGTAGTAGACGGGTCTGGTCGCGCCATCTTCAACTGCCTGTGTCATATCATAGATGTCGATGTAATCACCGAAGACCTCTCGTGTACTGCGGTCTTTTGTGGAGATCGGTGTTCCGGTGAATCCAATGTAGGTCGCATTAGGAAGCGTGTCTCTTATAATGCGGGCAGTGCCGATAACGGTTTTCGCCTCGACTTCGCCGTTGTCCTTCTGCTTGACCACAACCTTCTCATTGAGACCATATTGCCCACGATGCGCTTCATCAGCCATCACGATAATGTTCCGACGCTCCGAAAGAGCTTCGTTGCTTTCTTCAAACTTCTGCATGGTCGTGAAGATTATGCCGTTTGCCTGTCTGTTTGCAAGCAGTTCTTTCAGATTCTTGCGGCTCTCAGCGTGCTGCGGCGTTTGCCGGAGGAAGTCCTTGCAGCGGGCGAATTGTCCGTAAAGCTGGTCGTCCAGATCGTTACGGTCGGTAATGACAACGATAGTGGGGCTTTCTAACGCTTCTTGCAGATAATGAGCATAGAAGACCATAGACAACGATTTTCCGCTGCCCTGTGTATGCCAGAAGACGCCACCCTTACCGTCCGTCACGGTTGCGTGTTTTGTAGACTCAATCGCCTTTTTGACTGCGAAATACTGATGATACCCGGCGAGTATCTTGAAAGTATTCTGTCCATCCACATTAAAGCAGATGAAGTTTTTCACGATGTCAAGGAAGCGGGTCTTCTCAAACAGTCCTACAAAGAATGTGTCAAATGATGCGTGTTGCGTATTCTCATAGCTGCCGTCTGTTGTTTTCCACTCCATAAAGCGGTCTTCGCCGGACGTGATTGTACCAGCCTTTGAAGTGGTCAAGTCGCTCATGACACATACCGCATTATAAATGAACATAGAGGGGATCTCATACATATAGTTCCGGAGCTGGCGGTATGCTGCGGAAGCATCGGTTTCTTCGCGGGACGGAGACTTCAACTCCACAATGACGAGTGGGAGACCATTGACAAAGAGAATCACATCTGGTCTTTTTTCGGAGTTCTCAATGAAAGTCCATTGATTCGCAACTGTGAACTCGTTACTGGCAGGATTTTTGAAGTCTACAAGGTAAACAAGGGTAGAGCGTTCTTCACCCTTGTCATAGTATTTTACCGGGACTCCGTTTTGGAGGTAGTCCATAAAGACCATGTTCTTCTGCAAAAGCGTTCCGGTTTCAAAGTTCTTGAGCTTATAGATTGCCTCCGTCAGAGCGTCCATAGGCAGGCTCTTGTTGATCCGCTGCAAGGAAGGTAGCAGAACATCCTCATAAAGCGGCGAGTGATAATCGCGCTCCACGTCCGGTCCATAGATATAGTTATAGCCCAGTTCTTCATTGAGAAGCTGCAAGACAGCGTTCTCGTAATTTGATTCTGTAAAATATCCTGCCATAGTTTGTCACTCCCTTTTACGCCAGACTCGCCCCGAACTGATCCAGCGTGTTTTCTGCATCTCTGTCAGTGACGGGCTTATTCATCGCTTTTTCAATTAGGTTTAGAAGGCTTTTTGCTCTGTCGATGAAATAGCCATTGAAGTCATCTGCCTTCAATTCTGCATAGTTGATAAAGTGCGATTCCACCCGTGCTTGCAACTCATTCTCGGTCAGTCCATCAACCTTCTTTAGAATTGCCCCCAGATACTCACTCGGCGCATTTCCGCCAATCGAGCGGTTGGTGGCTGGAAGAATCGGGGTCTTGTTAATGATGGAATTATACCGTTCGCGCTTGATGCCCATTTTCTCGCAATATGCTTCGGGGAATATATGGTGAATATCCGGAGACTCAAGCATACTGTTTACAATGTCAATCGTCGTGTTGTTCATAAAGTCACGACACTTCTCCTTGTAAAGAAGAGCCATTATACCTTTATATGCCGCGCTCAAGCGAGTTTGAAGGGTTAGCAGCCGCGTAGAAGAAAAGACTGCGCTGTTAATCGTGTGCATTGCATTCGGACGTCCATTGACCTCTTCAACCATGTCCTCAATGTCATAGGCATAGCGGGTTTCGTTCGCACCGCCATACATCTCACCCAAAATCCCGCACCAATACCACCGAGAAAGAGTTTTGATTGTGTTTGGCTCATTGCATTTGGATTTTCCGAGAACAGCGCAGATTGCCGCAAGTGGAATCAACTGCGTTGTATAGGGCAAATCTCTTTGACGGAAAACGCACTGATCACGAAGAAGAAACTCCTTTGCGATTTTGAACCCAGACAGCACTGCATCCCGGTTCGCTATGTACGATTCATAAGGAAGTCCCAGAACATCTTTCTTTTTGCAGGAGATTGTGTTTGTCTTTCCAGACTGCTTGTTCAAATAGCTTGTATAGAGACAAACCGTTGTCAGGAAGGTAGTCTCATCAATCCCATCGAACAAGTCTGTTCTTAGCGTGTCACCGAAACCGCAAATTGTATTTCGACACTGCACCCAGTCTTTTCTCAGGTCAAAGTCTCTTGTGGCATAAGTTGCGGTAACAAGCTCAAACACCGTGAGAGGAACACCGCCAGTATTGACGTTCTCAAACACCTTGCACACTGCCTCTCGCGGCGTGGACTTGTCCAGTGTAATCACAGGCAGCTTATACCCGGAAATTGTATTCAGCACATCCGCCTGAAAACGCTTGAACTCGTCCATTGCTTCCGGCTTCATTCCATAGTGCGTCATGTAGCCCATGAACCAGTCCATTACGGCATTGCTATCGAACACAATATTGACCGGAAACAACTTGTTCTCGTATTCATACTCTCTGGTTGAGAGGTCGAGCTTCACATCACGGTCAAAGTTCTCTTTAATCTTGCGGTCTTCGGGGATGGACAGGACTGCATCAAAGCGATCCTCATCATCGTCAAGGCACTTCTCCATAGAGAGGTAGTAGTACCGCTTAATCGCCTTGCCTTTTTCCGTTTTGGTAGAGACCGGCTCTTTTGAGGATGTTGCCTGATAGATGGAAGTAAGCCGCTGCTGACCATCGAGAATCAAATGCTCCGGCTTTACTGAAACACCCTTCACACCCGTAATTGTACGGTATTTGAATTGGATGTCCGGATTGCCGTATTGCAGCCGCATGATTGCACCCATAGGATAACCCTGTGATAAGCTGGCGATGATGCCTCTAATCCGGTTATCATCCCATGTCCAGTCACGCTGAAACTCCGGCAACTGCATTGAGCCGGACTTAACTTCCGCTAAAAGCTGACTTAGGTTTGTATCAAGAGATTGTGGTGAAATAATCACGTCTGCGCCTCCTTCATTGAGTTTTACTGATCGGACGAGCCCAGTCTGCTTTCCAAATCTGAAATATCGCTGCGGATGGAAGAGATGTCCGACTCAATATCGTCAACCCGCTCGGATAAAGAAGCCTGCTGACTTTGAATGTACTCTATCTGTGAGTATAAGCCGCGCACTGCCAGAATCAATTCTACCTTCAGCCCCTTATCATCGAGGGAGAGAAGACGGTCTTTTTCAGCCTGTATCTTTTCCGCCTCCTGTTGAAGCCGCTCTTCCTCACGAGCTGCTTCTGCTGCGGCTTTCTCAAGACGAAGCCGTTCCTTTTCAAGCCGCTTTTTCTGGCGCTCGTCTTTGCTTCTTTTCAAGCTCTCCTGAACTTTATCAAACATGGTATATCCTCCATATCAGGTAAACGATAATTTAGCGGCTTAGAGCTGGATGTCAGAGACATCCAGCTCACCAGACGTCAGCTTCGGCAATAAGCTGTCTCGCAAAGCAGCCAAACGCTCATTTTCGAGAAGATTATTCTCGATTTGAGGTATAACAGACCAAGAAAAATTAGCAAATGCTTGAAGTGATTCCTCGTTTGCGAGAGGGATTTCAAATGAGGCAATCATTTTGGTTGTCAAGCTACCGCGAATACTACTTGAGTCTGAGATTGCGCGAAGTTCTTCATACCGGTTTGCTAAGTTCCAAAAAAGATAAGGCAGGATATTTCTTTCGGCATGGATGACGATTACGGACTGATTGACATAGGTGTCGAGCAAGAGCATGGATGTCTGACCTCTTGTAAAGCCCTGACCAGCAGATGCCATTACAATATCGTGCTTCGCTGCAAGTTTGGTAGAAGAATTGTCAATGCCAGCTTGAGTAATGGTCTTTTCTGTTGAGATCACAAAACGATTTCGTGTCTCACCAGATGAAAACCAGCCAAATGAGCCATCCCAATATGTAGCATTTGATGTTGTGGGAGTTCCGCCACTGTATATGCGCTCGGCGTAGTTACCGATAGTGGTCATTTCGCATTCAACATCCTTGAAAAGCGATGCGTAGTAGGCATTGACCATCTCATATAAATTATCGTTTAGCTTTTGGTTGTTCTCAATTTTATCATCCAGTGATGAGAGAACAGCGGCTATCCGTTTCTGGTTGTTCAGATCCGGTAAGGCGATTTCGACCTCTCCAAGAAGTTTCGTATTGATAGAAGGCATGGTCGCGCCTACTGCAATATTCCGAACAAACTGCTTGGTTTCTTCTAAACAGAAATAATAATATAGGTACAGAGAATCAACCAGTTCAGTTGGGCGGACTCGTAAGCAACGTCCCGAGAACATCCATCCGTCGTGTGATTTATCAACATAGGAACAGCGGTCAACAGACCCAACTCGGCTGAATACAATATCGCCAGTTGAAAGAGTATACTTAATCAACCGCGCTTTATCGCTGTCGGAGACTCTGGGGAGATTTTGCTCGGTGAATACTCGGTTCCCAAGATGTTCAACAGTGACAATAGGGGTTCCGGTTTCAACGTAGTCTTCTTTGTGGAGTTGGCTTCCGAACGGACCAGTCTGTATGTCTGCGATGGTTTTAAGTTGCGTCATCCTCATTTTCATCCCATCCTATCCAATGTATTTTCTATGTGCCAGCTTCACATTCTGTTGTTTCACCATTGCATAGTGCA
>OHFL01001220.1_pt1 | contig 12403 bp, 9 predicted proteins | sample 1567491 | NCBI WGS metagenome assembly OHFL01 (sample SAMEA3879539, study PRJEB24766) | human gut metagenome | biome: human-associated habitat; feature: feces | place: USA | collected 1985/1987 | reverse complement strand
TAATCTCCATTCAGCATCATCAGGAAAACAAACTGAGCTGCTGATATCCTGCCTCACGTATTTCGCGTGGAATCTGGGTACGGTCGGCAATCAGGCTGCGGCAGATATAATCCTCGTCTAATTTTGTGGGATACATCATGCGACCGGAACAGGTGATAAAGTACAGGGCACGTTTTAGTACGACACCGATCTTTTTCAGATCGGAAAAATCGAGTTTATTCATACGTCTTGCCTTTACGATGCGGGAGGCAGATTTTGCACCGATGCCGGGAACCCGCAAAAGGGTGTGATAATCGGCGCGGTTGATCTCAACCGGAAAATACTCCAGGTGACGGAGTGCCCAGTCACATTTTGGATCCAGATAGATATTGAAATCCGGGCGGTCTTTGGTCAGTAATTCATCTACTTTAAAATCATAATAGCGCAGCAGCCAGTCTGCCTGATAGAGGCGGTGCTCACGTAAAAGAGGCGGACCACCCGGCAGAACCGGCAGGTTTGAGTCGTGGTTTACATTGACAAAAGCCGAGTAAAAAACTCTCTTTAAGTCAAACTTCTGATAAAGTGTCTCAGCAACGCGCATGATTTCATAATCGTGTTCCGGAGTGGCACCAATGATCATCTGTGTGCTCTGACCGGCGGGGACAAAACGCGGTGCTTTGCGGTAAATGGCAAGTTCATCCTTATTTTCCGTAATGCGGTTCTGGATCTGGCGCATTGGTTTTAAAATAGTAGTTCTGGACTTATAGGGAGCCAGTTTCTTTAAGCTGTCGGCGGTCGGAAGTTCTAAATTGACACTCATACGGTCGGCAAGAAAACCGGCTTTTTCCACAAGGACAGGATCTGCGCCGGGAATCGCTTTGACATGGATATAGCCGTTGAAATGGTAGACATTGCGTAGCCGGTAGAGGGTCTGATAGATCAGATCCATCGTGTAATTGGGACTGATCATGATGCCGGAACTTAGGAAAAGTCCCTCAATATAGTTGCGCCGGTAAAATTCTATCGTCAGCTCACAGACTTCATCCGGGGTAAAGGAAGCCCGTTTTACATCGGAGTTACAGTTGTTCTGGCAGTAGGCGCAGTTAAAAATACATTCATTGGTAAAGAGGATCTTGAGCAGAGAAATACAGCGCCCATCCGCAGAGAATGAGTGACAGATTCCGCAGGCGAGAGAGTTCCCCATGCCGGTGCCATTGCCACGGCGGTCCACACCGCTGGAAGTACAGGCAACATCGTATTTTGCAGCGGCGGTAAGTATAGAAAGTTTTTCCATTAGGGACATATTTTGCTGGATGTTCATGTTGATCTCCATTTCTCATGGTCTTTTCATATTCTTCATAGTTACATATAAACGGGGTTGGATTATCGGTCGCATATTACTAAAAACAGAACGAGTGTTCGATAAAATCAATATAACACAAAATCAAAACACATGCAATAGAAAAACGAAAATATGTTCGATAAAATGAATAAAAAAATAGCATATAATTTTTAAAATCTACGAAAACATAACGAAACAGTATATATTTTATTGAAAATAAAGTCGAATATGGTAAAATTGAAACAACAGGAGGAATCTGGACAGAGGGGGAAATTGGTATGAAATCAATAAAAACAAAAATTATTGTAACCGTAATACTATGTTCGCTGGTATCTACATTTATCTGCGGAGCGATCAGTATTGTAAACTCAGTCAGCACTTCTTATGAAGATTCACAGCAGGAAATGCAGCTTAAGTGTGTGAGTCAGAGCGATGAACTTGATACCATGATGCAGAATGTTTCACAGTCAGTGGAAATGGTATACAGCATTGCAGTTGCCAAACTGGAACATGCAGCATCCTTCCGGACGAGTAAGGACTATGTGGATACTTATACAAAGCAGATGCTTCCTATCCTGATGCAGTCTGCACAGAACACAAAGGGAGCACTCACGGCGTATATCCGTTATAATCCTGAATTTACGGAACCAACAAGCGGACTTTTTCTAACAAGAGATAACAGTGACAGTGAGTTTGAGAGTGTGACGCCAACGGACTTTTCCATGTATGATCCGAGTGATGTGGAGCATGTCGGATGGTATTATATTCCGGTACAGAATGGAAAAGAAACCTGGATGGAACCATACTTAAATTCCAACATTGGTGTATATATGATCTCATACGTTATTCCAATCGAGGTGGACGGCGAGTCTATTGGTATCATCGGAATGGATATTGATTTCAGCGAATTTACGGATACGATCGATTCTTTAAGTATATTTGACAGTGGTTATGGTTTCCTTGTCAATGAATCTGGTAAGGTCATGTATCACAAAGATCTTGAGATTGGAAGTAATCTTGCGGATGCAGACAGCGGACTGCAGTCAGTAGTGGATGCGCTTGGAAATGAGCAGACGGAGGAGACTGCCGTTTCCTATACTTATCAGGGAAAAGATAAGGTCATGTATTATAAGACATTGGAAAATGGCATGAAATTTGTCCTTACGGCACCAAAAACTGAACTGCAGGAAAAATCCAGACAGCTTGCAAAACAGATATTCGGAGGAGCTGCTTTTGCAATGATACTTACCATAATTATCGGTACAGTACTCGGATTTACAATCACAAAGCCGATCACCCAGATCGACGGTATCGTAAAACAGACGGCTGAATTTGAGTTTGCGAGCAATCCGGCAAACCAGCACCTTTATAAAAGAAAAGATGAAACCGGAAGAATGGCGATATCACTTCACAACATGCGCAAGAATCTGCGTCAAATGGTAGCAAATATCCGTCATGTATACACAGATCTGAAAAATACGACAGAACAGCTTTCTGATACAACGAAACGTGTGCGTGAGATGAGCAGCGTCAACACAGATACGACGCAGGAACTTGCAGCAGCAATGGAAGAGACAGCGGCGACGATGGAGACGGTCAACACCACAGTCAGTGACATCAAAGAGCGCGCAACGGATATTGAGCGGTATTCAAAGGAGGGACGGGAGTCTTCTGTTGAGGTAAAGGAACGCGCAGGTCAGCTTAAGTTAAAGACGCAGGCTGCAAGCGAAAAAACGGTTCAGATGTACGAAAATGTACAGCAGAAAACGGAAGCTGCCATGGAGCAGGCAAAAGCAGTAGAAAAGATCAACCAGTTTACACAGGCAATCCTTGAAATTTCAAGTCAGACGAATCTGCTGGCATTAAATGCCTCAATCGAGGCGGCAAGAGCCGGAGAGGCAGGAAAGGGATTCGCAGTCGTTGCCGGAGAGATCGGTACGCTGGCAGCCCAGACATCCACGACGGTCGGCAGTATCAATGAAATCATTGCCGAGGTAAACCAGGCTGTGGCAAATATGACAGGATGCTTAAAGGAAAGTACGGATTTCTTAGAGCAGACAGTACTAAAAGATTATGAGGACTTTATGGGGGTTGCAGACCAGTATACGAAAGATGCAACCGTATTTGATGATGATATGTCTGCCATCAGCGGACAGATCAATACACTGTTAAGTTCCATCGTTGAGATTGCAGATGCCATGCAGGGTGTCAGTTCGACGGTTTCCGAGGCGGCTGATGGTGTGACGGATATTGCACAGAAAACACTTGAGGTTTCCGGAATTGTCCAGGGAAATGAAACACTTGTGGACAATAACCGTGAGAATATTGTACGGCTGAACAGTGTTATCGAAATGTTCCACGATGAAAAATAAATCTTTGCCTTATATATGATTTTTGTATATAATGAAAGACAGGGTGTCAGAGACGGACAGACCGTGATGGCATCCTGTTTGTATATTTATGGCGATAGGTCTGCCCATGGAATGCGCAGTCTGTTTATTGTATACAATATTTTATACGCAGAAATGGAGAATAGTGTGAAACATAAGAATTTTCACACGCAGAAATGGAGAATAACATGGATAACGATATTTTTTCACACTTTCCGGACAGGGAAACATTTGACAGATACTGGAATGAGAATTATGTTCCTGTTACATACGAGGATGTGGCAACGGTATTTCGCGATTTTGTAAAATCTGCAGAGGGACATATTTATCTTTCTGATTATGAGGAGAAAGGCTGTATTTCCAAGGAAGATTTCAAGGACAATCTTTCCCAGGAGGCGCAGTTTGCTTTTCAGGATGGACTGACGGAAGTATTTTATGATAAAAATCCGGAGCTTTATGAAACGGCATTTGCACTTTTTGAGGAGGCACAGATGACAGGTCAGGGAGATGCAAGTGTGGCACAGACTTTTCATGAGACATTTAACGGGTTGTATACAGAGTTTTTAGATACGCTGTTTGAGGAAATGTTAAGTAACCGGAAGGATTGAGAGGAGTTTTATGGCTACATTAGGGATTCCGCAGAATACGATTGCGGTTTTGCAGAAATATCATTTTAATTTTCAGAAAAAATTCGGGCAGAACTTTCTGATCGATCCGCATGTACTTGAGAAGATCGTCGAGGCCGCGGGAGTGACAAAGGATGATTTTGTTCTTGAGATCGGTCCGGGTATCGGTACGATGACACAGTATCTGTGTGAAAATGCCAGGGAAGTGACTGCGGTAGAGATCGATACCAATCTGATCCCGATCTTAGAGGATACATTAAGCGCTTATGACAATGTGACTGTGATCAACCAGGATATTTTAAAACTGGATATCGCAAAACTTGCGATGGAAAGAAATGGTGGAAAGCCGATCAAGGTCGTTGCAAATCTTCCTTATTATATTACCACACCGATCATCATGGGACTTTTTGAGAGCCATGTTCCGATCGACAGCATTACGGTCATGGTGCAGAAGGAAGTTGCAGACCGCATGCAGGTAGGACCGGGAACGAAAGATTACGGTGCACTGTCGTTAGCGGTGCAGTTTTATGCAAAACCCCAGATCGTTGCCAATGTTCCGCCAAACTGCTTTATGCCGCGCCCGAATGTCGGCAGTGCAGTGATCCGGCTGACCAGACACGAGGAGGTGCCGGTACAGGTGGATGATGAAAAACTGATGTTTCACATTATCCGGGCATCGTTTAACCAGAGAAGAAAAACACTGGCGAACGGATTGTCGAATGCGCCGCAGGTACATCTTTCCAAGGAAGAGATACAGGAGTGTATCGCAGAACTTGGAGAACCGCTTACCATCCGGGGGGAGGCGCTCACGTTAGAGCAGTTTGCAGCTCTTTCCAATATTATTGGAAACAGACAGAAAAAATAAAGCAAAATTAAGGAGGAGATTATGGACGAAAATCAGAACATGAACAATGGACAACAGACTTACGGGGATCAGCAGTATAACAACGGACAGCAGACCTATGGCAATCCGCAGTACAGCCAGAATAACTGGACACCACAGGAGCAGCATGGTCCGGTTTCAGATATTTTCTGCTATCTGTTACTGATCGTAATGCCGCTGCGTGAGATCATCAGCATGGTTGCGACATCATCTGTATTTCAGGCAATGACTTATGACAGCATTATGGATGGCAGCTATATGAATGTGATGTACAATGGAAGTTATGTGATATTTTCTCTGCTTAATTATGCATTGCTTGCGGCATTCATTATTTTTGTTGTCATCGACATTGTAAAGATCAACAAGCAGAATTATAAAATACTTGGACTGATCCTGTTTGCAATCTTTTTAAAGCCTGGTTATTATGTATGGCGGGCACATCTTTTAAAACGCAAAATGGCGTTTCCAATCGTGTATACCGTACTTTATGCACTGCTGATCATGGCAGAGATCGGATTTGTAATGATGCAGGCATTTAGTCTGGTAATGAATGTGATGTAAAAAATCTGAATGAGAAGTCTCTCTGTTTCATATATTAAATGGACAGGGAGATTTTTTTATGGGAAAAAGACGAAGAAAACGTGCAGGTTTTTGGCTGAAAGGAATATGTCTGATATTACTGGTGCCGGTTTTTATCACAACACTGATGCAGCGAATGCGCCTGGAAAACCTCATTTATGGAAAGGAAGGGGCGCAGGAAGTACTGAACACAATAGACAGTGTAGAGGGTATGGAGAGGGAAGTCCGGGAGCATCAGGAAAATAAAAAAGATATCTTATCAGGACAGGCAGAGACACAAAGTGGAGACAGTAAGGATGAGGATGAAGAAACTGAGATGAAGGTCTTGCAGATCGTGGCGCAGGAGATCGGGATTGATAAATCAGCGGAAACGATCAAAGCACAATGTGTGATCGCCAGAACGAATCTGTATGATGCCATGCAGGCGGGGACGAAGGAACCGGAGAGCATGCCGCCGGATCAGCAGCAGGAGCTTTGGGGAGAAAATTTTGATAAAAATTATCAGAAACTGAAATCCTGTGTGGAAGCGACGGCGGGGGAGACACTCTTATATAACAGAACTTACATATATGCGGCATATCATGCGATCAGCAGTGGGCGGACACGCAGCATGTCAGAGTTATATGAAGATGCAGACATGCCATATCTTGTTACGGCAGAATGTCATGCGGACACCACGGCGGAAGGTTATCTTTCCGTGTTTTATTATGAAAAAGAGGAGTTCCTGGAAAAATGCCGTGCGGCATATCCTGATGCAGGGCTGACGGAACTGACACAGATTGAGATCGTAAGCCGCGATGCGGCAGAGTATGTGACAAAAATCAAAGTTGCGGGGGAAACATACGATGGAGAGCAGTTCCGCCATGCATTAGAGCTTCCATCTGCCTGCTTTACGATCACGGAAATAGACGATCATGTGCGTATCGTGGCAAGGGGCATGGGACATGGTTTTGGATTAAGCCAGAATACAGCAGAGAAACTTGCAAAAGAGGGATATGGTTATCGGGAGATTCTTGCTTATTTTTATAAGGGAGCAGTGATCGGGCAGGCTGGTAATTTATAGGAAAGAAATAAAAAAATAATCGTATAAACCATCCGGGATGTGGAAACACTATGGTTAAAAATAAATAATGGATGGTGAGAAATAATGAAAAAGAAAGGTTTTTTTGGGTACAGACAATATGTGATTGCAGGGCTGCTGATTGCTTTAGCGGCAGTTGGAACGACTGCGATATACAGCAGCAGACAGGAAAAGGAACGGGAGCAGATGGAAGCCGAGCTTGCAGAAGAAATGCAGAAACAGGCAGACGATATTGCAGCTGAGGAGAATTCGGAGCAGTCTGCCGAGGCATCTGCACTGGTTCCCCCAAAACAGTCTTTGAATGAATTGGAGAATGAACTGGATGATCCTGCAGTAACGGCGGAACTTGCAGAAGAAAATAATGCAACGGAAACGGAAGAAACAGAAGAAACAGAAGCAGTACAGAGCGTTCAGACGACAGGCAAAGCACAGACGCTTCATTTTTCGGAGGATCTGCTCTGGCCGATGGAGGGAAACGTGATCATCAATTACAGTATGGATTCCACAGTTTATTTCCCGACGCTTGACCAGTATAAATATAATCCGGCAGTGATCATTGCAGGTGAGGTCAATGATAAAGTCTATGCAGTTGCCAAAGGCCAGATTAAGAGTATTGAAAATGATGAGGTGACAGGCTGTACAGTTACGGTCGATCTGGGTGATGGCTATGAGGCAGTTTACGGACAGTTAAAGGAGCTGAATTTTGCAAAGGGAGATTATGTGGAGGCCGGACATGTATTAGGATATGTTGGAGAACCGACGAAATACTTCACGGTAGAGGGTAGCAATCTGTATTTTGAACTTGACAAAGATGGCACACCCGTGGATCCGGTAGCATATTTCGAATAAAAGAAAAAGCATTCTTCCTTGAATAAGACACAATTCTATTTTATAATAAAATGGCATTCTTTTTAGAGAGAAAACGTGAAAAGAAATGTCTGTTGTGGAATGAGAGGAGGCAGTGCACATGGAATACGACGGATATGATGAAGTTGTCCGCGCATGGATACAGGGAGTGTACGACAGCCGGGGAAACGATGCAAAACGGACATTGAAGTTGTGTTATGATATTGAACAGTATGCAATGAAAAAAAATGATCCAAAGCTGCTTGGATTTGCATACTATTACAGTGCAGAGACTTATTATCTGTTAAATGAAAGTGAAAAGTTTTTTTTCTGCATCAGCAAAGGCGTATCTTATCTGAATGAATCAAATCAGTGGGAGCTTGTGGCGCGTGCATATAATCTGATGGCAATTACGGCGATCAATCGGGGAAATGAGCCGATCGCACTTGACTATTATCTGACCGGATTGAATTTCTGTACGAAATATCAGTTAAAACAGGAAGAAACCATGATAGATATAAATCTTGGAAATTTATATTTATCCTGTGGACAATATTTAGAGGCACAGAGATATTTTGAAAATTGTGGACAGCATGTAAAGGATTTTGTGAAAGATGATAAAAATTACCGCCTGATCACCTGTGTTTATATAGGAATGGGAACCGGTTTTTTGTATCGCGATATGCCGGAGCGTGCAGCACATTATGCAGAGCTTGTCTCGGATGAGTGCGCGGGCCGTATTGATGGCATTGAACTGCTCAGTTTTCGCTGTTTTAAGGCACAGGTATGCCATGCAACCGGAAAGACGGCGGCGCGTGATGAATGCATCCGGTTGATCTGTGAGGAGATCAATGCAGATATTCCGATCATGGATATTTTTAGTGATCTTTATGAATTCAGCCAGCTTTTGCTTGAAATCGGAAATGATGATGCTTTTTTGCGGGTAATGGAAATTTTAGAGCCATTGACATGGCAGTCAAAGATCGTCAATCTTCAGAGGCAGATTATTTCCCTGAAAATTAAGTTTTACCGTATGCATAAGGATAATGATGCATATTTAGAGGCTGCGGGGCAGTACTACGAGTTGTCCGAGATCATGGAAAAAGAAAAACCGGCGATGATCGCAAATATGCTTGATGTGCGGGAATCTTTAGAGCGGGCGAACAAAAAAAGACGCGAGATGGAAGAAGCAAATATCCGGCTTTTGGAAAAGTCAGAGACGGATGCACTGACGCGCCTGGCAAACCGGTTCCGCCTTAATGATTATCTGGATCAGGTATTTGAGAAGGCATTATCAGAGCAGACGCCGCTTGCCATGGAGATCCTGGATATCGATTATTTTAAGCAGTATAATGATAACTACGGACATCAGGCAGGGGATGAGTGCATTAAGCGGATCGCAAAGCAGCTTGAGCTGATGCAGAATGATATGATATTCTGTGCGAGATATGGAGGGGATGAGTTTATCATTCTCTATCAGAATATGACGGAGGAAGCGGTCAGACATGCGGCGGAGGGATTGCGGCAGCGGATCATTGATCTTGGAATCCAACATGCATATTCTAAGGCAATGCCTATCGTGACAATCTCACAGGGAATCTGTTATGATATTCCGAAAGATGATACAAAGAGCTGGGATTTTCTGCATGCGGCAGATGCGATGCTTTATCAGGTTAAGAAAAAATCCAGAAATGATCTTGCACTGGGACACTTAGCAGATGTGAGTGACAAATAAAACAGGAAACATTTTATGAATGCGGCATAGAATATAACAGATAGAAACAAAAATCCGCAATCGAGTTTTTCACACGGAAAACCGGAAGTAAAAAGTGATGCAGTAGAATGGATAATATACATGATTGTCGATTGCTTTTAAATAAGAAGTAACACCCAGACCAAAAGTCGGCGACGATTCTTGTCGAAAGATGAGGTTTGGGGTACATAATTCCCGAAAATCCGCAGTTGATGCGAACTGTTGCGCGGGGGAATTTCTTGACAAAAGTACGGGCACCGTGTTATCATTCAGACTGTTGCGCTTATGGGGGCTGTTGATCAGCCCCTTGTTTTACGCGCGCCAATGGCGCACGTTTCTATAGAAAGGAAATATATGGAAACAGTTAGATTCGATCAGTTAGATTTATATCCGCAGGTATTGCGTGCGATAGCAGAAATGGGATTTGAAGAGGCAACACCGATCCAGAGTCAGGCAATTCCGGTTGTGATGTCCGGTGTGGATGTCATTGGACAGGCACAGACAGGAACCGGAAAGACGGCATCATTTGGAATCCCGGTACTGCATAAAGTAGATCCGAATAATAAAAAAACACAGGTTATCATCTTATCACCGACAAGAGAGCTCGCCATCCAGGTGGCGGATGAGATCCGTAAACTTGCAAAATATATGCACGGTGTAAAGATCCTTCCGGTGTACGGCGGACAGGAGATCAGCCGTCAGATCAAGGCATTGAAGGGTGGGGCACAGATTATTATCGGTACACCGGGACGTGTTATGGATCATCTGCGCAGAAAGACGATCCGCTGTGAGGCAGTGAACACGATCGTACTTGATGAGGCAGACGAGATGTTAAACATGGGATTCCGTGAGGATATTGAGACGATCTTAGAGTATATCCCGGAGGAAGGACGTCAGACGGTGTTATTTTCTGCGACCATGCCAAAGCCGATCTTAGATATCACCAAGAAATACCAGCACGATGCCGTGACGATCAAAGTGGTAAAAAAAGAGCTGACCGTTCCGAATATTGAGCAGTATTACTATGATGTAAAGAGAAAAGACAAGATCGAAGTTTTGGCCAGACTTCTTGATTATTATAATCCGAAACTCTCTCTGGTGTTCTGTAACACAAAACGCATGGTGGACGAACTGACTGAGGAACTGCAGGGACGCGGTTATTTTGCAGAGGGACTGCACGGAGATATGAAGCAGACACAGCGTGACCGTGTGATGCGCGGTTTCCGTACCGGAAAAACAGAGATCCTGATCGCAACTGATGTTGCAGCGAGAGGTATCGATGTGGATGATGTGGAAGCGGTATTCAATTATGATATTCCACAGGATGACGAATATTATGTTCATCGTATCGGAAGAACCGGACGTGCCGGAAGAACCGGACGTGCGTTTACTTTCGTCAAAGGCAAAGAAGTATATAAATTAAAAGATATCATGCGTTACTGCAAGACCAAGATCGTTGCAATGCCGATCCCGTCCACGGATGATGTGGCACAGATCAAGGCTGAGAAGGTCATGGAAGAAATCGGAAGAATTATCGACGAGGAAAATTTAAAAGATACGATCGATATCATCGAAAAGCAGATCAATGAATCCGATTATACCGCAATGGATATTGCTGCAGCATTCTTAAAACAGGCGTTGGGACAGATCAATCTTGACAATGACAGAGAGGACTCTTTTGATTTTGACAATACCGGAGCTGAAGAGGGCATGGTGCGTCTGTTTATCAACATCGGTAAAAAAGACCGCGTGAAACCGGGCGATATCTTAGGTGCGGTTGCAGGCGAATCCGGCATGCCGGGTAAACTTGTCGGAGCCATTGATATGTATGATAAATACACATTCGTGGAAGTGCCGAGAGAATACGGAAAAGAAGTTTTAGAAGCCATGAAAAATGCAAAGATCAAAGGACGCTCCGTCAATATGGAACCGGCAAACCAGAAATAAAAGAGCAGTAAAAAATCCCGTGTGAGTATGATTTTTAAAATCAGTCTCATACGGGATTTTTTTGTAATGTTACTGTCCGATCTTACTGCCCGATCCTGCTCACGATACTCCGGTTGATCTTCATTAAGAAAAATGCAGTTGCACACACAGATACCAGTTCTGCGATCGGGAATGCCCACCATACCAGATTGACATTGCCGGACTGTGCTAACAGGTATGCTGCTGGGAGCAGGATCACTAACTGTCTTGCAATGGATATGCACATACTGTAGACTGCTTTTCCAAGTGCCTGGAAAATACTACTGCAGGAAATTCCAAAACCGGCAAGCAGGAAACTTAAACTGATGATACGCAGCGCAGGGACACCGAGGGAGAGCATTGTGTCGGAAGCCTGAAACATGGAGAGAAGCTGCTTTGGAAAGAGCTGGAATAAAAGCAGGCCGACTGCCATGATGCTGACTGCGTAGGCAACACAGTGTTTTAAAGTTTTTGTGACACGCTCTTTATTTCCGGCACCGTAGTTGTATGCCATAACCGGGATGACACCGTTGTTTAAACCAAAAGCCGGCATAAATACGAAGCTCTGCAGTTTAAAATAAACGCCAAACACCGCGGTTGCCGTGGAGGAAAACGCGATCAGGATACGGTTCATACCGTAGTTCATCACGGAACCGATCGCCTGCATTACAATAGAGGGAACACCGATCACATAAATCTGTCCGATAATATTTTTGTCCGGGCGGAAATGGTGCAGGTCAATCTGTACTTCCTTATTTTTTGTGTGGTTTAAAACAACTGCCAGAATACCGGCAATCATCTGTCCGATGACGGTTGCAGCAGCAGCACCGGAAATGCCCATTTTCGGGAGACCAAACAGACCAAAGATGAGAACCGGATCGAGAGCGATATTGATGATCGCACCGACACCCTGTGTATACATGGTATAAATGGTTTTTCCGGTTGCCTGCAGCATACGC
>OHFL01001218.1_pt1 | contig 12416 bp, 9 predicted proteins | sample 1567491 | NCBI WGS metagenome assembly OHFL01 (sample SAMEA3879539, study PRJEB24766) | human gut metagenome | biome: human-associated habitat; feature: feces | place: USA | collected 1985/1987 | reverse complement strand
ACTGCTTGAGGAACTGCAGGTTGTTCTCGAACATCAGGCCGATGTTGTTGATGCCATACTTCAGCATGGCGATACGCTCGATGCCGATGCCGAAGGCGAAGCCGGAATACTCGTCCGGGTCGATATTGCAGTTCTCCAGCACCTTGCGGTTGACGACACCGCCGCCCAGCACCTCGATCCAGCCGGTGTGCTTGCACAGCGGGCAGCCCTTACCGTGGCACTCGAAGCAGCTCACGTCCACCTCCACGCTGGGCTCGGTGAACGGGAAGTAGGAGGGACGCAGGCGGGTGCGGGTGTCAGCGCCGAACAGCTTCTGCACGAAGGTATTCAGTGCGCCCTGCAGGTCGCCCAGGGTGATGCCCTTATCCACCACCAGACCTTCCATCTGGTGGAACATGGGGCTGTGGGTAGCGTCCGAGTCGGAGCGGAACACACGGCCGGGCATCAGGATCTTGATGGGCGGCTTCTGAACGTCCATGGTGCGGATCTGGCCGCCGGAAGTCTGGGTACGCAGCAGGAACTCCTCCGACAGGTAGAAGGTGTCCTGCATGTCGCGTGCCGGGTGATCCTTGGGCACGTTCAGGCGGGTAAAGTTGTGGTCATCGTCCTCGATCTCCGGGAAGGTGCCCACCGAAAAGCCCATGCCGGAGAACACGTCGATGATCTGGTTGGTGATCAGGGTCAGCGGGTGCAGGCCGCCCACAGAGCGGGTCTTGGCGGGCAGGGTGATATCCACCGTCTCCGCAGCATTGCGGGCAGCAAGCTCTGCCTGCTTCACCTGTTCTGCAGCAGCGTCGTAGTCTGCCTGCACCTTTGCCTTGAGTTCATTGATGATCTTGCCCATAGCGGGGCGCTCTTCCGGCGCAACGGTGCGCAGGTTCTTCATCAGGGCAGGGATCTTGCCGTTTTTGCTGAGGTACTCCTGCCAGAAGGAGGCCAGCGTTTCCTTGCCGGACACCTGACCAAGGCTTTCAGCGGCCTGTTTTGCCAGCTCGTCGATCATTGCTTGCATGGATGTTCTCTCCTTTATTCTTCGTGTTGATGAGCGGAGTGCAACAAAAAAGCTCCGTCCCCTGCCCGATTTCTCAGGCAAAAGGGACGAAGCTGTTGATTCTTTGCTCCGCGGTACCACCCGGTTTCCACCCGTGCACAGATGCCGGGCGGCTCTCAGAACGCCGTAACGGGGCGTGGCCGTTCTGTGCTAGTGAGCTTCCGCCTTTCGCACAGACCGCTCAGGAGCGAACTTCAGCACAGATACACCCGGAAGCCCTCTCAGCCGGTGAAGCTTCTCTCTTTGCCGTGTACGCCATACCTACTCTCTCCGTCGCTGCGTTTGGGAGTATTCAGGTTTTATAACCAAGAGTTATGTTACCACATTTCGGGACAGTTTGCAAGGGCTGTGCAGTGACTTTCCGCAAAAATCGCGTTCGATGGAGGTTTTTTCACAAAGCCGCAGCCATTATGAATCGTTTATGTCATCCATTATGAGCTGAAACAATTCTCCCAGGTCGATTAGTGGCGCGAACTCTTTATCAACTTTGTAATCATCTGAAATTTTTACCACGACCACACCGTCGATCTGCTGGATATATCCTTCCTGCGGATAGACTGGCATCTGTTCCAGCTCTGTTCTGCTGTACAGTTCCCCGTACTGTTCCACCGAGCAATGCTTGAGTTTTACCGGAGTAATATCCCTGAAAACCGCTTTCCAAGACGCTCTGGCCGAGTAATCGTTCAGCCAGAAGCGGCCCATCTGCGCATACGGATTTGCATAGAGGTAATACTCCCTCTTCATAAAACTGGAGTTCGAGCTGGGTCTGCCCACAAACAGTACCGGCAGCTGCTCGTTATCGTCAAAATATCCGCTGCTCATCAGGTCGTCCGCGATGTGATCCGACATGCTCTTGAGTGTTTTCCTTCCCTCATACATAGCTTCCTGATCGATCACGGCAGAGCAGACATTGCCATAGACGACCAAAACCGCAAGTACTACAGCCCCTGTCCGGGCAGCACGTACATACTTTTTTACCATAGGCTGATTTGTGCGCGTCCCTTCAAGCAGCATCAGACATACCGGCACGAACAGATTCAATCCTTCGCCCATCTGCAAAAGCCAGACCGCCTCGCTTGTGATCAGCATGATGGCATTGCACATGATGGGCAAAACGATCAGCGCTGCCACTCCCAGAAGGATATATTCCCAATTTTTCCGGTGAAGCATTTTTCTGAAGCGGTTCAGCAGTCCGATGTTCAGCGCCAGAAATACCAAAACGAAAAAGCCCACCGGCTGCAGAATGTTATGCCGATAGTAATTCTGAAAAAAGTAAGCTCCAAACAGTTGGTAGGTCTCTGCAATGGCATTGGGCAGATTTTTCAGTATAGAAAGTACCGAAACATCCGCTCCTCCATTATAACTTGCCATCTGCCATCCACATGCCCATACGATCAGCTTTGTGAGCAGGAAATACAAAACCATTCCTGCAGCTGCGCTGCAAAGACTTCTTCCAATGTGGGCATGGACCTTTTCTCTGTCCACATTGCGGAACAGAAGCAGCAGAAGATATGTCAGCAGGAGCAGACAAAAGTTATCAAGGCTCGTCTGATAGCACGCAAGGCTCATGACCAGAAGCAGTGCTCCCTGTACGACCGCTTTTCTAAAATCTGCGGCACGAACCACACGCTCTGCCGCCAGAACAGAAAACAAAAATGAGCAGCCAAACACCGGCGACTGAAACCGATATGACAGCTGTATTCCAGTGACCGTGCTGGCCAGAACAGCCATACCCGCCAGATAGGTCACGACAGAATCCTTCTCTGTAAAAAACTTCCGAAGCAGGGTAACAGCCAGCGCCGACATGGAAAGCGTCAGCAATGAATTGAAAGGTTCCGTCTGGATGCCAAACCGCAGCGCATCGATCACCGGCCAGAGCCATCGGCCCGTGACTGCCTGCCAATAGCCGCCGAAGAACAATGTATTGTTCCACAATCCGTCAAATGTATTGGTCAGCCGCTGGCTGATCAGCAGGAAAAACACTACCGCCGAAAACAGCAGCATCACCAGAAAATATCTTAGATCCGATATATCCAGCCCAAGGTCGTCCGGTTTTTGTACATCGATTTTTTCTTTCATCGTTATTTTCTCCATCTGTCCTGTTTTATGTTCTCAGGCTCATTTGTTATTCATCGATCAGATAATCCTCTGATACCTTCACGATCACAATATCACCCACCTGCTGGATATATCCCTCCTGCGGATAAACCGGCATTTCTGCTACCAGTTCGGTCTGTCTCAGCTTCTGATAATCTTCATCTTCGCACAGCGTGATCTCCACCGGAGTGATTTTTTCAAACACGCCGCGCCAGGAAAGTCTTGCGCATTCCGGTGACAGCCAGAAACAGCCCATCTGTGCATACCTGTTGGCCGAAGGGTACAGGTCGCCTTTTTTAAAAGTCGGGTTCGAGCTGGGCCTGCCTGCGATCATGACCGACCAGTGATTTCCTTCGTCAAAGCAGCCTTCCTCCGTCAGGTCGTTCACGATCCGGTCCGACATTACCCGCAGTGAATCCCGGCCCTGCCGCATTGCCTCCTGATCGACAGCCATCATGTAAACATTTCCGTATACGACCAGAAATGCAAGCACCAGTACCAGCCATCGGGCTTTGTTGCCCTGTTCCGGGCGGGTGCCCTCTAACAACAGCAGACACAACGGCACAAATAACGCAAGGCCTCCGCCCATCTGCATTCGCCACACAGCTTCACTGCTGATCAGCATCATGACATTGCAGGCAAGCGGCAGTGCCAGCAGAGCGGCAGTGCCCAGAAGCAGGCCCCCTGTTTTTCCACTGCGCGCCATCCGCACAAAACGGCAAAGGAACCATACCACAAGCATAGCCAGCACTGCTGCGAACAAGCCGAACGGCTGCAGTGTATTATGCCGGTAGGCATTACGGAAAAAGTAAATTCCGAATATCCGATACGCCTGCAGAATACCATTCGGCAAACCAAACAGAATGCTTTTTACTGAGATCTCTGCGGCACCATTATAGCTGGTCAGGTCGATACGGCAAAGTGCAAGCACCAGCTTCAGCACCAGCCAGTAGAGCACCATGCCTGCTGCTGCACTGCCAAGGCTTTTTGCAATGTGCACACCTGTTTTCTGTGGTTCTGCATTCTGAAACAGCAGCCGCAGCAGATATGCCAGCAATATCATGCAGAACACCGCCAGATTAGCCTGATACAAACCCAAGCTCAATGCCAAAATAACCGCACCGCAGCCGACAGCCGCACCTGCATGGGTGGTGGTGATCACCCAGTATGCTGCAAGCACGGCAAACAGAAAGGACAAGCCAAAGATCGGTGACATATAGCGGTAAGAAAGCTGCACGCCAACTGCTGCGCCGGAAATGGCAGCCATTCCCGCAAAGTAGGTCAGTGCGTTGTCACGCTCCACAAAAAGCCTACGCAGAAGCGTGATGCCAAGCACCATCATGGAAAGAGTCAACAGGGCATTGAGCGGTTCCGTCTGTACACCGAAACGTACAGCATCTGCCACACACCACAGCCATCTGCCAATCGACAGTTCCCAGAAGCCGCCTATAAACCACGTCCCATTCCACAGGCCGTCAAATGTATTGGTCAGCCGCTGACTGATCAGCGGGAAATAGACCATCACCGCAAAACCCAGCATCACACAGAAATATTTCTTATCCAACTCCCGCAGCCAGTGTCTGATATCTGCTTTTATTTTTACAAACATGATATTCCTCTCTATCCATAAACTTCTGCTTTTCAGTATATCAAACTCTTCCACATGGTTCAATAAAAAAATCCCCTGCCGGGCAGTCGGCAGAGGATCTTGCGTATTTTTCCAGAGTGCTTTATTTTGCCACGATTTCTGCAGCCAGTGCATCCATCTGCGCTTCGGCAGCAGCATTGGCAGCACTGCGGATGGTGACCACAGTATCACACACGGCGATGTTCTTCATGCTTTCCAGCTCGGCGCGCATGAGCTTTGCGGCCATGGGTGCCCATGTGCCATTCTCCATCAGACCGACCGTGCGGTTCTGGAAGTTCTTGGTCTTGAGGTGGGTCAGCAGATTTTCCATCGGCGGGAAGAGGAAGCCGTCGTAGGTGGCGCAGGCCAGCACGATCTTTCCGCAGCGGAAGGCTTCGGTGACGGCATAGGACACATCGGTGCGGGTCAGGTCCATCTCCACGACCTTTGCGCCCTTTGCACGCAGCTTTTCTGCCATGAGGTGGGCTGCTGCACGGGTGTGGCCGTGGATGGAAGCACTTGCCACAAGGATTTTTTCCGGCTCCTCGGGCTTGTAGCTGGACCAGATGTCATAGTAGTTCAGGTACTTGCCCAGATCTCCGGTCAGCACCGGGCCGTGCAGCGGGCAAATGGTCTGGATGTCCAGAGCCGCGGCCTTTTTCAGCAGCGCCTGCACCTGCGGGCCGTATTTCCCCACGATGTTCAGGTAGTAGCGGCGGGCTTCGCTGGCCCAGTCGGCCTTTTCGTCAAACTTTGCCACAGCGCCAAAGCGACCGAAGCCATCCGCGGAGAACAGCACCTTTTCGGTGGATTCATAGCTGACCATGACCTCCGGCCAGTGCACCATGGGGGCAAACACAAAGGTCAGGGTATGTGCACCGAGAGAAAGGCTCTCGCCGTCCTTCACCACTACACGGCGCTCCTTGGCAATGGCATCAGCGCCAAAGAACTGGTCCATATACAAAAAGGTCTTGGCGTTGCCCACCACCTGCATCTCAGGGTAGAGTGCCGCCAGCTTTGCAATGTTGGCACCGTGGTCCGGCTCCATGTGGGAGACCACCAGATAATCCGGCTTACGGCCTGCCAGAGCTTCGGTCAGGTTTTCCAGCCACGGCTCGGTAGCGCGGGCATCCACCGTATCCAGAACGGCGGTCTTTTCGTCCAGAATGACATAGGAATTATAGCTCACGCCGGTGGGCACCGGATACTGGCTCTCGAACAGGTCGATGGTGGTATCATCCACGCCAACGCCCAAAATGGCTTCACTGATCTTGTTTACGCTCATAATGCTCGGTCTCCTTATTTATATTTTTATGCAGTGCCGCGTTTCTGCGGCGGTTGTTTCTGAGAACAGTTCCTATCATACCACATCGTCAGAAAAATCGCAAGGGATAACGTGGGAATATTCTGCACATCAGAGCTCTTCCCCATTCTCCGGCAGACGTGCCGCCACCGGTTTGCCCGGCTCAGCATCCAGTTCCAGCAGAGCGGCAGCAGCGCTTTCGTCCATGGTCTGCACCGCGCGCAGCTTGCGGCTGATGGCACGGCTGCGCACGCCAATGAGATTATCCAGCTCTTCGTCGGTCTGACGCAGGCGCTGCTGCATCTTGGAAAGCCCCTGCCCGAACTTGTCAAATTCGGTCTTCACCGCACCCAGCAGCTGCCATACCTCACCGGAGCGCTTCTGGATGGCAAGGGTCTTGAAACCCATCTGCAGGCTGTTGAGCAGCGCTGCCATGGTGCTGGGGCCTGCAATGTTCACCTGATAGTCCCGCTGCAGCACTTCCAGCAGGCCCGCGTTCACCACCTCGGCATACAAACCCTCGAAGGGCAGGAACAGGATGCCGAAGGCCGTGGTATAGGGCGGCTCCACATATTTTTCCCGGATGTCCTTGGCCTCGGCCCGCAGCACCAGCTCCAGTGCGTGGCGGGCGTTCTCCACGGCCTGTGCGTCGCCGGATGCCTGCGCATCCTGTAAATGGGCATAGGTGTCGCCGGGGAACTTGGAGTCGATGGGCAGCCACACCGTACCGCCGTCCGCGCCGGGCATCCGGATGGCGTACTCCACCCGCTGGGTACTGCCCGGAATGGTGGCCACATTGGTGTCGTACTGTTCCGGGGCAAGGATCTCTTCCAGAATGGCTCCCAACTGGATCTCACCCAGAATACCGCGGGTCTTCACACCGGAAAGCACCTGTTTCAGCCCGCCCACATCAGCGGCAAGGTTCTGCATTTCGCCAAGACCCTTGTACACCTGTTCCAGCTGGTCGTTCACCGCCTTGAAGCTTTCGGTCACCCGCTTCTGCAACGCATCCTGCAGCTGTTCGTCCACCGTATGGCGGATCTCGTCCAGCTTCTGGGCGTTCTGGGCCTGCAGGGCAGCCATGCCCTCGGCAAGGGTGCGGCGCATCTCTTCCAGCTTGCGGGCGTTGGAGGCTTCCAGCCCCTGCAGGCGCTGCTCCATGGTCTGCTGCTGGGTGCCCTGCCCTGCGGCAAGGGCGGTGCTCATACTCTGCACCGAAGCCTGCAGCGTTTCACTGATGTGGCCCATAGCGGCAAGGTTCTGCTGCGCCATCTCTGCCAGCTTCGCGTCCATCTGGCGGTTCTGCGCTTCCAGCTGCTGACGCAGCCATTCCTTCCGTTCTGCATCGTCCCGGTTTGCGGCAGGCTTTGCCGAGCGGTACAGCAGCAGGGCCATCATCAGGCAGATGGCCACCAGAAGCACCGTGTAAAGAAACGCTAAAAATTCCATAATGTCTCCTATTGCAAAATCCGGGCTGTGCAGCTGCAAAGCCCGGATCTGCGTACTTTATATTATTTTGTCCGTTCTTCCCAGAAGGCAGCGGCTTCGTCCAGCCAGCCATCCGCAGCCGTGCCGCGGCCAAGGCCGATGCCATGGGCTGCGTGGTCATATACCACCTCTTTGTAAGGTACGCCATGCGCGGCCAGTGCCTTGCTGAGGGCCGGCCCCTGCAGCGGCCAGCACAGCAGGTTCAAGGTCAGGTCATCCCTGCCATACCAGAAGTACACCGGCGGATAGTCCTCTGTGATCAGGTCGGCAAGGCTGTATTCATAGTAGAACCGGCCGCACACAAAGGGGTCGATACCCACACGGTAGATCGGTGTGATCTCGGCAAACTGCACGATGGGATACGCCAGGATCACTGCGCCGGGCTTGGGCAGGCCATAGTTTTTATAGCCCAGAGCGTCCGATGCAAACATGCCCGCCAGATGTCCGCCGGAAGAATAGCCGATCAGGGCGTAGCTTTCCGTCTGCACGCCGAACTGCTGTGCGTGGCCGGTGATGTACTTCACCGCCCGTGCAATGTCCTCCATGGGGCTGTTGTTGTCGTTATCCGGGTAGGCGCGGTAGCGCATCACGAACACCGCATAGCCTTTCTGGTGCAGCTGGTAAGCTGTGGAGATGCACTCCTTTAACTCTGCCGTGCGGTTGAGGATGTTGCCGGAGAGCACCAGCGCATACTTTGCATCCGGCGTGCTGGCCGGGTAGTAATAGAACTCCACATTATTGCGGGAGCTGTCCTCGGCGATCTCCTGCTCCGAGTAGAGCTTATAGGTGATCTGCACGCCCGCATTGTAATTGCGGATGAGCAGGTTCAGACCATCGGCACAATCCTGTGCCACATGGCTGCTCACATATTTTTCCAGCGTCTGGTCATTGCACCAGTCCTCGGTGCCGGGCAGGTTCTGCTCCTTGGAATAGGTCCAAACGCCTGCGCCAAGGATGCTGGGGTTTGAGCGGATCTCGCCCATGGTGGTCTGCGGCGTGATATCCGGCTCGCCATACTCTGCTGCAAATGCGGGCAGCGCCATCATCAGCAGAAGACAGATACAGGCTGCTGCGGTGCATATCCTGTGTTTCAACTCAACATCTCCTTTTCAGCCGACCTGTTCCTCCCAGAAGGCAACTGCTTCATTCAGCCAGCCCTCTGCATCGGTGCCCTTGCCTGCGGCCACTGCATGGGGAGCATCATCATACACATGGTAGATATGCGTCACATGGTTGCGGGCCAGTGCCTTTTCCAGCACAGGCCCCTGCGCCGACCAGCACATGGTCATAAGGGTCATGTCGTTTTTGCCGTACCAGTGATAGGTAGGCGGATAATCCGGTGTGATGTAATCAGACAATGTCATTTTATAATACCGCTGCTTGCACACGCCGGGGTCCAGCAGGATATTATAGACCGGTTTGAACTCCAGGAAGGTGTTTACCGGGTAGCCCAGCAGCATGGCACCGGGCTTTGGCAGGCCGTAATTTTTGTAGCCCACCGCGTCGGTGCCGAACAGTCCGGCGATCTGCCCGCCTGAGGAATAACTTACAATGGCATAATCCTCCGCCTGCACGCCAAACTGTCCTGCATGTTCCGTGATGTATTGCACCGCGCGGACCACATCCTGCAGCGGCGCATTGTTGGAAGCCTTCATGCCGATGCGGTAGCGCAGCACGAACACCGGGTAGCCCATTTCGTGCAGGTTCCATGCAGTGGAAATGCCCTCGCGGATCTCCGCACTGACCACGATCGCATTACCGCCGATCACCAGCGCATATTTCTGGTTTGCCTGCGCCCCTTCTGCCGGCAGATAATACAGTTCCACACCGTCCCGGCTGGTATCCTGCGCGATCTCCTCCGCCGTATAAAGCGGGAAGGTCACCCGCTGCCCAGCGTTATAGGTGCGGATCAGATAGTTCAGTCCATCCGCCGCATCCTGTGCCGTCCAGTGATTGGAAAGGCGGCTCAGCGGCTGCGCGTCCCAGTACATCCGGTCCAGCACACGGTCCTGATCCAGCGAGTAGGTGTAGATGCCCGCACCCACAATGCTGGGGTTGGAGCGGATCTCTGCCATTTTGGTGCGCGGTGTGATGTTGGCCTGACCAAGCTCCTCCGCAAACGCCGGCTGTGCCAGCAGGATCATCAGGCCAATACCAAACATCACCGTGCGCAATCGTTTTCTCACAGCAATCCCCCATTTATCTCTTTATTTGCACTGTTTTTCCCAGAATTCCGTTGCCTGCAGGATCCAGCCGTCCGCATCGGTGTGGCGGCCCGGGCCAATGGCGTGGGGTGCGTCCTCGTACACATGGCACTCATAAACAGCCCCGCTCTCCCGGAGCTTGCGCTCCAGCAGCGGCCCCTGCTGGGAGTAGCACATGCGCTGCATATAAAGATCATTTTTGCCGTAGAAGAAATAGGTAGGGGTAAAGTTTTCGTTCACCACATCCGAAATATCGGTCCAGTAGTAACGCCAGCCAAGCACCAGCGGGTCAATGGCCAGCTGATACAGCGGCTTCACCTCAAAGAAATCGTTGATGGGGTAACCCAGCAGCAGCGCTGCAGGCTGTGGGAGACCAAATGCCTTATAGCCGAACTTTTCGTTGTCTGAGCCGATCAGGCCCACGATGTGTCCGCCGGAAGAAAAGCCCATCAGCGCATAGTTTTCGCGCTGAACGCCAAACTGATCTGCATTTTCGGTCAGGTACTTTATGGCATTGGCAATATCGTACAGTGGCGCATTGTCGGATGCATTCAGGAAAGAGCGGTACCGCAGCACAAAAGCCGCATAGCCCAGCTCGTGCAGCTGGTTGGCAATGGATGCACCCTCGTTCAGCTCTGCGGTGGTGTTGCCGCCGTTGCCGGGCACCACGATGGCGTACTTTGCGTTGGCTGTTTTAGCCGGGAAATAATACAGCTGCACCATGCCCAGAGAAGAATTTTCCGCAATTTCTTCCGGGGTATACACCTGCCATGTGATCTGTACGCCCCTGTTGTAGTTTTCGATCACAAGGTTCATGCCTTCGGCGGCATCCTCGGCAGCCGCGTAGCTTACATAGCCCTCAATGGGCGTATCATCGTACTGCGTGCTGCCCTCGATCCATTCGTTGCAGTAGGTGTAGTAGCCGGAGCCTTTGATGCTGGGGTTCTCCCGCAGCTCCTTCATGGTCGTCTTTGTTGTGATGTTCGGCTCGCCGTACTCTGCAGCAAATGCCGAAAGCGATACGCACGCCAGCATTCCCAGCGCGCACACCATCGTTCTGATCCACTTCATTTTGGGACATCCTCCATTCTGCAGCGGCGTATCCTGCCGTGCTTTTCTTTGTTATGATTTATTGTATCACAAACCTTCCGCTTGTCAAAGAAATTTCTGTGCAGTACGGCGCTTGTACCGCACCGCAAATTCTGCTATACTGGAGCCGGATATTTTTGAGAGTTGAGGGTGCGGAAAGCTATGCACTTTCCGTCGGGATCGAAATATGAGCAAAATCGAGATCCGGCCCATGGAGCCGGAAGACTGGAGCGCTGTTTCCAGAATTTATTTGGAGGGCATTGCTACAGAACATGCCACTTTTCAGACCACCTGTCCGCCGTATTCTGCGTGGGATGCTTCCCACGCAAAAGAATGTCGACTGGTACTGCTGGCCGACGGCGTGATCGCCGGGTGGACGGCGTTGCGCCGGGTGGACCCGCGCTGGTGCTACCGCGGCGTTGCCGAGGTGAGTATTTACGTGGGTGAGCAGTTCCGAGGCCATGGCCTTGGCTATCACCTGCTGACCGAGCTGTGCCATCAGGCAGAAAAGGCCGGCTACTGGACACTGCAGTCCACCGTGCTGCAGGACAACGCTGCCAGCCGCGCCCTGCACACAAAATGCGGCTTTCGCTTAGTGGGCCGCCGGGAACGCATTGCCCGCGACTGTCACGGCCGCTGGCTGGACACATTCTTAATGGAATACCGCGCTGCCGCCAATGAACCGGAAGGCTATAAAAAGCTGTAAGATGCAAAAGAACTCCGCACCCTGTGAGGTGCGGAGTTCTTTTTTGTCCATTGATAAAATGATAAAGGTAAAAACAGGCTTACCACTCTTCGCCGTCGATGTCCACGCTGCCGTCCACCACGGCACCGGCACGGGAACGCTGGAACATGCTTTCCACCACGGCGCAGTACTTATCGGCCAGACAGACGATGACTGCTTCGCGGCAGGTGGGCACATGACGGAAGGTCAGCGGCCACATGTGGCTTGCAATGATGCTCTGTTCCTTTCTGGTAATGCTGAACACCCGCTTTGCATTGACGCAGGCATAACCCGGATGGGAGAAGCCGTGCATCTCAAACAGGCGGCGCAGGCCGTGAAAGGTACCGGTGGTGTGCCAGTCGTACAGATAAAAATCATGCAGCAGGGCACCCACTGCCAGCGAGGTCTCATCAGCGTGCAGATGCAGACGGCGGTTGAGCCAGAAGCTCACCAGCGCCACATTCTTGCAATGCTGGTAGGTGGTGACAGAACCGTGCTGGATGTACTCCCGCATCCGCTGCACATCCGGGTGATGATCGTATTTTTCAACGATGGCATAAAGCTGTTCGCGCTCGATCTCAGAAAGCTGCATGCTGCAAAATTTCCTTTCGCTTTAAGGTGATGTTTTCAGGAGCGGAGCTGGACCGGATTGGAATTGCCGAAGTTCTCTGCACTGGAAGGGTTCTCCCGCTTGAGAGAAAAATCTACCAGATACTGCTTGCCGTCGCCCAGTTCTTCCAGCTGGGCCAGTTTTGCCTTTGCGGCGGCTTCGTCTGGATACCACTGGATCAGGAAGAAATTTTCTTCCTCTACACCGTAGTACAGCCACTGGC
>OHFL01001211.1_pt1 | contig 12511 bp, 14 predicted proteins | sample 1567491 | NCBI WGS metagenome assembly OHFL01 (sample SAMEA3879539, study PRJEB24766) | human gut metagenome | biome: human-associated habitat; feature: feces | place: USA | collected 1985/1987 | reverse complement strand
TTCGCCTGTGCAATGCAGGTACAGTCCTTCCGCAAGGTAAACGGATATTCCTATGCAAGTACTATGTGTATCGGTAATTTGCGCAGTGGTACAGCTGCGTTGTCAGTTTATTTTCGTGAAAAAAAATCAAAACAGCTAAAACAGGCGATGTATTATTTTGGAATCATCCTTATGTTTGCCTTGGGTGCCGGCATTGGTGGAAATCTGTCCATACGCTATGGAATCAGAATGATCTGGGTTTCCTGTGGATTCCTTATGATCAGCTTTCTGTTGATGTTTATAGAAAAATATAAGCATTTCCATGAGGAACATGAAATTAAATAAATATGACCATTTTTAACCATTATATATTGAATTTAAAGGATTAACATTCACGTATCATGTTATATCTTCACGTAACTTAACACAAAAATGGTGTACAAATGGTGTCAAAACTAAACAGTACAATGAGACAATTTTCCTAAAATAACTACCAGAGGAGGTAGGTAAATGATGTTAACACTCCGGTGACATCTTGTACCTTTAATAATTTTATGATATGATTATTTATAATTATGTCAGGAGGTACTTCAAATGAGAGGTAAAAGACGAGTAGTGGAATTAACAACTGAAGAAGTTAAAGCGCAGATTGCATCAACAGAAGAACAAATTACTAAGCTTACTGACGAGCTTAAGACTCTTAAATTGCAGAAAAAGAATCTTTCTAAAGATCTTGTTGCAGCAGAGAAGAAAGAAGCAGCCGTAAAAGAAGAACAGTCTATGAAAGATCTTGCCAAATTACTTCGAGAAAAAGGACTTTCTGTAGAAGACGTTCGGAATATGCTTGATAAATAAAATATAACAGAATAACATATATGTATGATAACTTTTTGGTTGTCATACATACACATTTTTTTAGTTTTCAGCAAAAAAATAAAAAAAATAGACAGAAGAATGCTCAACTGTCTATTTTTTTTATTGACATTACCACGCATTGTGTGGTAACCTTTTCCTGAAAGAGGTGAATAATTTGACTATTACAGAAATGAGAAATTACATAGGAGTCTCCAGAGCGGAGTTCTCCAGGCGCTATAACATTCCGCTCCGGACGCTTGAATCGTGGGAATCCGAAGTTCGAACTCCACCGGAATATGTTCTGCAATTATTGGAAGAGTCTGTTAGAAGAACAGATATCATAGAAGTCACATTTATATACGATACGCTTTTACAAAATGGTAAAATTTATCCATGGTCCAAAGCTAACGACAAATATGGCGCTGATCAAGCGGCGTATAAAACTGTGCTGAATATAGTTGATAGATTCCGGGAAAGGTATCATAATTGCGAATGGGAAGACGAAGATATAGATTACATCGATGCAATAGAAGGCTTTGCTACAAATCTCTTAATGGCAACATTGGGAAAAGGAGAGGCGAATGAATAGAGGAAGCGGTACTGGCTATATCCCAGATAAAAGCAATTTAATGTCAAGCACTTTGACGATGTTAGAATTTTTCAAAGACGGGGAAAAAGCTTTCTCCAACTTTTCAGCTTTTTTAGAATCGAATTATGATATAAGGTCTTCAAACACTGTCAGAATGACTTTCACCACGTTATGTAAGTGGAAGTTATTGTATGAGGTAGATTTCAAAACTTATGCACTCACAGATACAGGTGCTGACCTGCTAAAAACACATTCTGAAACTTCATTGGGCAGACAAATACAAAACAGTACGCTTTATTTTGGAGAAATTTTGCAAGAATTAGAAACAGAAGTGTTAACTGGATCAGCACTAAAACAGGCGGCAAACCAGAGATACGGTATGTCGTTCAAGTCGAGCAGCGACTTATCATGTCGCACTCAGTATTTGCTTGGATTGAGTTTTATTGAGAGAAGCTCAAAGAAGTATAGAATAACTTCACAAGGAAGAGATTTCTTGCAGTTATTAAAAGAAGAAGGTTTACTATCAGAGTGTATTAATAAAAAACCATATAAAAAACCAGAATTAAACAATCACATTAACCTTGAGTTGCCAAATAGCTTTTTGAAGAAGTGCCAAAAACAAAAGTTATTACCAGAGTTTGTATTACATGAACTTATGACATATTACGCAGACAATAAACTAAGTCTTGGCATTCAATCCAATGAAAAAAGGAGATAGATCATCCGATCATATCTCCTTTTTCATCTCGCATGTGCCATTCCATGTTTGGATTTTTCACATCAGCTACAGTTTCGAATACTTCACAATCCTGATCACATTCATCTTTCATGCAGGCACAAGCCATTTTTACCTTTTTAAAGTGCCCAGGTATCCCTTCATACTCTACACGCCACAATCCATTGTAGTGGAGCAGTTTGCAGAAGCCTGGTTTATATTCGTATCTTTTCATTTGTATTTACCTCTCTGAGAGAGTATAATAACACATATATAAACCTTGAACAATAGGAGACATATATGAAACAGATAGACAAAATCAAAAAAGATATAGCTGAAATTATAGAACCGTTTGAACTGGCAGGATATCTTGATGGCATAGCTACGGCTGCTGCAATATACTGTAAGAAAGAATATCCAGATGAAGTGATTTTTAAGGATGGAAAATTGAAAGAAGTTACTGTTTATGGAATGAGCTGTTATTTAAGCAAAGAATCAAAGTAAAAAAATGGGTAGCCAAGTATAATGCTTGACTACCCATAAATTATAGTACATTGTCTTTTGTATATCTGACTTCCAGAGATTCAATATCTGGAAGTAATTTCTCATGATAAATATCATTTCCACCAGCCTTTTCATAAAGCTTTCCCATCTCTAGGAATGTCTTTAATCCATCCGGTGTGATGTACCCTTGTGCCATAAAGTCTCTATGCATTCTCCAGAGAGAACTTCTAAATGATGCTACAGTACACTCATCTTGATTAGTTATAAAGTTCTGCATCAAAGTTGTAAGATCAGTAAGCTGTGTGCTTAGAGTATTTTGATTTGTTCTCAGATCATCTCTGATATTAATGGACTGATCATGATAATTATGCTGAGACTGCTCAAAATCAGCAATTTTCTGTTCCATATCAGACAACTTCTTCTCTAAAGCTTTCTTCTGTAGAGATGCTTTTGTTTCGAGACCAAGAACATCAAGAAGTTTCTCCCATCCAGCTTTTAAAGCTATAACAAGCATTGCACAAAGAAGTAAAGATATGATCACATTGATCTCACCAAACTCATGGATTTTCTGTATCTGTTCAATACCCATGACGTACCTCCTTATGCCTTAATGATATATTTGGCTGATACATAGCCAACATATTCATTTTTAGTAATTGATACTTTGTACCATCTGTTACCTTTAGTATCTTTTGTAACTCCGAGGACATTAACAAGATCGTCTTTATTTAACATCGGATACTCTGGAAGTAATGGATGTTCAGTACCGGGTTTTTTGCGAACATTCAATTTACTTGCAGTTACTTTTCCTACAAATGGATATTTTTTTGTAGTTGTTGCAGCAGGAGTATTAGGATTTTTAATGTTAGATTTTTCTACATACCCTATATATTTTGCAGCGATACGAACCTGATATCTTGTACCAGATTCACCGATGATATCCACAAGATTACCTGCATTAAGTTTAGGATATGTACTTAGCTTAGAAGCTCCTGTAGCGTCTGAGAATACATCTGTTCCATTAGCTGTACAAGAACCTACCCATGCAGTATAAGATGGCTGTACAGGTGCAGTAGATGTTAAAATGGATGTGACAATAGAATAGTCTGGACGACAGAATTTAGTCCCAGGGAGATTTGAATTATAATAACTCTTAGCATAAACTCCACCACCATTTGGAACAATAGAAGAGCCTCCTGAAGTGTTACCTTCAATAGTATAAAATTTATCTCCTTCGACTTTTGTTACTAATCCAGTATGAGCGAATGTACCATTACGATAGAAGATTACAATGTCTCCTCGCTGTGGATTTGCGTACTTTGTGAAGAGATTTCCAAGAGTAGGACAGTATACATAAGGCCAATGTTTAAGAAGCTTTTTAGCTGTCTCTAAGCCGAATGTTTTCATCATACACCAGCTCACAAATGCAGCGCACCAAGCCTGTGCCTGATACTGAGGATATACGTCTCTCCAGTATTTAGTGTAGTTATTGTAACCTGCATTTGCAGTTTTATCATCAAGCTGAGAGTTGGACTTCTTTTCGAGATAACCAACTTCAGCCCTTGCAGTAGCAATAAGAGCATCAATAGCTTTATCTTTATTCATAGTATCACTTCCTTGTGTAGTTGTTGGTTTGAGAGAGTTTGTAGAAGTAGTAGAAGATTTAGAATAGTCTTTATAGAATACACTTCGATCGGTTTTTGTTGGAATACCAGGAATGGTTGCCTTACTAGAATATTGCCATCCAATAACACCAGTAGAAGCAGGAACTCTTAATCTTTCCTGTAATTCACCGGTATCATTATTAGGATATCGAGCAACCCAACAATCATACTTTTTAGCACCTTCTGGTAACTGGTTCTGATACCAAGAATAGCCGCAATAAATACCAAATTTATATCCAGCTTTGACAATAATAGCTCTAAATGCTTCAATCATTTTCATCATTAAACTGTCAGATAAATTCTCCTGACATTTATCCTCTATATCAAGAAACACAGGATAATCCAGTTTTCTTTTATTCAATGTTTTAATAACTACATTTGCTTCATTTTTAATTTGAGCAATAGTAGTAGCATAGCTGTATTTATAGACTCCAACAGGAATTTTATTCTCAATACAGCCTTTATAATTAGGTTCGAATGTGCTATCAACAATATTTCCTTTTTCTGTAATTCTTAGGATAGCGAAACCCATTCCATAACTAGCAACAGTTTTCCAGTCGATGTTTCCATTCCATCTGGAAACATCAATTCCTTTAATTTCTGCCATAATATCAAGCCTCCTTTTAGTCAATAAAAAAGAGAGGCTTTTAATCCTCTCTTTCAAGTTCTTTCAACATATTAAGTTCTGATTCAGAAATAATCTCAAGCGCCCATTCATCTGGCACATAGTTTTTCATTCGCTTACTCATATTATTTTTTCTATAATATTTATTCCAGAAATACAGATTCCCAAGAGCACGAGCTTTATGCATAACACATATATAAGTAGCTTTTGAGTCAGGAGTACCATTCACTTGATAATCATAACCAGAACAATTAGAACATCCTGCAGCTATAGGACAATAGAAACATTCATCTGTACTCTGTGTCCTTCTATCTATTTTTGCCATACAATTAATTCTGCATTTATAACATTCTGTGCATCCTATACCATTATCTACATCACCAATAGAGTACGGTTCTTGCTCTCCATTAAGAGAAGATTCCATATATCTGATACATGGAAATATGCGACCTTGAGGATCGCAAGCAATCATTGAATTACCAACGCCTCCACACCAACTTTGTAAATCATCAGGATCTTTAGGCTGAAAGAAGTCTTCATTATAAAGGGAACAGAAGAAATCACGTTCAAAATCAAAATTCTGCTCCAAGAAATAATCAGATATGCGTTTCATTTGATCGTAAAGAACAGTTGCATGTACAGGTGTCCAACCCTTTTCATATACACAATTGGCATTGATTTCATCATATCCAAGATCGACCATGTGCTTAATAGCATCGTATAGAAAGCTGATATTGCCCGGAGCAATTGTGATCTTGCTTCCCATATGATTTCCACGTTTCATCCAATCTGACGCAGCATCGACAGCTATGTCATAACTTGGACCACCATCTGGAAAAACTCGACAGGAATCATGTAATTCTTTATTCCCATCAATAGTAACTGAGAAAGATAATCTATTGGCCCACTTACGAAGAAATGCTTGTACTTTTTCGTCTCTGTATAAAACACCATTTGAACAAATAGAGAACATAGTTTTCATGGCCCAAGGATGATCCAACTCTATGAGTTTATCCATAATATAAGTACAGATTTGATCTATAAGTTCTATCTCAAGAAAGGGTTCTCCTCCAATGAAATCTACAACCAATCCAGGAGATTTCTCTGGATTGATATAAGATTTAAAACCTTTTTCACCTGATACAACTAAATCAAAGAATTTCTTAGCTGTTTCAAACGACATTCGATTTTTTCCTTTGTGTCCTTGGTAACAATATAGACACGCAAGGTTGCAATCATCAGTTACTTGAAAAGTGATACTCTGTGTTAATATTCTTTGTCCGTCATCGGTTTTTACCTTCTTAGATGGATAAAGTCTAGCTATCTGATCCGAATATTGTTCTGTTCTTTTCATGCTATTCCCTCTAATTCTGGAATCTCACAATTACATTTAATAGTAATAGTCATTTCATCAGAATTATTTGGAATAATCCAACTATACTGATGACCTTCGAGGTATTCTGGGATGTATTCCTTTGCCATCTCATTTGCAAGAGCAGCATACTTTCTCTGTAATTCTGCACCACGTTTATTGTAAGACATAAGAGTATCTCCATTGATGAGTTCTAAATCGCTTGGATGTGATTCAATAACTCTCTGTACAATGTCTTTTACGAAGTTTAATTCAAAATTAACTCTTTCAAGCTCTGTAGCTTTTTCTTTATCAACCTTTACGATTATTTTTCTCATATCCTTATATTCCTTTCATTCTTAATTATTTATCAGAAGCTGTTTCCGTTTTTTCTTTAGTTTCTTCTTTAGTTTTTTCTGTTGTTGTTTCAGTGGTCTCAGTAGGAGCTATGGTTTTATCTGTAGCTAATGAGATATTAATAACACTTCTTTCATTGGAGATTTCTTCTGAAATACTTTCAATTTTCATTCCAGTATAATCTTTCTGGGTATTCCCATAAATAATTTTAAAACCTGTTCTATTTTCATCAGTAATCATATCCTTAATAGTGTTTAAAGATTTATCAGAGTTGAAGATAGAAATAGTAGCCACGATATTTCTATTCATATCATTTCCCAACCCATCTTTATATCCTTCATATGAATATGTATCGTTAGCACGAGTAATAGTTAGTTCTTGTCCATCTTTTAAAATAAGTTTCATAACAATTCCTCCTGTAATTTAAACATGGACCAAAGCATTACACTTTGATCCATGATCCGTTTTGTTTTACAAATATTTTTCCTGATTTACGGGTGATTCGACAGAAACCATTTCCGGTATGCCCTGTTTCATTTGTTCCATCAGGTGATTTAAATGATTGATTTCCTGCTATAGTTTGCGCATTGGTAAGGTAGTAAGAAGAATTTACATAATTACCACTTGGATAATTAGCAGCAGTAGCTGAAGTGTAAACATATCCTGAACCTCCGCCATTATAGCCTTGGTAGTTAGTGCTATCACTATAATCAGAACATGCACCACCGCCATACCAGCCGCCTCCGCCACCGCCGGAACCATAATTATAATTAGTTCCAGAAGTTGTTGCAGAACCACCTTGACCAAACGAACCATTTGTACCTGCAGCAGTTTGTGTAGCTCCATATCCAGAAGCAGAAGAACCACCAGTAGTTCCGCCGCCATATTTTGTTGTAAGCGAATTTTCTGATGATGAACCTCCACCGCCACCAGCGACAATAACTCTAGCATAAAGATCATTTTTTTCTATACGAACATCGGTTGCACCGCCGCCGCCTTGTCCATAACTACTATAATTATAAGTTCTTGAACAACCTTTTCCTCCTCCGTTAAATCCACCAGGTGTTTCACCTGTTGAAGTTGTAGCTTCTGGTTGTCCACCAACATAAATATATAAATCCGTAGAATTTTTAGTTAGAGTTATGGTTCCGACAGAATATCCTCCAGCACCACCATAATAACTACTATATGAACCTCCTTGAGCACCCCAGCATTCTATTGTATATTTTCCTCTTGGAAGTGATATAGCTTGAGCTGTTCCTGTATAAGCAAAATCCATTACGGCATTAGCGCCAGCATCATAAATTTTATTGTTCATCTTCATAAATACTGGAGCTGCTTTTTTAATTTCATTATTCATTTTACAATGTAGAGTTTTCTTTTTGATATAACAGGTAATCCTACAATAGCCATTATCAGAATGACCAGTTTCTGTAGTGCCAGAAGGAGATTTAAAAGATTCATTGCCAGATAAATTAGAAGCATCAGAAAGATAGTAAGATGAATTTAGAAGACAGCCTTGAGGATAGTTAGAAGCAGAAGAGGAAGTATAAACGTAACCAGAACCACCTCCGCCACCGCCATCATCATCTCCAGGACCATCAGGATAAGTACCTTGTCCACCGTACCATCCTCCGCCACCGGCTCCACCATAACCTGAAGCGTAATAACATCCAAAACCACCGAAACCAAAACCAGCAGCACAATTAGAAGAAGAGTTTGTAGTACCTTGTGAATTAATAGCACTTAAAGATGAATATGAAGCAGTTTGAGATCCACCATATCCATATGAACCATATCCAAAATTTCCCCTAGTACCAGATACACCACCTGCATACCCACCACTATAATTAGGACTACCATCAGAACCACCGCCACCTGCAACGATAACACGGGCATATAAAGAAGCACTTCCAATACGAATATCAGTAGCGCCACCACCACCTTTATAATTGTATCTATATCCACCACCATTGAAACCTCCGGGATAGATTGAATTTGATGCTGATGTAACAGAATTTCCAGATCCACCGACATATATGTATATAGTAGTTTTTTGAGTCAATGTTAAAGTCCCTGTAGAATAGCCACCTTTTCCACCATAACTAGAATTAGAACGATAACCTCCCTGTGCTCCCCAGCATTCAAGAACATATTTTCCAGGCTCAAGGGTTACAGATTGAGCTTTACCTGTATAAGCAAAATTCAATACACTCTTCTCTGAGTTTCCACCATACACAGAAGATACAGAACAAACAGCAGTACAATTGTTATCACATGAAGCTTCACAAGAAAAGCCGCATGAATTATCACAAGAACCACCACATCCACCTGTACAGGTTCCTTTGCACCCGCCAGTGCAGTCATTGGCGCAAGTGGTAGTGCAAGTAGTATTACAAGTGCCAGAACAACCACCAGAACAGGTAGAATCACAACCATAACAACCAGTATAACAACCGGAATCACAATTTCCTGAGCAATTACTTGAGCAAGATCCACCACAACTGGTGCAGTCGTTGGCACAAGAAGCAGTGCAAGTATGTTCGCAATCATAAGCACAAGTAGCAGTACATGCAGCATTGCAATCATTAGAGCACCTTTGAGCACAGGCGCTTGTACAGTCTCCATCACAGTTGTTCCCACAGCCAGTGCATCCGGTTACACAAGCATTTGTACAAGCTCCGGTACAGTCATTAGCACATTTGGCAGTACAGTCAGAACAAGTACTTCCTGAACCTCCCTTACAAGTTCCATCACAATATCCAGAACATCCACCAGTACAGTTAGTAGAGCAAGAACCACCACAAGAACCACCACATCCACCAGATGATGAATGAGTGCAGTCAGTAGAACAAGAAGTTCCACATCCATTACTACAAGCCATAAGCCTCACCTTCCTTTCAGTCTTTTATTCATAAGTAATCCAAATATCTCCATTTTTTCCGTCACTAGCTGCAGGTTCCGTTGTTGAAAGATGAATACCTATTTCAGCTAACGACCAACTTACGTTTCCAGATCCATTTACAGATTTACTTGTATTTCCTACAGTAACGGTTCTTGTTGTTCCCCAATTAGCAGTAGTAATATTAGCTGTACCATCAAAATTCGTACCATTAATAGTTCGTGCGGTTTTTAGTTTTTTAGCAGAGCCGCCACTACCTGTTCCGTGAAATATAATCGGCATAGTTAAGCCCTCCTTTTATAAATCTATGTGTTTCCAACCAGAGTTCGTTTTTACGTATAATCCATATTGTGTTGGGTTCAAATTTGTAATTCTGCAGAATCCACTGCCTGTGTGACCAGTTTCTGCTGATCCTGTAGGAGAAGTAAAAGAAGTGTTTCCTGCGATAGTCTGAGCATTTGTGAGATAATGAGTAGAATTTAGTAGACATCCGTTAGGGTAATTTTTAGCTGTAGAAGAGGTATAAACATATCCTGAGCCTCCTCCACCCCAACATCCATCAGAGTCAGAATCACTGTCATAGGCTCCACCACCGCCATACCAGCCGCCTCCGCCACCACCACAAGAGTAGCCTGAAGCATTTCCGCCTTGACCAAAAGTAGCCTGAGTGCTCGTGCTCCATGTTTTGCCACCTGCAGTTTGTGAGGCACTACCACCACATCTATTTTGACCTATAGTATAAGAACCAGTGGTATCATTGTAATATCCATCTCCACCATATTCTCCACCGCCACAACCACAAGGATTAGCATTGGCACTTGTTACACCAGCTCCGCCGCCACCTCCGGCTACGATAACTCTTGAATATAGAGAATTTTGACCTATACGAACATCTGTAGCTCCTCCACCACCTCTACCAGAAGAAATACCAGTTCCTCCACCATTGAATCCTGCAGCAGTAGAAGAGGAAGATCCAGCCCCACCAACAGATATATAAACAGTAGTTGCTTCAGTAAGAGTAATAGTACCCTTGGAATAACCACCGTATCCGCCTATGTAACTACTGTAAGTTCCTCCTTGGCCACCCCAGCATTCTATTGTATACGTACCTGGTTTTAGAGTTTTAGATTGTACTGAACCTGTATAATTAAAATCCATTATGTTGTTCTTAGCATGAGTAAGATATATTACATCTGATAATTTAGTGATTTTTACATGTCCATTACCAGAATGACCAGTTTCTGTAGAACCTGTTGGTGAAGGGAATGATTTGTTGCCAGCAATGGTTTGAGCATTAGAAAGATAATAAGTAGAATTTAGTAAACATCCAGAAGGATAATTTGAAGCAGTGGCAGAAGTGTAGACATAACCTGATCCACCACCAGCAGAATCACAATGTAATCCACCTCCATACCAGCCACCGCCTCCACCAGGCGCTACATCTGTAGAATTACTGGCTGATGCTCCACATCCGAATTTAGCTTGGACAGAATACCTATTAGGTTCCTCTGATGATCCTCCTGTACCAAAAGTAGTTTGTTTTCCGCCAGTGCCATGATAAACGCGGTTTGATAATCCATCTTGTCCTTTAGTACCTCCGCCAGCACCACCATTAGCTGCATTATTCCTAACGTCATATCCTGCAGATCCTCCGCCGCCTGCAACAATAATTCTACTTAATAGTGAGTTTGTATCTCGAATGTTATTTATAAAATAAGATGAGTGTGAAAATACAGGACTCATTAAAGAAATATCAGAAGCTCCACCGCCTCCGCCACCTACGCCAAAGTTGTTAGTACCATAACCATCACCGCCGCCATTAAAACCACCAGCAGTTCTAGTATTAAGGATGCCATTTTGACCTTGCCCTCCTACTGTTATATATATAGTGGTATTAGTTGAAACATTTAAAATACCAGTAGAATAACCACCTTTTCCACCATTACCATAAGTTCCGTTTGATTGATTGCTATTTCCACCTTGAGCGCCCCAGCATTCAAGTTTATATGCACCAGGAGTCAATGTAGCAGTTTGAACCGAACCAGTATAATCAAAATTCATAACAGAACCATTATAATTAGCAGATCCAACGCCGTACATTTTGTTGTTGTTTAATTTAAAATAAAAAGCAGTAGCTTTTTTTATTGAATTATTTATTCTGGCATATAGTGCCGTATTCTTGCATTCAATAACAGTAATTCGACAATAGCCATTACCAGAGTGCCCTGTCTCAGATGAACCTGTGGGAGAAACAAAAGAATTATTGCCTGCGATTGTTTGAGCGTCAGTAAGGTAATAAGAAGAGTTTAATAAACAACCTGATGGATAGTTTTTAGCTGTGGATGATGTGTAAACATAGCCTGAACCGCCTCCGCCACCTTCAGAATCAGATCCAGTAGAGTATGATGAAACGGAGTATCTACTCGCTCCACCATACCATCCTCCACCGCCAGCTCCGCCATTATATGTATTGCCACCAAGTCCAAAGCCAAATGAATTAGTTCCACCAGAAGTTTGAGAAGCTTGTGTTAATGAAGTGTTCCCAGATCCTGCGCCACCGGTTTCACCACCACCATATCCACCAGTTTCGTTATCTTCACCTGAACCGCCGCCGCCGCCTGCGACAATAACTCTAGCATATAATGAGTCTTGAGCAATTCTTACATCTGTAGCTCCGCCACCACCATTTCCAGGTTCACCTGTACTCTCGTGAGAAGCAAAACCACCGCCATTGAAACCTCCTTCAACTTTCACATTACCTGTAGAACTAGACATTCCACCTTGCCCACCGACATAAATATAACAAGTAGTTAATTGTGTTAAAGTTAGTGTTCCAATAGAATAACCACCAAGTCCAGAACCTGTAACTGTAGCAGAAGCACTATCTTGGCTCCGATTTCTACCTTGAGCACCCCAACACTCTAAAGTATAAATTCCTTTAGGTAATGTGATACTCTGAACAGCGCCAGT
>OHFL01001206.1_pt1 | contig 12560 bp, 10 predicted proteins | sample 1567491 | NCBI WGS metagenome assembly OHFL01 (sample SAMEA3879539, study PRJEB24766) | human gut metagenome | biome: human-associated habitat; feature: feces | place: USA | collected 1985/1987 | reverse complement strand
GTCATTCTGACAGGCTGTGAAAGCCAACAGGATAAGACCCGCCAGCAGTAAAAAACTCTTTTTCATATTAATAATGTTTTAGAATAGAAAGACATTCCTAAAATCTCGTACCGTTAATAGTCAGCGAAGGCTGGGTTTCCTCGTATCGTATTCCTCCCAGCAGCCCCATATATTCTGTTTTATCGATCGTCTTACCATTAAAGGTTGAACTTTGAATATAGCTGAACGGCATATCGATAACCAAAGACTGACCTTTCACACCTTGCAATGTACCTACACAAATGCTGCTCTTACGATGCTCCTCACCGATATTCGTATTAACCGGAGCTTCTACTTTGGTATTGATGATGAAATTTCCGCTTACTTCATTGGCAGCCGCCACTGAACCGATATAACCTAAAATACCGCCACACTGACCATACTCCTGATTCTCAGTATCTACCTTAATCGTCGAACCTTTCACAGTACATTTTCTGATGCTGATACCATTCTCAGCCTGGAAACCGGCTATGCCACCCACTTTATTGATACCCTGCACGATACTATTTTCGAGTGTACAATTCTCTACCACGTTCGTACCATAGGCACGACCGATAAATCCGCCGGCATAAGCATTGTTACTGCCATCATTAACTGCTGTAATATTCGCATTCTTCAGAGTAAGGTTCTTGACAGTCACACGAATGGCATTAGGTAACAAGCCTGCATATTGCTTGTTCGACAAAGTATAATTGGCAATGGTATGATTATTTCCGTTGAAAGTACAATTACTTATACTTTCAAACGAAGTGCTCAATGTGATATTATGGCTACCCATATCCAAATCGCGGACAAGCACCACTTCCACACCCTTTCCATCGGCTCCGCTTTGAATAAAGCCGGCCAACACATCCGGATCACCTATGTAAATCTTACCGTCATCAGCAACGGTTCCTACGGAAGCATAACTGTGTCCACTCCATTTATGGCTTGGCAACACTGTTGCACCCGTTGCACATCCGTCAAGATTTATCGAGCCATCATCAACCACTTCATTGCGCCAAGCATTGGCATTGAAATCTACCACATGCGGCAAACGCGGCGTCCGGGTTTCACGGAACTTTGTATTATTCTTCAATATCAGTTTATTATAATAAGGAGAACGCATGCTTACACCATACTGATAGTTGGTGTCTGTCTGTGGAGCATTATCACTCACTACATCACAGTTATCTAATGTTATTGTATTGTTACGCACATACTTCACTGACGCTACATCATTACTATTATAGCCATTCAACACAACAGTGGCAAATACTTCCGTAGGACCAGAAAAACAGTTACGCCCTATCAGCTTAGAATTCTTCACATTAAAAACAGAGCCGGCATTTGCAGTAGACCAAATATTGAAAGCAGCACGCCCGTCAAGAATGGAGTTATCCACATTGATATTCAACGATACATTATGCAATGTATTAATAGCATAGTACACTCCTTCAAAAACACAATCGTTTACAGTCAGGTTTGTCACAGCCGTTCCATCATACGCTTTATTACTATTACGTCCTACTGTAATCGCTCTCGAATAAGAAGAGTTTTTAAAATTATCGCTCTTCTCGCTCGTATAATCATAATCCTGCGACTTATCCACATTCAACTTCGTGGCTCCAAAGCCAATATAGGAATTCTCCAGTAAAGCTGTAATCACATTACCGGTACCGCCGTTCTGAATGTTGAAACCAGACTGATTAGACTTACCGGAAGTCAGCAATAAAGAACTGTTACGGACAGTAATTTTCTGATTGGTTCCTAATACTTTCACCAATGGATATTCATTGGTAGAAGATACTGTCAAGTTATCAAATGTAACATTGGCAGCTCCGTCGATTATCTCGATAGGAGATACGGCAGCCTGATCTACATGTATTTTCAGGTTGGAGATGGTGGCGTTAGCAGCAATTTTCATTGGTTTCCCTACGGTTGCCGAAGAATTGGCAGATGCTTTGGCCGCATCGAATGTAGCTTCACGTTCAATCAAAATGCCGGTATACCCTGAAATAGCATCGGTTATCAAGTTATCATAACTTTGTTGATTATCAAGGCAGCGGATGATAGTTCCGTTCCAACCCGTCTCCTTCGTCACAGCAGCAGTTATCTTTCCATAAAGCTTGACATTACCTTTCTTCAACGTCAGTGTTCCGATAGTAACACCACTTTCCACAATCAAGGTATTCTCCGCCGTAGCAGCCTCAACTGCTGTATAAGACTGTCCATTCAATGTTACGGTAGACTTTTCCGCCTTAATAATTACCTTACTGGCAGAAGGGGTCGTTATTTTCAATTCCTTAGGAGCATTTTTGCTCTCTTCACCGCCTTCCGATGAATAATTAATAGTAATATCCTGAGCTGTTTCAGGCAATGTTATGGACACCGCTACATCTTCTTCCTCATATTTAGGTAATGAAATGGTTTCCGCCTGCGTCGGAGGTGTCGTAACGACAACGTTAGTATTGGTTTTCAAGGCTTCAGTGACTTCACTTACGAGCGCTACTTCTTTCACTTTCTCACTTAAATCAGGAGAAGAAAACGTAGGCTTTACTGTTATCTTAACCTTACCGTCAACCGTCAGCAAATTGCCCGTTACATTCGTCTTATAATTGCGCTGAACAGGTATAGTATTCAAATCTTTCGTAGTAATCAGCTTACCGGCAGCATTGTTTACGGCAAGTGTCATATTTACCAAATGTTGCTCGCCTACAGCCTTCGGTGCAAAAAGATAATCCACAGTCAGATTACCGGTAGCATCCACCACATCTGCCGCTTTTTTGTAAGCCAAAGTCATCGGTTCGCCAATCAAATCCCCCGTAGCAGCATTAAAGCCGGTATAAAGGTTCTTGAACGACAAGGTAGCAGTTGTCGGAGTCAATGCCTCTCTTTGATTTTCAGGAATCAAAGCCAAATCTTCCGTCTTGATATTCAACTGTCCGAACGGACGAGTCAACTCCACACTTTCAGAAAAAGCATTTGTAACCAGCTTCTCCAGACTGGCAGAGAAAGCATCACGCGTATCATCCTTGCTACTCCCATTGTAAGTGCCTATCATAGCTATGTTACGAAGGTCAGCAGTGTTGTAATGCAAATCGGTTTTAATATCCTCACCTTCAGCAGACGCCACATGGTCTGCCCAGAATACGAAGTTATACGTTTGTGACGTAACCAGACGGACATCGAATTTAGCTGTCAGCCCATCCGCCTGAACGGCACTGACTTCACGCTTATACAATTCGTCATTCAGATAGATTTCCATGATACAACGGTTCACCTGTGTACCGTCGCCCGCCGCGCGGGTAGAAGGAGCATTAGCACCCGGCAACTGCACACTGAAAGATACAGCGGTCTCGTTGCCACTTCCACCATTCACCAACTCGTCATTCTGACAGGCTGTGAAAGCCAACAGGATAAGACCCGCCAGCAGTAAAAAATACGTTCTCATACTAGTTTTGTTTAAAATAAGACATACAATTATTTCTATTTGAATAAAAAAATCAAGGAACCACCACGTTTATCTCTCCGTCAAAACCAGGGTCAATACCGATGCCGGGAGCAAATTCACGAGTAAGGAACTCATCGCGCACCATGGTTATCTTGTTCCGCTTGAGAGGCACTTCCACCCCGGTGACGCGATTCACCTCCTGTCCCTCCTCGTTGTAAATGATCATTTCTAAGGTGACGGAAGATTCTTCGCCGTTCACCAGCACGTAGTCGAAAGCCAGACAGGCTTCATTGTCTGAAAGGACGAGAAGGTTGGAAGTGAACTTTATGCCCATAACCGCCTCATTGGGGCGGTTGGAGACAACATTAAAGCCTACGGGGAAATATCCGGTATAAAGCACCTGCACCGTAAAATCATCTATGGCTGCATCCCGGATACTTTTCGTTTGCTCCAGCTTGTTGAGGTACTTGACAATGTCGGTGGTAATCAACTCCACCTTTGCCAACGGACGCTCCAGTTGCATCTCCTCGCGGTGTCCGGCTTCCGATTGGCAGCGATAGGGTGAAAGGTCAAGGGCAGCCTGCCCGCAGAACACATCCTTATAGTCGGTTCCGCCCGTATAGTCTCCTTTCAGTTTGACGGCAGAGAAATCAGAGGTAGTATAAAAACAGTCGTCGGCAACATTGCCGGAAACTCCGGAAGCAAGCACAAAGTCGCGCCATGCCACCACCCGGTAGTTGCGTGCATGAAGGTCACATTCCAAAGTCACATCCTCCGTATCTCCCTCATCACAAATGAGTTGGCGGCGAAATTGCAGGCTTTGGTCGAACTTATCATCGGCATAGACTTCCACAATGTAACGCACCTTGTATTCACGAGGGTCGGCGGCGCGGGTGGAGAATTCCGGAACATCGAACGGGGTCATGTCCGCACCGGGCAACAGGACTATTTCGGTATGCACAATCGTAGGGTCTACTCCGCCGTCCTCCGGCAATTCGCGCACGCTGCATCCTCCCAGCAGGGATATGGACAACAAGCTGCAGACAGCTATCAACAGTTTTTTCATCGCCGGCCTCCTTTCCAATCAATGCGGTAGCCCAACGAGATGCCTACGTGGTCTATGCCGAAAAAATTCCTATGGCGCGTATCCACATAAGCGCCGTTGGGAATGTTGAAGAAACGGTCATAATCCAGATAAGCATACCCCGCTCCCAACGAAAACTCCACACACCAGCGCCCGCCCTTTCCAAGCGGGAGACGGTAGCCGGCAGCAAGTCCCACATTCAGCAACGGGGCACCCGTATCACTGTTCTGATAGCGATAGGTATTGTTCTTAAGGGCATAATTATAAGAGGCCACCCCGACATGCACACCGGTGAAGAGTCCGTCCACTTGTCTGAACCAGTAACGCACTTCGGGCTGCACGCAGAAAGTGCAGAACTTGCGGGAAGAAGTAAGATAATCGACAGAAGAGTAATAAAAAGGTAAAAGGACAGAAACAGCAGGCGAGATGTCATATTCCACCGCTGCGTTCATAATTGCCATTCCCCACGCCGCCACATTCGTTTTCAGCAGCAATGAATGGTTATTGCGCCCGGTGCGTGAGTCCGGATTGAATATTCGCTTGGCATGGTGCGGGGTATTTTCCCCATTACCCGCTTTCGCATACACGCCATTCGGAGTCATGAAAAGTACGCACAATAGAACCAACAATATTCTTATTTGCATAAACGTCTTATAAACTTCTATCTGCACAGGCAGACCGGAAGCATGCGTCCTCCAAACTCCGAAAAGGACCGGTTAGAAACAGAAACGTGGAGCTGCGTGCTGTTTCTAAATGGAGGCCCTAGGAATAGCCCTTTAACGAAAACAGACAGCAGTCCCACGCTATAAACGTGAGAATCCACTGTGCTGTCCTTCGCTAAATAATGAAAATTTCCTAGGTTTCCATTTAGAGGACAAAGCACAACGCTTCTAATTATATTTTATTAAAAAAAACAAGCCACAGTCGCCACCGAACTTCAATGCAAAGTTATAGAAATATAATTAGAATAAAAATTTTCACGTCCTTTTTTCTTGAAAAGTACAAAAATCGCGTTCCAAGACTTGTAGAACAAAGATATTATCCATAAGTTTGCATGAAAGACTATTATCTTTTCATTATGAGCAGTTATATATTTTTGGATCGGATACGTTTCTTCGCCCATCATGGCGTGGGCCGACAAGAGACCTTAGTCGGCAATGAGTTCGTCGTCAGTTTGCGACTGAAAGTAGACATCGGGCATGCCATGCAGACTGATGATGTAACAGACACCGTAAGCTATGCGGAAGTATATGAAGCTGTGAAGAAGGAGATGGAAATTCCCTCCAAGCTGTTGGAGCACGTCGGAGGACGTATTGTGAAACGGTTGTTCGGAGACTTTCCCCCAATAGAGGACATCGAACTGAAACTGTCAAAACGCAATCCGCCAATGGGAGCGGACATAGAAGCGGCAGGAATAGAGATTCATACTTCCAGGCAGCAGCAGTGAATGAAACGGTAGCAATATTATACGGGCATTCCGTTTCCTTTACAAAACGAGTTTTTTCAAAAGACGATCGCATACATAGCCTATCTCAGTCCCATACAAAGACTGTCTCAGTATAGGACTAAGGTAGCCTCTGTATGGGACTGAGATAGGCTGTTATATTACATCTTGATAATCATGAGATTGCAAAGCACCGCATTCTCATTAATAAATATCAACATTATTTTCTTTTCTTCCTCTTCTTTGCCGACTCAACGGCTTCGGCAACGACCGGTTTATTCTCGAAGCGCTTGGCATAGTTGCTGTAATCGGGAACGGTACGCTCGTAAGTAGGATCAAGAAAGAGAGGGCTCGAAATAATGTGGTCGGCCGTACTGCGATTGCAGCAGAAAACAATATTCTCCACACCAGCCAGACGTGTCAAGGCTTTGACATCCGTATCGTGCGGCTGCAAGGTCATGGGATCTGTAAAGAAGAAGAGATAATCTATTTCTCCATCCACAATGCGCGAACCCATCTGCTGGTCGCCGCCCAAAGGGCCGGATTTAAGAATTGTGAAATCCCATTCGACATCGGGATGCTTCTCCTTCAGCGCTTCCAGAATAAGTGTTCCCGTAGTGCCCGTACAGTAGAATTTATGTCCCATAAGCAACTCCGAATTCCAAAGCGCCCACTCTATGAGGTCTTTCTTCATGGCATCATGCGCCACCAACCCGATCTTCCTTACCAATTTGTCCATAAAACAATAACTTTTAATGATACAATAATTTTAGAAAAAGAGAACAGTTCTTACAAGCGGGAAAAGAACTTCTTCCCATGTAAATAAAACTGCACCAAGATACTGCTTTTTGTCCGTTCGGGAATAACCGGAAGGGATGTTTTTTTCAGATTCTCTTCACGATCAGCCGCAAACAGGGGGCGGAGTGAATGAAAAGCGCGGCGTGCACGAAGCACCGCCCACATATTGGCAAACTGGCCTTTCAACAGAAAACTCAGGGCAGCCACACAATCGAGCACCGCCCGCACACGCATCACATAGCCCAGTTCTTCTTCCGGCAGATTCTTATACAACATTACAAGATTGTTGCGGAAATTGAGAAAAGTCTTATGGGGGTTCTCCTTCTTCAGGGTGGCGCCCCCCACATGGTAGACGGTGCTTTGGGGTACACAAGCCAGCATCCGCCCGCGGGCACGAAGCCGCCAACACAGGTCGATCTCTTCCATGTGGGCAAAAAAACGTCCGTCCAGTCCGCCGGCATCCTGATAGTCCTTCAGGCGTATGAACAAGGCAGCTCCCGTAGCCCAGAACACCGGAACAACGGTGTCATACTGCCCGTTGTCCTCCTCCACCACTCCCATTATCCGCCCGCGGCAGAAAGGATAGCCGTAACGGTCTATGAACCCGCCGGCGGCGCCTGCATATTCAAACCGTTCCTTGTGCCGCCAACTCCGGATTTTGGGCTGGCACGCCGCAACCTCCGGATGGGCATCCATATAGTCCACCAGCGGCGCAAGCCAATGCCCGGTAACCTCCACATCGGAGTTCAGCAGCACCACATATTCGGCAGACACCTGCTGCAAAGCAAGGTTATAGCCTTCGGCAAAGCCCCGGTTTTTGTCTAATATAATAAGGTGTACGGAAGGAAACTCTTGGCGGAGCATCTCAACGGAAGCATCCGTCGAACCGTTGTCCGCCACATAAATCTCCGTGCCCTCCGTCTCCGAACAGCGCACTACGGACGGCAGAAACGAACGTAGCATCTCACAGCCGTTCCAGTTCAATATGACAACAGCCACCTTATCCATGCCGCACCACATCTTCGCGTTTCAGTTTCCAGCGCTTATGCGACCAGAACCAATAAGCCGGTTCCCTGCGAATGGTCTGTTCCAGCCTTCGGGCAAACAGTTCGGTTATCTCTCCGTCGGCCGTTTCTTTGGGAGTTTCGGTTATCAAGTCGAACTCCACCCTGCAATATCCCCTGCGCTGCTTCTTCAATTCACAATAGAATACGGGGAAATCCATCAGCTTGGCTATGCGTTCGGCGCCGTCCATAAAGCCGGTGTCCTGATTCAGGAAAGTAGTCCAATGATGAGCCTCGTTGATATTGGGGGATTGATCGGTTATCATTCCCACTGCCACACGCTTATTGTCGCGACACAGCCTGATGATTTCGCGCGCCGTAGAATGTTTCGGCACATTGTAGCCGCCAAAACGGGCGCGTATACGCTTGAACATCGCATCCATATATCGGTTGTGCAACGGTTTGTAGATTTGCACCGGTATGTCGCCCTCCTGCATGATAGCCCCCATGCCTATGATCCATTCAAAGTTTGCATAATGGGGAATAAGGAGCACTATCCCGCCATGCCTTTCAATCATGGCAAGAAATTCTTCCTTATTGTCATATTCCATGCGACAGCAAAGCTCCTTGAAAGACATGCGCAGCATCTTCACCTCCTCCAGCATATAATCGCAGATGTAACGGTAGAACTTGCGCTCTATCTCCCTCAGCTCCGCTTCGGACTTCTCGGGGAATGCGTTGCGCAGGTTATTGCGCACCACCCTGCGCCGGTAGTGCACAATGTGATGCATCAGAAAGCAAAATCCGTCGGACAGCACATAAAGCGCCCTGAAAGGCAATAACGCCAACAGCCACATACCGGCATAAGTCAGCCAATAGATTAATCTTGATTTCACTCTGTCAATTTCAAATTACTAATTCCGATCATTAATTACGGCTGTCAGCTACCGGCCGCCGGCATCGCCCAACAGACCCAGAAGAGCCGTACCGTCTTCATTGAACTCTCCCATACGCGCCGGAACCACGCGGTTGTCCAGCGCATCATCGTGCGGAACCTCCACCCGGATGTAGTTCGGAGTGAAGCCATGCATCGGCGTCCCCGGTTTGGAGCGTTCCAAGAGAACGGGCATCGTCTGTCCGATATGGCGGGCATAGAACGAACGCGTTTTTTCCTCCGACAATTCCAGCAGAAGCTGGCTGCGTCTGTGTTTTTCCTCGGAGGATACCACATGCTCTATTTTCAAGGCCTGCGTACCCGGACGTTCGGAATAGCTGAACACATGAAGTTGCGTCACATCCAGCCCCTGAATGAAGCGGTATGCCTGTTCAAAATACTCTTCCGTCTCCCCACGCGTGCCCACAATCACGTCCACTCCGATAAACGCATCGGGCATCACTTCCTTTATCTTCTTCACCTTAGAAGCAAACAGTGCTGTGTCATACCGCCTGCGCATCAGCTTCAGCACTTCATCGCTGCCCGACTGCAACGGGATGTGGAAGTGGGGCATGAACCGCTTGGAACGGGACACGAACTCTATGATTTCGTCCGTCAGCAGATTAGGCTCAATGGAAGATATGCGGTAACGTTCGATGCCTTCCACCTCATCCAATGCCTTGACCAGATCAAAGAAAGTCTCTCCCGTCGTCTTGCCGAAATCACCGATATTGACCCCCGTCAGCACAATCTCCTTTCCACCTTCGGCTGCCGCCTGACGGGCCTGTTCCACCAAAGAAGCAACGCTTCCGTTGCGGCTGCGTCCTCTGGCAAAGGGAATGGTGCAATAGGAACAATAATAGTCGCAACCGTCCTGTACTTTCAGGAAAAAACGGGTGCGGTCGCCACGCGAACACGACGGAGCAAACGAACGGATATCCTTCAAAGCGGAAGTATAGGCTTCACCCGTTTCATGCTTCTGCAAATCGCCCAGATACCGGAGCAGGTCTTTCTTCTGTTCCGCCCCAAGCACAACATCCACACCTTCTATCTTTGCCACCACATCCGGCTTCAACTGGGCATAACATCCCGTCACCACCACAAAAGCGCCCGGATGCTGCTTCACCAGCCGGTGAATGGCCTGGCGGCATTTCTTATCGGCCACCTCGGTGACCGAACAGGTGTTTACCACACATATATCCGCTTTCTCTCCTTTGCGTGCCGTACGCACTCCTGCCTCCCGCAGGATCTTACCGATAGTCGAGGTCTCCGAGAAATTCAGCTTGCACCCCAACGTATAGTAAACCGCCGTCTTATCTTGAAATATATTGGTATCTATCATGAGCCTAAATCAGATTTTCGGGGCAAAGGTACACATTATTATTATATTTTTCCTACTTTTGCACAATTCATCAAAAAACGTGCAATGATACAAGAAAACTTTATCAAGCTATACGAACATAGTTTCCGCGAGAATTGGGACCTCCCCTGCTACACCGATTACGGAGAAAACGAAAGCTATACTTATGGAGAAGTAGCGCAAGAAATAGCCAAGTTGCATCTGCTATTCAAGCATTGCAGCCTGCGCCGCGGCGACAAAATAGCGGTTATCGGCAAAAACAACGCCCGCTGGTGCATTGCATATATGGCCACCATCACCTACGGCGGCATCGTAGTGCCCATCTTGCAGGATTTCAATCCCAATGATGTGCACCACATCGTCAACCATTCGGAATCTGTCTTCCTTTTCACCAGCGACAGCATTTGGGAACATCTGGAAGAAGAACGGCTCACCGGGCTGCGCGGCGTTTTCTCACTCAACGACTTCCGCTGCTTGTACCAGCGCGACGGAGAAACCATCCAACGTTTTCTCAAACACTTGGACAACGAGATGCACAAGACCTATCCGAAAGGGTTCCGGCAGGAAGATGTAGTTTATACGGATCTTTCCAACGACAAAGTAATGTTGCTGAACTATACCTCCGGCACAACGGGATTCAGCAAAGGCGTTATGCTGACAGGCAACAACCTTGCAGGTAACGTCACTTTCGGCATTCGCACCGGATTACTGAAAAAAGGAGACAAGGTGCTGTCTTTCCTGCCCCTGGCGCATGCCTATGGTTGCGCCTTCGACTTCCTGACCGCTACGGCTGTGGGTACGCACGTCACATTGTTGGGCAAAGTGCCCTCGCCAAAAATTCTGATGAAAGCGTTCGAAGAAGTAAAACCAAACCTGATAATCACCGTCCCCCTCGTTATCGAAAAGATATACAAGAATGTCATTCAGCCCATCATCAACAAAAAGTCCATGAAATGGGCCCTCAGCATCCCGTTGCTGGACGGACAGATATACGGACAAATCCGTAAGAAACTGGTGGACGCACTGGGCGGCCGGTTCAAAGAAGTGATTATCGGAGGAGCCGCAATGAACCCGGAAGTGGAAGAGTTCTTCCACCGCATCAAATTCCCGTTCAACATAGGTTACGGCATGACGGAATGCGGACCGCTGATCAGCTACGCTCCCTGGAACGAATTCGTGCCCACCTCTTCCGGACGGGTACTCGACATCATGGAAGCACGTATCTACAAGGAAAATCCGGACGACCGGCTCGGCGAAATACAGGTACGCGGCGAAAACGTAATGGTGGGTTATTATAAAAACCCGGAAGCCACCAAGGAAGTATTCACCGAAGACGGCTGGCTGCGCACCGGCGACTTAGGCACGCTGGATGAAAATAACAACCTCTACATACGCGGACGAAGCAAGACCATGATCCTTAGCTCCAGCGGACAAAACATTTTTCCGGAAGAAATAGAGGCACGTCTCAACAACATGCCGTTTGTTCTGGAAAGTCTTGTGATTGAACGCAATAAGAAACTGGTAGCCTTAGTCTACGCTGATTATGAGGCATTGGATTCCTTAGGGCTGAACAATCCGGAGAATATAAAGACCATTATGGACGAAAATCTCAAGAACCTGAACAATAGCGTTGCTGCTTACGAAAAGATCAGTCAAATACAGCTTTACCCGACAGAATTTGAGAAAACACCCAAAAGAAGCATCAAAAGGTATTTATATAACAGCATTGCAGAAGATTAACATGTTGTAGAACATATCAAAAGCGAGAAAAACGGGCTTTCCTCCAAAAAAAATATAAAAAAAGTTGGGTTTTGGAGAACAACGTATCTAAAAAGTGCATACCTTTGCATCGTTTTAATAAAGCAATTGATTGTATTACGTTTTAAAAGTAAAGAAAATGAAAAAATTAGTTTTGATGGCCGTAGCTATCGTAGCAGTATCTTTCGCATCTTGTGGTAACAAAGCAGCTAACGCAGAACAAGCAACAGCTGACTCAATCCGTATCGCTGATTCAATCGCAGCTGTAGAAGCAGCAGCAGCTGAAGCAGCAGCAGCTGAAGCAGCAGCATCAGTAGCTGACACTACTGCAGTAGATAGCGCAGCAGTTGTAGCTGAATAATTTCAGAACAACATTAGAGAGAATTGAAAGTCTGACGTACGGAAAGTACGGACAGACTTTTTTTATGTCCTTACTTCTCCATCGCATAAAGAGTTTACATCGTGACTCTAAGAAGTCAACATACTACGGATAGGAAGTTAATATACTCCAAACAGGAAGTTAACACACTACGGACAGGAAGTTAACATCAAGCCTGCATTTTATTAACTTCATTGCAATGGCAGGTTGATATAAAAAAACCCGACTCTATCCAAATAGAATCGGGCTTCCCAATATATACGAAGGATTAATTATGCTTCTTCAGCAACTACTTCGAAAGGAATTTCTACAGAAACTTCCTTGTGC
>OHFL01001204.1_pt1 | contig 12571 bp, 6 predicted proteins | sample 1567491 | NCBI WGS metagenome assembly OHFL01 (sample SAMEA3879539, study PRJEB24766) | human gut metagenome | biome: human-associated habitat; feature: feces | place: USA | collected 1985/1987 | reverse complement strand
AATGTCCGAAAAATTCAATGATGTGCAGCAGCAGTTAATGTCACTTAATGAGACAATATCTGCCAATAAAGCACTTATTGATATATTCACAGAGCAGTCAGAAAAGCTAGAAAAGGCTGATGAGGCTGGAAATGCTGATAACGAGCGTATGGGCAAAATCCGTGAAATATACAGTGCAGATAATGACGAGGCAATGCTTTCGGTTATTCTTGAGACTTACCAGAAGATGCGCAGTGAATATACAGAAGAGTGTAAGGCAGCCCAGGAACTTGAGAACTTTATTGACAATGCAAGAAAGGGAACATATATCTGTAAGAGTCCTGAAAGAGACAGGCTTAAGGAATACCTTGAGAGCCAGTACGGTTCAGATGTTGTTGAGGGACATGAGTGGTTTGCAGCCCTGAATGCAGGACAGAAAAGAGATGTATTAAAGAGAACGCCTTTCGTTGAGTACGCATTTATAATAAAGAACGATTTCGAGAGAATCAAAGCAGATGAGATGCTTAAGGATTTCGGCAAGGGTGCGGTTGCTTATCCTGTTATAAGCGAGCAGGTGCTTATTGATACTAAGTTAGAGATTAACAAAGACCTGATTGTATTCGCATTAAAGGATATGTCATTCCTTAGTGATGAGGCAAAGCTTGAGACACAGATTAAGCTTGCACAGGAGGAGCTTGATTCGCATAAGGCGCAGGCAGGAAAGCTGGCCGACAGAATGGGGCTTGTGTGGAATGATTATACATTTGCACTTGTATATAATGCTGCGTCTGGAAATGTGGATGCGTCCGAGGCAGAAGCAATCAGATTAAAGATTGCTGGCAGCGAGGCTGCAATTATTGAGGCTGAGAAGAAGATAAGTGCATTAAATGTGGCAAAGGAACAGCTTGCAGGTCAGCTTTCACAGACAAGGGCTGACATTGAAGAAAAAGAAAATTCATGCAGGATTCTTTCACAGATTATTGATATGAATTCTTCTATAGACAAGAAGTATGAGAAGTTAAAGTCACTTAAGGCAGACAGTGAAGCTGCAAGAAACCGCATATATGAGTGCGAGGAGGCAGCAGCTTCTGCTAATTCTGAGTATGATACCGCGAGAGATTTCGAGGACAGTACAAGAAAGGCATATGATGAAATCATTAAGTCATGGGAGGAGCAGTACGCACCTTATTATGATGAAAATGTTTCGATAGAAATCGATGACGATACATACCGTCTTGATAAGGATGAAATAGAGAGCAGATTCACCGGATTAAAGACAGCACTTTCACAGAAGAACAGTGACTTTGCAGATAAGCAGGCGCTGATGAACCATCTGTCTGCATCTATGAACAAATGTCGTGATGCAATAGAGTACAGAGGTTATACATTTGACGATATTAAGGCAAAGTATGAAGCCGGTGAGATTATGGCAGCAGGTTCACAGCAGTTAAGGAATGCCAAGGATGCTCTTAATAATCTTGTGAAGAGCAGTGATGCTGTAAGGGAAGAACTTGAGTCACAGGAAGCACTTCTTAACAGACTTGAGGGAAGTATCGCGCATGGTATTAACCAGATTGAGAATAATTATGGAAGCTTTAATGAATTCCCATGCGATGACCCGGATGGATTCATTACACAGCACAAGGTACTTATTAAGAAGTTAGAGGATAACACCAAGGTTCAGGAAAAGACACGCAGACAGATGTCTGATTCATTAAAAGACATACTTGTATGCAGAAAAGACCTTGAAAGAATTGTGTCAGATGCGGGCATGCATGTTCCAGAAGAATTCCGTCCGGAGGATGCACAGGGAATTACAGCTAATCTTACAGAATATGAGGCTGTTCATAAAGAATATGCTTCAATTACCAGATTAGAGTATAAGAAGGTTGATGAATTTAATAAGAATAAATCTAAACTTATTGACCTGCTTAACGGATTTAATGCAGTCGAGCTTGCAGATGAAGTAAGGATATCGCTTAATGTTCCTGAAAATGTGGTTAAGACCAGAAGTATGATTGAATCGTTAAATGAGACGAACACATTTATACAGTTAGAAAAAGACCGCATTGCCAAGGGTATAGAGGATATGCAGATGATTAAGGATAACTTCGAAAATCGTTGTATCCAGACATGCAGTAACATTAAGACTGAGCTTGACCGTCTGCCACAGTTGTCTAATATCAATCTTGACGGAGAACAGATTGCAATAATCAGTCTGCAGATTCCTTATATAAAGGAAGAATTATATAAGGAAAAGATGTCTGAATATATTGATGAAACTGTTTTTATGGCGGAAAGTTTTAAAGAGCCTGCGGAAAGACTCAAGTATATAAGAAACAGACTGTCATGGAAGAGACTTTTCTCAGTTATTGTCACAGATATGAATTCAATCAGAATTAATCTGTATAAGAGAGAGAGAATCAAGGATCAGAGCCGTTATTTAAGATATGAGGAAGCGGTTGGCTCAACAGGACAGTCACAGGGTATATATATCCAGTTCCTTATTGCGATTATCAACTACATATCTAATATGAATTCTTCAGGTAATGAAGGTGTTGAGGGTAAGACAATATTCATAGATAACCCATTCGGTGCGGCAAAGGATATATACATATGGGAGCCAATATTCAAGCTGCTTGCAACTAACCATGTCCAGCTTATTGTTCCTGCAAGAGGTGCAACTCCTGCTATTACAGGAAGATTCGATGTTAATTACATACTTGGCCAGAAGCTGGTTGATTCAAGGCAGCAGACTGTGGTTGTTGATTATTACAGCAGCACGAAGGAATCAGAATTGGAATACACGAGAATGGATTACGAACAGGCAACATTTGATTTTTTGTAACATATTTGTAACAATTCTGTGAACTCGGTTTACAACAAACTTAGGCTGTGCTAAACTTTAATGAGTTGTAAAATGCGACAATTGAATCAATTTTAACATTCAGTAAGCACAGGAATGAGGAATATATAACCATGAATAAATATGAATTAGGAATTAAGATAGACCAGATTAAGAAACTGGCTGCCAAGAAGGATTATGCCGAGGCTGCAGCTATTGCAAAAGAGCTTAACTGGTCAAAGGTAAAGGACTGGCAGTCACTTGCTACCGCAATTAATGTGCAGGAAGCAGTTGGTGATTATGAAGAAGCAAGAGATATGGCAATTCTTGCTTATAATAGAAATCTTGGAGGAAGAAAGCTTGTTTATAAGCTTACAGAATTCTTTATTAAAGTTGGAGATTTTGAAAATGCCAATGAACTTTATGAAGAATATAGCAGAACATCACAGCATGATGTGAGCAGATTCATTCTTTTATATGATTTGAAGAAAGCGCAGAATGCATCTGATAATGAACTAGTAGGAATCTTAGAGGACTACAGGGATCATGAGATTGATGAGAAATACATGTATGAGCTTGCAACTCTTTATTATAAGACGGGAAGAAAAGAAGAGTGTGTCAAGACTTGTGATAATATTGTTCTGTGGTTTCAGGATGGAAGATATGTTGAAAAGGCAGTACAGTTAAAGGAGCAGCTGGGTGTTACGCTTACGAAGACACAGAAGGGTATCTTAGAGGATGTGAAGAAGAGAAAGGATGACATCGAGGCTGCTAAGGAAGAGCTTTTTGCTAAACAGAAAGAGTTAATAGATCTTAAGAGAGATGATGTTGAGGATGTTTTCAGGGAAGAAGATGAGAAGATATCTGAATTACCTAAGAAGGCAGCACAGACACCTAAGGAAGTACATCTTAATGTTCCAGAGTACGACAGGCAGCAGGAGGAAGGTCCTCTTTCAATGGATCTTGTCCAGAATGACCAGAATAATGATATTAAAGAGTTTATTGATAACAGTAAAAGTCAGCTGTCGGAGCAGGAGGCCAGTGTAAGAAAGATTGAGACTCCACAGGTTGAGAAGCCGGAGGTTGCAGAAGCCTTAAGTGAAGCTGGAGAAAAAGCATTTTCTAATGAAATTAATAAGGCAAATCTTTCATTAAAAGAGCTTATCGCAAATGCAAAGCAGAAGCTTGATAATAATTATGATAAGATTAATAAAGAAGATGAGGCAGAGCAGAGAAGAGAGACAGAGGCTCGTATTAATGAAAAGGCAAAGAATATTGATATTAATGTTCCGGTTCCGGATTACAGCCTTTATGATACAAGAAATCTTCAGGAAGAGCTTGCAGCTAATATGAGTGATTTGTTTAGAGCTGACGAAGAAGATGAGGATGTTAAGACATTTGTACCAGCTTCAAAGCATCAGGATGAAAAGCAGGAAGAGAAAGAGCCTGTTAAGGAAAATGCTATGGCAGTATCTGTGAACACTGATACAGTTGATGAAACTGAAGGAACAGAGACATCAGATGATGACCAGATTGAAGGCCAGATGGATATAACAGAATGGATGCAGTCTGTCAGGGAAGAGAAATACGGTAAGCAGGATACGAGAGAATTTTCTAAGTCGGAGCTTGAGAGGTATCTTGACGAAAAAGAAGAAAAAAGCGCTGCCTATGAGAAAATGGTTGAACGTAAAAAAGCAGAAGCTCTGGTAGCAGGCAAAGAGATTGACAAAGAGGAAGCAAAACAGGTTGCTCTTGCACAGATGGCGGTTGATTCAGCAAGAATGGATTTAGCTATCAGAACAGGTAAGGCTGCTGCAAGATTAGAGCAGGAAGCGGCAAAGGCTGCGGCAGCAGTAACTAAGAAGGCACCAGTTAATGCAGAGGAACCAAGTGAAGAAATTCCTTTAGTTACAGCACAGATTCCAACAGTTTCAGAATCTATGATATCAGATATCAATTCAATTATGAATGATGATAATAATAAAGAAGAAGGTGATGAGGCTGTTGCCCAGCAAGAGGCAGCTGCGGGCGTTGAGCCAGAAGAAACAGTTCCATTTACTAGACAGAACAGACAGCCGGAGAGTATGGAAGAATATAATACAGACAACGATGAAGTCGAAGAAGAAAAAGATAAGAAGCTTACAGGAGAGCTTGCCAAGATATTCAGAAAGTACAGGGATATGCCGGGACTTGAGGAGCAGCTTGTTGATTTATTCGATACAATCGATGATGAGATGCAGATTAATACATCTAAAGTGGGCAATATTCTCATTTCTGGTAATTCAAGTTCAGATAAGACAGATCTGGCAAGAACAATTATTAGAGCAATCAATACATTATATCCTGATAAACAGAAAAAGATTGCAAAGACATCAGGAGAGAGTATAAACCAGCGCGGAATTGCAAAGGCTATGGGAAGACTTAAAGGTACTGCACTTATTGTAGAAGGCGCAGGAACAATTCAGCCTAAGAGAATTAACGAGCTTCTTAACTGTCTTGAGCAGGATACTGACAGAATGATAGTTATATTCGAAGATTCAGATACAGATATGAATGTACTTATTAACTTCAATCCTGAATTAACTAACACATTTAATCACAGAATTATTCTTAAGCAGTATACAGTCAATGAACTTGTTGAGATGGCGAAGAGATTTGCAAGAAAGAGACAGTATGAGGTTGATGATGATGCATTACTAGAACTGTATCTTAAGATTGACAAACTCCATAACGTGAATGATAATATTAAACTTGATGATATCAAGGAAATTATCAATCAGGCAATTGTCAATTCTGAAAGAAGAGCATCAAGAAGATTCTTTGGCGGACTTAAGAAGAAGAGAAGCGAGAATGGTGATGTTATATTCTTGACAGAGGCAGACTTTAAAGACAGATAAAACTATATGCACAAATGTGCTTACACAGGGAGGAAACTATGACTAATATCGATGAAATGTCAATTAATGCAATCAGAGTATTGTCAGCAGATGCAATTCAGAAGGCGAATTCAGGACATCCTGGACTTCCACTTGGAACTGCACCAACAGCTTATGAATTATGGACTAACCATATGAATTACAATCCTGCTGATCCTAAGTGGGAGAATAGAGACAGATTCGTTCTTTCTGGCGGACATGGTTCAATGCTTCTTTACTCATTGTTCCATTTACTTGGAATTGGCAATCTTTCTTTAGATGATGTAAAGAATTTCAGACAGATGGGCTCAAAGACACCAGGACATCCAGAGTATGGTCATACAGTTGGTGTTGAAGCAACAACTGGACCTCTTGGACAGGGTATGGCTATGGCAGTAGGTATGGCTATGGCAGAAGCACATCTTGCATCAGTATTTAATAAGGATGGATACAATGTAGTAGACCATTACACATATGTACTTGGTGGAGACGGCTGTATGATGGAAGGTATTTCATCAGAGTGTTTCTCACTTGCAGGAACATTAGGTCTTTCAAAGCTTATTGTATTCTATGATTCTAACAATATATCAATCGAAGGAAGCACAGATATTGCATTTACAGAAAATGTAATGAAGAGATTTGAAGCATTTGGCTTCCAGACAATCGAGGTTGCTGATGGCAATGATATCGAAGCTATAGGCAAGGCTATTGAAGAAGCTAAGGCTGATAAGGAAAGACCTTCACTTATCAAGGTTAATACACTTATCGGATACGGTTGTCCTGCAAAGCAGGGTAAGGCAAGCGCACACGGTGAGCCTCTTGGTATTGATAATGTTGCAGCACTTAAGGAAAATCTTAACTGGCCATGCAAGGGTGATTTTGAAGTACCACAGGAAGTATATGACCATTATAAAGAGATAGCAGCAAGAATGGCTGAGCCAGAGAAAGAATGGAATAAGCTCTTTGCTGAATACTGTGAGAAGTTCCCTGAGATGAAGGAACTCTGGGATAAATATTACAATGGATGTGATATGTCCGATTTATTCAATTCTGAGGAATACCTTGCGAAGCCAGAGAAGGCAGAAGCAACAAGAAGTTCAAGTGGAACAATTCTTAACATGATTAAGAATCTCATGCCTAACCTTATTGGTGGTTCAGCAGATTTAGCACCATCTAATAAGACTAACATGAAGGATGCAGGAGATTTCTCTAAGGAGAATTATGCAGGAACTAACCTTCACTTTGGTGTAAGAGAACAGGCTATGGCAGCAATTGGTAATGGACTTGCACTTCATGGTGGATTAAGACCATTCGTTGCAACATTCTTCGTATTCAGTGATTACACAAAGCCAATGGCAAGACTTACATCACTTATGAAGTTACCAGTTGTATATGTATTCACACATGACAGTATCGGAGTTGGTGAGGACGGACCTACACATGAGCCAATCGAGCAGCTTGCAGCATTCCGTTCAATGCCTGACTTCACAGTATTCAGACCATGTGACAGAACAGAGACAGCACTTGCATGGGAATATGCTATTGAGTCTAAGGATGAGCCAACAGCATTAGTTCTTACAAGACAGAATCTTCCACAGATGGCAGGTTCATCTAAGGAAGCACTCAAGGGTGCATATATTCTTGAGGATTCAGATAAAGAGACTCCAGATGGAATCATCATTGCAAGTGGTTCAGAAGTGAACTTAGCTGTATCTGCAAAGGCAGAGCTTAAGAATGCAGGAATAGATGTAAGAGTAGTAAGTATGCCATCTATGGACGTATTCGAGAAGCAGTCAGATGAATACAAGGAATCAGTACTTCCTAAGAGTGTAAGAAAGAGAGTTGCAGTTGAAGCACTTTCAGACTTTGGATGGTACAGATATGTAGGTCTTGACGGAAAGGTAATCTGCATGAAGACATTCGGAGCTTCAGGTCCGGCTAACCAGTTATTCGAGCATTTCGGATTCACTGTAGAGAATGTAGTTAACACTGTTAAGAGTCTTTTCTAAGATGATAGAATAATAAGAAAATTAATATAAAAAATCAGGGATTTCGGTTATTAAATATAACTGGAATCCCTGATTTTTTTATGTTGTCAAGTGCAGAATGTGCCATATATTACCGAATGTGCCAAAACTACCCGATACAAATGTGACGTATATTACCGAATATGCCATATATTGCAGAATATGCCAAAACTATTGCATGATGCCATCGTAACTGTCAACAATTCTTTTAATGCTTCGTGTTCCAAGACCATGATTAATAGTGTCCGGTTTGGTTGTTTACGCTTGACATAATATCTATAGTTAATTAAACTAACTATAGATGTAGTAACTTTAAGGGGGATTACAATGAGAAGAATAGCAGCAGGATTAATTGTTATAATGTCAGTTTTGCTTGTGTCATGTAAGGGGAAAACAGGGAATACGATAACAGTAGGAAGTGATAAGCTTGATAATACGCAGTCATATTTTTCTGAAAGCATGCATATGGTGGCAAGATGTGATACAGGATATTATTATCTTGATAAATGCAGCGCATCAGATGATAATCTTATGTTTTATGATGATAAGTCAGAGGAAAGCATTGTGTTATGTAATAAACCACAATGTGGGCATGATGGAGAAGAGTGCATGGCATATATTTCAGGAAGTGAGTTTAAAAGTGAGTTGTATTACTATAATTCGTACATATATATGATAAGTTCCAAGGGAAATCTTGTACAGATAAGTGCTGACGGAACACAGAGAACAGACCTTGGAAGCATATGCGTCCTGAGTGGACAGGATAGTGTGTCAATGTGCTTCAATGATGGATATGCATATGTATCTCAAGAGATAACGGGAGATATAGAAGGTAATGTAACAGTAAGGCTGTACAGATTTAATCTTGATACGGGTTCGAGCGATAAAATATACGAAGAAACGGGATATGGTATAGGAATTAATTCGCTTAAAACATATGGCAGTGACACATTTTTTTTAAAGACATCTGTTTCAAAAGATGATAAGGGATTATATTCGTTGGAAGGAAAAGGAATATTCAGAATTACAGGGGAAAATACTGAATGTCTGCTTGACAAGAATGTGTATAGTTACTGTATAGATGCAGATAATAACAAGCTGTATTACAGCGGGCTTGGAGATGGAACGATATATGAATATGATCTTGGCAGCGGCAAGTCAGAAAGCATATATAAAAGCGATAATGATACAGGATATTTTTATATAACATTTGACGGAAATTATATCTGGATGGATGATGAAGGATATAAGAGTATGGCAATGTATTTTAACAAACAGAGCAGTTCACTTGATTATACGATATATCAGTTAGGCTTAGATGGAAAGCTTATAGCAAAGAGAACGATTCCAGACGAGGAAAAGATATTTTCAATTATGCACGGGGACAGCAGGAAGATGTTTATGTTCTCATCTGTGAATAATAGAATTGTATATATTGATAAGAGCAACATTGAAAAAGGGGATATTAAGGAGCTTAGGTAGATGAAGGAACTGGGGAGACTGCTTAATAGAAAAATAATATTGCTAATTCTGGCTACGGCATGTATATGTGTCGTGGCTGTTTTTGCAGGGGACTTTTCAGACTGTGGAATAGATAATTATAAGATTAAAGTAAGAGAGTACAACTGGCTGATTAATGGGCATACAGATGAACAGATACAGCAGCATGCTGACGAACTGGCACAGGATGATAGAAGAATATTTAAGAGACTTGCAAAGGAATACAAGGAAAAGTCTGATTATATTGATGGATATACAGAAAGTGTCAAAGCAGTTATTACAAATGCCTCGAATATGAAAAAATTCAGTGTGTTCGGTACATCAGAATCAATAGCTAATATCAATAAAACGGAAAATGATTATAAAAGGATTGAAAATGTACAGGTTAGGGAATTAAACAGCAGGGCAGTTGAACAGTTTTTGAAGAATGATATTTCTATCTATATCGTTCTTGCGTTGATGATATATATTATTTATAACATTTATGAATACAGGGATAATGGAATGTGGCAGATTATCTATACTGCTGTCAATGGAAGAATGAGAATTGCAGTTAAGGACACTGCAGCAGTCGGATTGGGTGCTTTATTTGTATCACTGATTATGCAGTTATGTGGTCTTGTCTCTATGCTTGTGGTGTACGGTGGCTGGGATTCCCTTACAGCACCTGTACAGTGTCTGAAAGGGTATAATAATTTCACTTATCCGATAAGCGTAATGACATATCTTTATATAAGATATATGATTATATCTTTAATAGTTATTGCAATAGTGCTTGTTATATCACTCGTATTTGCGTTATGCAGGAAAAGAATCAGTTCAATTGTGCTGGTGGGTATAATTGCCGGAGCGGAAGCATTTGCATACCAGAATATATCAATGCAGGGCAGATTAAGAATTTTCAAGAAGATTAATATAATAAATGTGATGAATGTAAACAATATACTCAGGAAGTATGATAATATCATGATAGCAGGTGTTCATGTGAGCATGGTAAATGTGCTGTGCATGGTGTGTATTATTATAGCTGTAATATCAGCAATATTTCTTGCGTTACTTGGAAAGGTTATCCGTCCGGGAAGAAGTGCTGGCTTTATAGGGAAAATGATTGAAAAAATCGGACATGGAGTTCAAAGGATTTTGTCCAGACTTCCGCATTTCTGGAAAGAAATGTACAAATTTTTAATAACAGCAAGAGGCTGGATTGTAATATGTGTTGTTGTGTTTATAACAATATTTATATGTAATAACCAGAAAATAGCATATTCTGAAGATGAAAAGAAGCGTGATGAATATTATCAGCAGTATGGTGGCAGGGATTACAGTGGATTTACCAGTCTTATAGATCAGAGACAAAATGATGTTTATGAGGCACAGGCAAAGCTGGATGCTGCAAGAGAACAGTATGAGCGGGGGGAACTTAGTGAGGATGATGTAAGCAGATATGTGTACAACCTAATGGATGCTGCGAGACTGCTTGATAACATGAGCGAATATATGCAGCAGATAGAATATGTTTCACAGATAAAAGAGCAGTACGGAATAGATGCGTTTGTTATGTCACAACGGGGATACGACCAGATATTTGGCAGTAAAGGAGCAACGAGAAAACTGCTTATATATATTATACTCGGATTTGGAGTTGTTCTTATTGCAGAGACTGAAAGCTCAGTGGAATATAAGAACGGAATGAATATGCTTATTGGCTCGTCTAAGAGAGGAAGAAGATGGGAACATACAGTTAAGGCTGCTGCTGTCTGCATATTGGTGGGGGCAAGTGCATTTTTACTGTATATAATCGAAATGATAATAATGTATAAGGCATATGGTATGCCATATATTAATGCACCGCTTATAAGCCTTACATATATGAATACAGCAAAGGTATTCAGGAATATAACGATAAGCCAGTACATGCTTGTTCTCATGGCAGAGGAGATACTATTCGCAGTAGCAGTCGGACTTGAAACAGTATTCGCTTCAAGGCACATTTTTAAAAAGAATTCAGGGAAAGGAATACCTCTGATTATAGTTATTAATACTGCTATATTATGTATTATTATGTGAGGGGAATGTATGAGATTTAAACAGTTTGAAAAGAGAGATATGCAGCTTAAGGAATTCCTTGATAAAAAAGTTATTAAAACGCAAAGTAAAAAGATATCGGGAGCAGAGCAGGAAGAACTGGATTTAATATTGTATATGGAATTTCCAACAAGTACATATTCATGGTATATGAATAAACAATCATCAGATACGGTACTTAGGGAAAGAAATGATATGCTTAATGCCATACTTATAGAGGCAAAAGTTATATATAATGATGGAAAAGAGGAGACTTGTTATTATAGGATTCGGACTGGAATAGCAGATAGTTATATGTTGTTTAAGAGAAACTTGTAGTTGTAAATGAAAACTTTTAGAAATGCTTTTCGTATATATTTAGGGGGTACATATGCAAAAAAGAATTATAATAAAAATTATATTTTGTCTGATATTGTTTATATCAGCAATAGCTGCCATAATTATAAAATTGAATTCGGATAAACCTAAAGTTGGTATATCGAGATTTGAGCTGTATTGTAAGACGATTAATGTTGACTATGATGACAAAACATATTCAATTGATGATAAGCAGAATATTCATAAAATAGCAGAGTATGTCAGTAACATTTACCAGAATTCAGTGCCTGTTGTTGATACAGCAGAATCTTATGATATTGTGGTAGATTTTAATAATAAGATAAAAATCAAGATTTCATATAACGAGAATAGACTGTATTTGTTTGAGGCTGAATCTGATAAATCAACATATAATTGTAAAGGTCATGCCCAAATATCTGATGAGCAGATAAAAGAACTGATAAACATGATGGAAAGCGTGAAATAAAAATATAATTGTTCATGGAATATTTACAAAAAATTATAATAAAATTTACTTGAATTATTATACGGGCAAGCATATAATAAAAGCATAGGGTTTGTTTATAATTTAACAATCAAATATTTATGTACGGAGGTTTTATTATGGTTCGATTTACTTTACCAAGAGATTTGTATCATGGAAAGGGTTCTTTGGAAGCCCTCAAGACACTTGAAGGAAAGAAAGCTATCATCTGCGTTGGTGGCGGATCTATGAAGCGTAACGGTTTCCTTCAGAAAGCAGAGGATTACCTCAAGGAAGCAGGAATGGAAGTTAAGCTTTTCGAGGGTATCGAGTCTGATCCATCAGTTGAGACTGTTATGAAGGGCGCTGCTGTTATGACAGAGTTTGAGCCAGACTGGATTGTTGCTATCGGCGGAGG
>OHFL01001197.1_pt1 | contig 12674 bp, 8 predicted proteins | sample 1567491 | NCBI WGS metagenome assembly OHFL01 (sample SAMEA3879539, study PRJEB24766) | human gut metagenome | biome: human-associated habitat; feature: feces | place: USA | collected 1985/1987 | reverse complement strand
AAACAGGTACATCGTTTGTGACAAGAAAGGAAGCGTAATCGCCCAGATTGTATTATGCATATTCATTTTTGCCAGCATGATATACATCTGTATCATCATGAGCTGGAAGGGCACCATCATGGAAATCAGAAGAATACTGAATATCAGCTTTCTTCCAGGAAATCTTAGTTTTGCCAGTGCGTATCCTGCCATGACAGGAAACACCAAATTGCCTACTACTACAATGACAGTAGAAACAAAAGTATTCCAATACCACTGTAGAATTGGATATTTCTGAAACAGTTCTTTATAATTATCCAATGTCCACACATCAATTGGTGCCCAGGTCTGCACGTAACGATACGGAAGAAGTGAGTTATAAAATACATATAACAAGGGAACCAGAAAAATACAGGCAATCACGATTAAGACTGCATAATGGGCAATTTTCTTTAAATTCATTCTCAGTCTCTCCTCTCTAATTTCCATCCTTGCTGACAAAATTTCTTACCAGAGATAGTACGAAGATAATTACAACAAGCACCATTGCAGCGGCGCTTCCATATCCCATGTCCATATAGCTGAAAGACTGCTGGTAAAGGAATGTTACTACGGTGCTGGTAGAACCCGCCGGTGAACCGAGAGGTCCGTTCTTTGAAATGGCAGCAATCTGGTCAAAAATCTGGAACGCATTAATCATTCCGAGCGTTATTACTATATATGTTGTAGGTTTCACAAGCGGTACTGTTATGTGAAGGACGGACTGCAGTCTTGATGCACCATCTATTTTGGCAGCTTCATAAATCTCTTCAGATATGTTCTGTAATCCTCCTATATATAGAATCATATAAAACCCTAGTTGTTGCCAGATATATATAATAGCTACAAAAAACAGAGCGTAGTTCTTATTCGTAAACCATGTTGTATCTTCTGCACCAAAAAGCATAAACAGGCGTGTACCAAGTCCGCCCTTAACAAAAAAGTACATAAAGAATATGCTGACTGCTACGGATGAAATAATATAAGGCATAAAGCAGACCGTACGGAAAAATGTTTTGCCTCTGATGTTTCCTTCTAGTAAAACCGCAATAATGAATGCAAGTACAGAAATAAATGCAACAACAACAAATGCAAGAATAAAAGTATGCTTTAGGGCATCCAGAAAAGCAGAATCCTGGAAAAGCCTGATGTAATTATCCAAGCCGACAAATTTCTGCCACTCAGGATTGATAAAGCTATAATCATAAAATGACAACCGCATCGACTTTAGTGCTGGGTATAAAAACCAGAATAACCATAGGAGCACAGAAGGTGCCAAAAAAAGCACAGCTGTAAGTACTTCATTCTTCTTATATTTTGTTTTCAATCGTGTTCACCCCTTAGTCAAATCTGGTACAGTACTCCTTAGAATACTGTACCAGCTCTTCCTTGTTATTTATTGCCAAATTCTTCAGCAAGCTGCGTTACGATTTCCTGTCCTGTCAGGGTAGATTCTTCGTTCATTAAAGCTTCCTGCATAAGACTGATTAAGCGGTCTGCGAACTTCTTACTCTGAGTAGGATAAGCAAAGGGCTGGGAAGTTTCAAGATAATCTACAAGCGGAGCCAGATCAGGCAGCTGTTCTCTGTATAAATCGAAATATTCGCTGTTAGCAGGAATAACACTGGTCACTTCTACTGTTGCTTTATACAGATTCTCATTACCAAATGCAAACTGCATTACTTTCATGGCTGCATCGAGATGCTTGGAGTTTTTTAAAGCTACTAAGGCTGCGGTGTGCATTGTTCCGCCGCCATTGCCATTTCCACCTTTGGGAACAGCCAGGTATTTCAGTTCAACGTCCGGTGCCTCGGTTTCAAAAGTAAGCTGATACCAAGCACCAGCGGTAGAGAATAATGCGGACTGCTGAACCATTACCGCACCATCCCAACTCAGACCCAGTTCGGTAGGTGTAATGATATATCCCTCTTTGTAAGCATCAATCAGGAACTGTAAAGCCTGCGCATTTTCAGGGGCGTCAATATTGTTGCCGTAATCCCAGCCACCACCAAAGGACAATGCATAGTTGGTTAAATGGTATTCCTGGATGTTTAAGCACAGTGCAGGCATGTTATGCTCTTCTTTTACTTTTTTACAGATATCAAGAACTTCATCCCATGTTGTCGGATAAGCATCACCAAGTCCGAATTCGTTCCACATATCATTGTTTACAACGAAAATACCGGGATTCAATGCGTAAGGAATACCGTATACATTTCCGTCTATATTCCATGCGTTCATTGCAACTTCATTAATATTTTCGGTGGAAAGAGTACCGGAATCAATGTACTCATTTAAACTTTCAAACAGTCCCTGGTCAATATACTGTAAATAATGTTCATTGGTGCAGGAAATCAGGTCGGGTGCCGTACCTGCTGCAATCTGTGCAGGAATGTTATCCCAGAAGTCAGAGTCACTGGGATACTGTATGAATTCTACCTTTACACCAGTAGCAGCTTCAACACCGTCAACCGCAGCTTCAAGTCTCTTCTGTTCATCCTCAGCCCAGACGCCGATGGTAACAGTTTCTCCATCCGATTCTCCCTGCTTGGCTTCTACTACTGCAGTGGTGTCACTTGTTTTCTCAGCAGATTCAACAGGAGCTTCACTCTGGGCGCCGGTGTTTCCACATGCTGTAAGGCAAAGCATAGTAGCCGCCATAGACAATGCCATTACTTTTTTTAAAATGGATTTTTTCATAGTTTCCCTTCCTTTCTCTTGGGTACTGAATTGTACCTCCCTTGTAAGCCTAATTATAGGTGTAAGAACCCTGCAAAAAAACCAAACAAATTTTTAAATCTTTTTGTTTTTTGTTCTCTTTCAGGAGAAAAAGAAAAAACTGTCACTTTTTATTATTCAAGCTAAAATAAAAAGTTAACAGTTTTGTCTTTTCCTTTTCAGTTTTTACCTGTAGTTTTGATTTCTGTATTCAGCGGGAGTCATCCCTGTTTTCTTTTTAAAGGCAACATGAAATGCTGTTGTGGATGCATACCCAATTTTTTCGGCAATACCATAAATCTTTTCATCTGAATGAGTCAAAAGTTCTTTTGCTTTTTCTACACGTATTTCGTTTATGTAAGAAGACATATTCATACCTACCTCTTTATTAAAGAGCCGGCTGGTATAGCTTTCACTTAATCCCATGTAGTCTGCAAGATCTGTCAAGGTAATCATCCGATTATAGTTGTCCTGTATATATTGCTTTGCTTTTTTTATCAGATAGTTGCTTTCTTCATTTTCTTCTATATTCTGAAAATGTTTCCAATAAGTGTAGATGACTGTTTCCAATTCATCCAAAAAGTCCGTCTGCTGTATTTTTACAATTATATCTTCCACATGCTGTTCTCGGCCCTGCCAAATCCTAAGCAAATTACCCAAATAGTTTTTATTTTCTGAAATATAGCGTGCCTTACTTGCCCGAATAAGGTTAAAGAACCGTTCTGTTTCCTCCCACACTTGAGTACTGTTTTTATCAGTGATGGCCTTTTCTAGTGCCCTCTCACTCTTCCGAAATTCTGTTTTCTGTTCAACTTCATTCATTTCTTCATAGTAGAAAATAGAGGATTCCGGCAGTATAAAGCTCTCCTGTATGGCAATCTCTGCTTCTTCGTATGCCTTACAAAGCTGCATCGTATACAGAGGACTGCTTACGCCAATATGAATACATAATGCCAGGTATTCCTTTAAAACCTGTGCCAAATGATTTACTATGGCGCGAATCTTTAAATAGCATTCTTGCGTACTGGGTTGCCCGCTGAAGCTTAAAAAAATAACGCAACGATTTGGTTTATACTGAATATAAACACATTCCTTTTGACCTGCCACCACCTGCCCTATCATAGAGTGAAGTGAAGTATAGAAAAAATCCGGTTTTTTTTCCTTATAGCGGTCTAATACCTCAGAAAGCTGTTCGATTTTAACCAGTATACAATATAAATTTGAAGCCTTTAATTTCTTGCTTTGGAAGTCAGATTCGTATCCTTCCAATATCCTTGTGACAGCTTCTTCTTCTGACATCTTCTCTCTCGAAGGAAGAGTCAACGGTTCATTGGAATTGTTGTCATCAAATTCCAGATCCAGTAAAGCATTCAGAAGTTCGTCTGTATTGAGCGTTGTTTTAAGGACGTAATCACTTGCACCATACTTCATTGCACTTCTGGCATATTCTATTTCATTAAAACAAGTTAGCACTATTACCTTGCCTTTGTACTTCTGTTCTTTTAGCTCTCGTAAAACTTCTATGCCATTTAGAACTGGCATATTGATATCCAGAATTACAATGTCAGGTGCTAACTTCTGTATCATCTCTAGTGCTTCTTTACCGTCTGATGCTTCGCCTATCAGTTCAAAACCGTTCTGATCCCATGTGATGGAATGTTTAATTCCTATTCTGACCAGAACCTCATCATCAACAATCAATACCCTTCTCATCTATTTTTTCTCCCATAGCTGTTATTCTTGGCATAGTTATAATTGCTTTGGTGAACTGCCCCATTTTACTTATAATGTGAATCCCATAGCTTTCCCCAAAGTATAATTTAATCCGCTGGTTTACATTGTATATTCCTATTCTGTTCAGTCCTCTTCTCTCCGTAGAATCATGCTGTAAAATCTCCGCACATTTTGCTTCTTCCATTCCCCTACCGTTGTCAGTTATTTCAATGACAAGGTTCTGGTCCTTTTCTACAATTTTGATTTCAATTAAAGCGTTTAAATCATCAGCCTCAAATCCATGAAAAATGGCGTTTTCGACAATAGGCTGTAGGATAAAACGCAATGTACCATAGTTACGAACCTTATCATCTGCCTGTACCAAGAAGGAAAACCTGTCAAAATAGCGGAAGTTAATAATTTTTATGTAATTTTGGATAAAGGTGAGTTCTTTCTCCATTGCGACAATTTCGCCTGCGGATTCTGCTGTGTAATGCAAAATAGAAATCATTGCATCTAACATATTCGAAACATTTTCGGCGCCCTGCATTTCTGCCACACATTGAATAGAATTTAAGGTATTATACAAAAAATGGGGATTGATTTGTGCCTGTAAAGCCAGAAGTTCCATATCCCTCTTTTGTTTCTCTTTCTCAGTCAGTTCCCGAAACATGATGTCTATGCGTTTTGTCATTTTGTTGAATGTCGTTGACAATATCTGCAATTCACCATTTAATTTGTCAGTCTGTATCTGAAAATTACCACCGCTGACTTCCCGCATACTGTCTACCAGTTGATAGAGCGGTTTTGTTATTTTATCTGAAATTCTATAACTTATCAGATAAAACACAGCTCCAATCAGGAGCGTGCCAATGAGTAGCACAAAATAGAGTATTCCAAATCCTTTCGTTGCAGATTTTGTGGCGTAGAATTGATAGATCTTTCCTTCGATGCACTCTAATTGTGTTATGACAAGATAGTATTTTTCATTACCAAGTTTAACAGTCTGTCTTTTTTTAACAGGCATTTTCGCATTGACACTCTGAATATAGGTTTCCAAGTCGTCCTCTTTTGCAGCATTCGGATTCATGATTAAATGATTTTCCTTGTCTGCTACTGCAATTATCCTGTCATCCGCTTGTCCATTATACCAAAGTGCAGCAAAATCATTGGCTTTTATATTGATTACAAACATGCCTAGAAAACTGCCATCTGTGGGGCTTACAATGCTTCTGGCTACGGAGACAATTTTCTCATTGCTTGTACTGCCACTATCTTCATGAACCCCTAGAATAAAAGGGGTACCGTTTCCACTGTATACGCGGTTATACCAGTCCTCTTCCTTCATATTGTAGTGATTATTGAGATTCTGCCGTGTTACGATTGCTGGGTTTTCCATATTATTCTCAGCTAAAAGCCACACAGAATCAATCCGCTTATTCATATAAAAAACATGTTTATAAAGTAGGTGAGCCAACTTTGCCGTGTCATTGATCTTTACAACGATTGATTCTCCATCCCCTTGGTAGCTTTTTTCGAGAAGCGCTGTCACCTCACTGTCTACGTACGGATATTCTGACAATTTGATAATGTCATCTATAAAATAATCAATGGATTTCTCAATCTGTTGATTTTGATTTTCCATGGTTGAATAAATAATCTTACCACTGTAGTTGCGGATTTCCAAACCGACTACTAGAACAAATATGAAAAAAAAGAGGATAATCATTACAATGTAACCCTGTCTAATTTTTGTACGCAGACTCATTTGGTTGCTGTACTTTACTATTTTTTCTACCGCTTTGTGTTTTAACTTAAAAATGTTCTCTATCATACTCATAATAACGTCACCTAACTATTTTGTTGTGATTAATCTTCGAATTTAGTTTTCTTCCCAATATATACAATATATACAAGACTTCTATTAGTTTTTCATTTATTATAATCAATATTTTTCGGCTTGAAAAGTAGCTTGTTGACGAAAGATGTAGTCGGATATTTTTTATTCTGACATTCCCTTTTTATTTATATACAAATTATTGGAGCCATACAAATGTATGCCTCCGATAATAATGAAAGTTCATGCCTGCGCAGTCTCGGCCTGCTCGCCAGTTCCCTCTTTTGTTCCCTACGTCTGATTCCTTTTCATGGGGAGTGCATAAATAGTGGCATTTCCAAGACTTATAGTTTTCCATTATAAAGGTATGTTGAAGTATGACTGATGCTTGTATAAGCTTGTTTCTGAGACCTTCGCAATTGGTGAATATCTTACACATTGCTTAAGATCCGTGTCAAGGGTGGCATGCCTGACTTGCTCCAAAATGTAGCTGAGGTAACCGTAGGATATTTAAGTTGTGTGCTTTCGCCATCTCCACCATCGTGTAAGCTATGGTGCTGGCCTGTGCACCTTCCACAGAGTCACTGAGCAGCCAATTGCGGCCCACCGTGAACGGCCGGATGGCATTCTCCGACGCTTATCTTCATATAAGGATAAAGTGCGGAACGTGATATTCGCATGGTAAAGGTTAAAACCAAGGTGTCCGGCTACTTCAGAACAGAAGACGGTGCCAAGGATTATCTCAAAATCATGTCATACGTTGGAACTGCTCATAAGCATGGTTTCAATGCTTATGAAGCAATCAAAAATGCATTTTCAGGAAACCCTGAATTTATCTTTGGATGAGGGGTTCTGAACCAATGTCACTTAGTTAAGCTTATTGGTTCACTATGAGGTAAACCTCTAACAAAAATTTATAAATTATAGTTGACACATCAATCAAAATGTGCGGCCGCTCTCGTTGCTGATATTTTTTAAGGTAACGAGAGCGGCCCTTGAATTAGAACTATATTTCATTCTGATTCAAGGAGGTTTACCTATGACATTTCCTGAAATTGTCAAAACTACACTTTGGGACATTATTGATGAGATGTCCCGCTCACTTTCTTCTTTTGTAAAAAATCCAGATAAAGATTTTATCCGCAAACGCAAACTTGATTTTAAGAAAATGATGCATCTGATCATTTCCATGGAAAGCGGAAGCCTGAATCATGAACTTCTCAAATTTTTTGAGTATGATTCCTCAGTTCCTACGAACTCTGCTTTTTATCAACAGCGTTCCAAACTTTCCGTTTCTGCATTCCGTCACCTTCTCAAGGAATTTAACCTTAAATTCCCCTTAGAAAAATTTCGCGGAAAATACTATCTTATTGCGTGTGATGGTTCTGAATTTAACATTGCCAGAAATCCTAACAATCCCGACACCTTCCACGAGCCTAATGGCAAATCTCTATCCGGTTTTAATATGGTTCATACCATCTCTTTATATGAGGTATGTTCTAAGCGGTATCTTGATTTAGAAGTTCAGCCCGGGCGCCTTAAAAATGAGTTTCAGGCTATCTGCAATCTTATGGATCGGTATGCCTATGGGGGTTCCCCGATTTTCATTGCTGACAGAGGATTTTCCAGTTACAACGTTTTTACCCATGCAATCGAAAATAACGTTGATTTTTTGATTCGTGCCAAGGATTTGAATGTACAGCGTTTTCTTGGAGTCGAGACTCTTCCTGACAAACTGGATACAACCATAGAACTGATTCTGACCAGAACACAATCAAAAAAGAAACATAAACATCCCGAAAAAGAATCACAATACCGCTATATTTGTAAAAACATAGCTTTCGACTATCTTAATCCGGCTGATATTTCCGATGAATATCTGCTTAAACTAAGAGTCGTCCGTGTTGAAGTGTCCGATGGTGTTTTTGAAAATATCATCACTACACTTTCCGAAGAAGACTTTACACCGGACGATATAAAATACTGTTACAATCTCCGCTGGGGCATCGAAACTTCTTTTCGCGACCTGAAGCATACCATTGGTGCTACTAATTTACACTCTAAAAAAACAGAGTATGTTGCATTTGAACTGTGGAGCAGGCTCATTTTGTACAATTTCTGTTCCATAATTATTTTACATGTACCAGTAAAAAGTATGGATCGCAAATATGAGTACCAAGTCAACGTTTCTCTCGCAATGAAAATCTGTTTTGATTTTCTAAGAGGAGTCGCACCACCAAATGTAGAAAGCCTGATAAGTAAGTATATCCTACCTATCAGGCCTGATAGGAACTATGCCCGCCAGCATAGAGTCCAAAAAACCAGCAAGCTTCTCTTACCGTTTTGTATAACCTGGAGTAGCTGCCAAATCTAGTATACACTATGTTAGAGACAGACGAAAGTCTGTCTTAAAGTCATGCCTGATATTTATATGATCTTTTTAAACGAAGACTGTTTTATTCTTTTTTGTTTACCACATCCTTTTCACGATAAATGCACACAAATCCATTAATTTGTCATAAGCTTAACTAAGTGACATTGGTTCTGAACAGTTACAGAATAACAAAGAACTCACCTGCATGTTACCACTCAGGTGAGTTCTTTTTATCCATATCAACTATTCATCACCCCATTCGCAAAATCGCATCTACGATGCTACCTTTTGCTCATGTGGTTACTTCGCCATATTAATATCACCAAATATTCTTATGAATGCAGGCATTCAACGAATATTAGGTAATATTATCTGGCTCTGAATAGTTACATTATCTCTGTACACGTCCGGAAGCGTCGCCGCCAGCCAGGGTCTCAACTTCTTTTCTGGATACCAGGTTGAAGTCGCCGGGGATGGTGTGCTTCAGAGCGGATGCAGCTACGCCGTACTCAAGAGCATCCTTGAAGTTCTTTCCATCCAGCATACCGCAGATCACGCCGCCTGCGAAGGAGTCGCCGCCGCCTACACGGTCAACGATGGGATGAATGCTGTACTCTTTGGAGTGATAGAACTCCTTGGTATCTCTGGAGTAGATGCAAGCAGACCAGCCGTTATCGGAAGCGGAATGGCTTACACGCAGAGAGGATACGCAGTACTCGAAGTTGAACTTGTCAACCATCTGCTCGAAGATGGACTTGTAACCAGCCAGCTCCAACTCACCGCTGGTAACATCGGTATCGCCGGGTTTGAAGCCAAGTACCAGCTCAGCATCTTCTTCGTTACCGATACATACATCAACATACTTCATCAGGTTGGTCATAACCTTCTGAGCCTTCTCGGAGCTCCACAGCTTCTTACGGAAGTTCAGGTCTACGGATACCTTTACACCATGCTTCTTAGCAGCGATCAGAGCCTTCTCGGTCAGTTCTGCAGCAGCGTCGGATACAGCAGGGGTAATACCGGTGAAGTGGAACCAGTCAGCGCCTTCAAAAATCTCATCGAAGTTGAAATCAGCCTCGGTTGCAGTAGAGATAGAAGAATGTGCTCTATCGTATACAACCTTGGAAGGTCTCATAGAAGAACCGCTCTCCAGATAGTAGATACCCAGTCTCTCACCGCATCTTGCGATGTGCTTGGTCTCTACGTTGTACTTTCTCAGAGCTGCTACTGCGCACTCACCGATCTCGTTGTCGGGAACTGCGGTAACGAACTCAGCGTCATGACCGTAGTTAGCCAGAGATACTGCTACGTTAGCTTCACCGCCGCCGTAGTTGATATCGAACTCATCTGCCTGGATAAATTTCTCGTTGTTGGGGGTGGACAGTCTCAGCATGATCTCACCCATGGTAATTACTTTTGCCATTTTGGTATATTCCTTTCTCACTAAAAATTGTCTATTATCTCCGGTTGGATGGCTGCATATTCCATCACGGACCCGCTCTCGCTTCGGCCCTCCCGTAGCGGTACATAAGATGCTAAAATACAGCATCTAAGTACCGACGGTCGGTTAGAGTCCGTGTCGGAACACGCAACCGTCCAACCTGCTTGTTCTAAATCCTATTCATTTCACCGTGTAATCGCTATATTACAGCGGAAGCGCGTCTGCAACTGAAATATGCAGTTGCTGCAACCGTACGGCTTAAAATTTGCTTATGATTTATTTCTGTACCAGATGAACTGCGAATCCGCCGATCTCTTCCTTCAGGTAGATAGCCTTCAGGTTGCCCTTGGCATCTCTCTTAGCGGACTCTTCATTGAACTCAACACCCAGAACAGTGCTCAGGTAGTTGACAGATCTCTCGATGTAGTTGGTCTTAACAGCGATGTGGCCGTTCTTGCCCAGGTAAGGAGTCTTCATAACTTCCAGAGCAGAGCCTGCGAATACGGAGCTGTTGCCAACCTTAGCGGGCATACCGAAGATGAATGCGAAACGGTTTGCAGCCTTAACAGCCTCTTCCTCGTTCTCTGCATTAACACCAACATGAGCCAGTTCGAAGCCCAGCATGGTCTGTACAGCTTCTCTGGTCAGCTGCTCGATCTTGTCCCACTCACCGGCGTTGATCAGGTCGCCGGGAACCATCCAGGAACCACCGCATGCGATGATCTTTTTGAAATCAAGGTAGCTTGTTAAGTTCTTTGCGTTGATACCGCCGGTCGGCATGAATTTCATCTTTGTGTAAGGAGCTGCCATGGATTTGATCATGGAAAGTCCGCCTGCAGCTTCTGCCGGGAAGAATTTCACAACGTCAAGACCAAGCTCGATTGCAACTTCTACGTCGCTTGGGTTAGAGCATCCAGGAGTTACCGGGATTCCTTTTTCAACACAGTATTTTACAACTTTTGGATTTAAACCAGGGCTTACGATGAATTTTGCACCTGCGTTTACAGCGCGGTCAACCTGCTCTGTGGTAAGAACAGTACCTGCACCTACTAACATCTCTGGGAACTGCTCGGACATGATGCGGATAGATTCCTCAGCAGCTGCTGTACGGAAAGTAACTTCTGCACATGGGAGACCACCGTCGCATAATGCTTTTGCTAAAGGTGCAGCATCCTCTACATTGTCAAGTGCGATAACCGGGATAATACCGATTTTGGAAAACTCTTCTAATACTTTGTTCATAATTCTTCTCCTTTATTTTGAATAATTTTAAGGTTCTTAAATTGGTTTCATAATATGAAACGTTGTTTCATACAACGGTACAATAGTATTATAACATTACAAAATGCCTTGTCAATAATTTAGGGAAAGAAAATGTTGTATTTTGCAAAAAACAAAAATTTGACTTTTATTGGAATGTCATGTTATGATGTCATATGGTTTCATATAATGAAACAATAATGTGAATTATGAAACCTAAAAGACAGGTATTGGAAAAATAACTGATACCTTACATAGAATATGAGGTAATTATGGCAGAACAGAAAGAAACAAAAAATCCGGTGCAGTCGGCAGAGCGCATTTTTCAGGTAATGGAAATGCTGGCCGATCACGGTGAGATGGGACTGATGGAGATCAGCACAGCGTTAGGACTTCACAAAAGCACGGTACATCGCCTTCTGATGTCTTTAGTCTATATGGGATATGCAAAACAGGACGAGGTATCCCAGAAGTATATGCTTTCTTATAAAATAGTCAGCATGGCAGGAAAAATGCTTGACCGCATGGATATTTTACAGGTTGCAAAACCTTATATGGAGCGTTTGTCTGATATCAGCGGGGAAACAGTGCATTTAGTTCAGCGGGAAGGAAACAATATTTTATATATTTATAAAATAGAAGCAAAAATCGGTACGATCCGCATGGTGTCCCATGTGGGGATGGTCCATCCGATGTATTGTTCCGGTGTGGGCAAGGCAATCATGGCAGAACTTCCGGAGTCGGAAGTGAAACAGATCTGGAATGAGAGCATCATCGAAAAAAAGACGGAGCATACGATCACGGATTATGATGATATGCTTAGTGTATTAAAAGAAGCAAAAAAGAACGGTTATGCACTTGATGATGAGGAAAATGAAGAAGGTGTACGGTGTATTGCTGCAAGCCTCAGGGATTATCATAATGAAGTAAAATATGCATTCAGTATTTCCGGACCGACCAGCCGGATGACGCGAGAACGGGTGGAGGAGTTATCTGTGGATGTCAGAAAAGTACAGGAAGAATTATCCATGGAATTAGGCTGGTATAGAAAATAGCAGACATGGTCATACTATCCTTGAAAAGGTGATGGTTCAGAGAGCTTTTGAACCGTTACAAATAATTTCTTGTAAAGTAAAGGAGAAGAATGACCATGAAAAAGTTTAAAATGCTTGCGGCATGTCTGGTGCTTACATTGTCTCTTAGCGCACTGACCGCATGCGGCACAAACAGAAACAACACAAATACCAATAACAGTGGCAACAATCCGGCAGCCGGTACAGAAAACCGTGTCAATGAAAACACAAATAACGGTA
>OHFL01001192.1_pt1 | contig 12723 bp, 12 predicted proteins | sample 1567491 | NCBI WGS metagenome assembly OHFL01 (sample SAMEA3879539, study PRJEB24766) | human gut metagenome | biome: human-associated habitat; feature: feces | place: USA | collected 1985/1987 | reverse complement strand
GGATTGGGAATTGGTCTGCATCCTTCAACTTGCGTACATGACGTTGTGGCAACTGATATACACAACATTTAAGACGCAGACCAATTTCCAATCCGCAGTCCTCAATTAATATACACCATGGAAAGCTTGGCTTGCAATTTATTCCAGCACATTTTATACTAATATTGTTTTTTATTTATAAAAATATAATTATTATCAGGAGTCTATGTGAAACATTTTATCAGATTAAGATTAAAGAATTTAACAGCCATTGGTCTTTCACTTTGCATGGCAGCTACATTTGCTGTTCCATTTTTTGCTTATCCTGACCAGTTGATGGCTGATACACAGGATGACCTCGACGCTGTTAATAAACAGCTTGAAGAATTAAGAAATAAACAGAGCGAACTCAATGCATCTTACGGGGAGCTTAACGAGAAGCTGTCTGCTTCCGGAGAGAAGCTGTCTTCTATTGAGGATGCAGTTAATGCGAAGCAGTCCGAGATTGATGCTACCAATATCCAGGTTGCTGATATGCAGGCAGAGATTGACCAGCAGTACACCTCCATGAAACTTCGTATACAGTTTATGTATGAGAATAATAATGCTACTATCCTGTCAACGCTTCTGTCGGCTGAAAGCCTTTCTGACCTTTTATCCAAGTCAGAATATATCCAGCAGATTTCTAATTATGACCACCAGAAGATGCAGGAATTAAGTGACCTTCTGGCTTCTCTTAAAGAAACTCAGGCAAAGCTTGAAGAAGAGATGACCGAACTTGTCACTCTTAAAGATGATGCAGCCCGCGAAGCTGATAATTTTGCTGTGCTTCTCTCACAATGCCAGACAGAGCTTGACACTACAAGTGACAGCATTACTGATGCTGAAGCACTTGCACTTGAATACGAAAAGCAGATTGAACAGGAAATGTTAGAGCGTCAGCGCCGTGAAATGGAAGCCCTTGAAGCTGCAAGAAAAGCACAGGAAGAGGCTGACAAAACTAATAACGCCGGTAATACAGGCGGTAATTCATCTTCCGGCTCTGCTATGGTTGACCAGAACGCTCTTAACAATGTTCTTAAGAATCACACTGCCGAAGATGTTGCAATGCTCGCAGCAATTATTGAATGTGAAGCCGGCAACCAGTCATATGAGGGCAAATGTGCTGTAGGAAGTGTTGTTATCAACAGAGTTGCTGACCCACGCTTTGCCAACAGCATAAGCGGCGTAATATATGCACCTTACCAGTTTTCACCTGTTGCCAGCGGACGATTTGCAATAGTACTTGCAAGAGGTGCAAATGCAGCCTGCACCCAGGCAGCCATTGATGTGCTTAATGGTTATATCAATATTAACGCACTATATTTTCATGTATATGACAGTTCTGTCGATGTGGGCGGAACCGTTATCGGAGATCATGTATTTTACTAACTCATTAAATATACCAAGGGGAGAATTATTAACTATGAAGAAAGCAACTAAAGCATCTGATAACAGATATTATCAGGCAAGATTTTCTGCTGCACAGAAAAATACTGACTTTGAAAGCCGTGAAGCAGCTTCAGATGTCGTAGGTATAGACAGAACAAGACTTGCAAGAATTGAACTTGGCAATGTAACACCTTATGCAGACGAGGTTGTATCTATGTCAAAATGCTACAACGCTCCCGAACTCTGCTACAATTACTGCTCAAACGAATGTCCGATTGGAAGGCTTACAATGAAGGAAGTCGAGATTAATTCATTTGACAGATTATCATTAAAAATGCTTGGTTCTTTGAATGATATTGAAAACCTGCGTGCTTCTATTATCAATATCTCTGCTGATGGCCAGGTTGATATTGGAGAACAGGAGGAATTCAAGCAGATACTTGAATCCCTCGACCTTATTTCCAATAATGCGAAAGCCCTTGAATTGTGGGCTAAGAAAAACATTAAGAATATTTAACGGCTGTATCTTACATAATCTACCGTAACAAAGCCTTTGTTTTCACTCTTGACAGAATTATCATGTGATACATATACACCGCTCTTTACACCAACCCATCTTCCGGCTTTGGCAATAACGGAAACAGGGTTGGTGTATTCTTTTCCGTCTGTGCTTATCTCTATTGTTACTGTCTCAACAGGTGCTTCCTTAACAGGAAGTCCTCCCTCAACATAGTTTTTAGTTCCTGTCTTTTTAACTGTGTATCTGAAATATATTTCCTTAAGATTATCGTATGAAGCAAGCAATTCTTTAGTCTCTTTAGTATAAGCCTGGTCACAGTCAAACTGCTGCACACCCTTTACTGCATACACTTCCATCTTACCGCCTTTGACAGTCACATCTGCTGCCAGATAATTCATTCCCATATGAATGAATCCGGCATTATCACCATCAGCCATTCCGCTTATATTCATCTTAGTAATACAGCTAAATTCCGGTGCCGGCCACTTCTGCAGGAGAAGATTTCTGTAATCGCCAATTGGTCTGTTTGATGCTCTGCCAACCGCATTAAGCTTTATATAAGAACCATCATCAGACACATTTCCGCTTTCATCAATGCCAGACTGTGCCCAGTCACTATCAGGATTGGCGTTCCACTGCCACTGCAGTCCCAAAGTATCTTCTGTGAATTCATCTGTAGTATCTGGCTCACATATTTCATAAACGGCACCGACATCAGGTTTTTCGTACTCCATCACAGGCTCGCCGTAATCATTGCCATCTTTCTTAACTCCAATTACAGGCCAGTCATTTTCCCAGCTCATTGGCTGCAAATGTGTTATTCTGCCCGCTGCATACACATCCTGAAAATGTATGAACCAGTCCTGTCCTGTAACTGTGTCAATCCATGCACCCTGATGAGGTCCATTTACAGGCGAATCTCCTTGTCTCATAACCACTTTATACTCATATGGTCCAAACACATTTTTCGACCTTAACACTGTCTGCCAGCCTGTCTTAACACCGCCAGCCGGTGCAAATATATAATACCATCCGTTTCGCTTATACATCTTAGGACCTTCTATTGTAATCTGGTCATTTAAGTTACCGTCAAATATAATCTTTTCCTCACCAATAAGCCCCATTCCATCTGGCTGCATCTCTACCATATGAAGCACACTCTTGTATCCGATACGGCTCTTGGCAACTCCTGCAACAAGATATGCCTTTCCGTCCTCATCCCAGAATGGGCATGGGTCAATCCAGCCTGCGCCTGGTCTTATATTCACTGGCTTACTCCACTCACCATAAGGGTCTGTTGCTGTAGTCATATATATTCCTTCATCCGGCATTGGGAAGCACACATAATATGTACCCTCATGATATCTTATTGCAGGTGCCCACACTCCGCATCCATGAATTGGATTTCTATATCTGAATTCTGGAATTTCAGCCAAAATGTAGTTAACAACCTTCCAGTTTACAAGGTCCTTAGAATGAAGCAACGGCATAGCCGGAGCATTAGAAAAGCTTGATGATATCATAAAATAATCATCACCGACACGGATTGCGTCCGGATCTGAATAATCAGCGTAAAGTATTGGATTCTTGTATCGTCCATTTCCTAAATCTGCTGTCCACATATATGACCTCTTTCTGCCAGTTTACGGCTCAATAATTTATTTCTGCTTATGCAGATATTTCTCTGCTATCATATTACAACAGTTAAATAAGAATTTCCAGTACTTTTATAAAGTTATTTTACAAAAGTTTTTTAGTTGACATTTTATTATTAAGTATTCTGCGCTTAAACCGATATTATATATAACCGTGTTCATTGCTGAAGATGAAAGGCGGGTATACTTATGATAATTGCAGACAGCAACATGAGTATGTCTTCAAGAAGACACTACTCACAAAAGGTATCAAGCGGCATGGTCGCAGCAGGCAGATCTGGTAACTCCTTTAGTTTTGGAATGAGCCAGGCAAGAAGCAGCTTAAGCCAGAAAGAATCATATTTTAGTAATTCTTCTGATTCTCCGGACAGAAAGTATGACGACATGTTTCTGATGATGCCACTCTACAATCGTTCTGGCAGACTTAATGTCCCGGACGATTCTTCTAAAACGGATTTGGCTGGTGAGGAATCACCAGAAGGCACGGAGGCTTTAACACCTGCTTACAACAAAGCCAGCTTAGTTTCTATGCGGCAGAATGTAAGCTTCAGTTACACAGAAATAACAAGAAAGGTTTATATGTCCCTGTTGGATTTTATTCAATCTCTGTCTTTCCGTGGAATGTTTCATGATACTGACAGTTTATCCTGCAATTCAGTCTCTGACACATCTTCATCTGACAAAGCCTCAAAAACCCTTTCTATTACTAACCAGATTTCTCCTACTGTGTGGACTGTAAGAACCAGATATTCTTCAACCTATGAAGAAAAGGAAAGCACTTCATTTTCAACAACCGGAACTGTTAAAACAGCAGACGGCAGGAAACTTAATTTTAATCTTGATATGACCATGTCGCGCAGATACATGGAAGAACACAGCATTGAATTTGTTTCCAACTTTGACACTGTACTGACAGATCCACTTGTTATTAATCTTGGATGCAATCCTGTTTCTATTTCTGATAAGTCCTTCAGTTTTGACATTGATGGTGATGGTAAAGACGAGACTATTGCACAGATGAATCCCGAAAGTGGCTTTCTTGCTCTTGATAAGAACAGCGACGGAATTATCAATGATGGCAGCGAGCTGTTTGGAACCAAGACCGGTAATGGCTTTTCCGAGCTTGCAGAATACGATTCTGACGGCAACGGATGGATTGATGAGAATGATGAAGTATATGACCAGTTAAAGGTCTGGGTTAAAGATGAGAATGGCAAGGACAAGCTCTTATCACTTAAGGAAGCCAATGTCGGTGCAATCTGTCTTGGCAGCTCCAAAACAACATTTCATGTAACTGATGATGATAACAATCTTAAAGCTAAAGTACGAAGCAGCGGCATGTATCTTCATGAAGACGGCAGCGCCGGTTCTGTACAGCAGGTGGATTTTTAATTATTAAGGGCGGGTGAATCAATCACCCGCCCTGTTCATTCCTAGAAATTCAAATCAATATCTATTCCCTTAATATCCTCATTAAGCATCTTATTATCTTTCATTATCCTGACTATCTGCTTCTGGGCTTCAGTTACATGGTCGACATCATTGCTTCTTATATTGGCATTCATCTCTAACTTGTCAGCCTCTGCCTGTCCCTCAATAATCTCTTCCTGTTCTTTTCTTTCCTTGCGCTTTTCGTCAATCTTTTCCTGCTGTTCTTCCTGTTTCTTCTCTGCTTCGTCAGCTTTTTCCTTATTCTCTTCTACCTTGTCATCAATGTTGTCTTTACCTTCATTTACAAGCAGATTCTTAACCTCACCCTCAACAGCACCTATTATCTGGTCTGCTGAATCCTGTGCCTTTAGCATTTCCTGAGATTTATCCCTGTCGATTTCGGCAAGTGCAATTGAAGCTGTCGTGCATGCAATCTTAAGCTCCTTCTGACCAATTTCATCCTTAAAATGTATCTGTGATGAATTCAGCTTAAGCACTTTCTCCTGATACTCTGTAAGCGGAGTATTCTGTAATTCCTTTAAACGATCAAGTTCTTCTTTTGAAAATGTGTCCTCAGCCGAACCATATCGGTTATTCTGGTATTTTTCAAGCAGTTCAAGGTCTTTTTGTTCCTGTGAATCCATATCAACACCATAATCTGCGCGGTAAGCCTCTTTTTCATTTTCCAAATCACTAACCTTATTCTTAAGTTCTGTGATTTCATCAAGCTTATTAAGCTTATCGAGCTTCATATCCTCAATATTCTTATCCCTCATATCAGCAGATTTCCATGCATCAGATATAAGCTTCATAGCCTGCTTTCTGGCTCTGAGCCTTTTAGCATCAATCTGGTTATCATTGTATGGCTTCAGATTAAGCTCTGATACATTAATTGTCTTTCTATTCCTGGGTTGCTTTGAATTATCAGTATTCTTATCTGCATTATCTATTCCCTGTACAGCTGCCTGATTATTCATTGTGCTTCTTATCGTAAGTGACATATACCCTCCTTGTCATAATCCTATCCCAAACTCCTTTTCGGGAATCACATTAGTTTAACTATATATCGGCATATGTACCACCATTATTATAGTCAGTTCTTGTTTATAATGAATAAATATGATATAGTCTTACTATCAATTTATCATGAGGGGAGATTATGATGAAATTTGCAAAAGGAACTGATAAAGTGTTAACAATCATATATACTGTTTTCAGTGTTTTACTTATTGCCACATTTATATTATTACTTATATATGCAGGAGGTCTTATGAACAATGCCGGCGGCAGTATTATTAAAGCTGGCAGCTATTCACCTGATGATTACACAGCAGGATATAGATTTATGGGACATTTATTTTATGGTGGACTTTCTTTCACAGCATCTGTTTTCTTATATATAATTGCTATATATGCAGCACTTTTTGCTTTACCACTTATAATAATTACAATATTTGCTTATGTTGGCATGGCATTATATAAGAAAACGCATAATCCAAAACACATAAAACGCAATCTTATTGTTAAAATCGTATATACCACAATATGAACAATACTTGCACTTATAATGACAATCAATGATGTTGGATTTGTTGTTATGTTCGTAATACTGGCTCTTGTATTATCGCTTCTTTTCGGTGCTTTGTACGGCATGACCAATCATGAATATTTTTCCGAATACTAAAATAATGGCAGGACACGATATTAATCCATGTCCTGCCATATTATATTTAATCTTACAGATGAAGCACTCTCTCTTTAATCTCCTGAGTTCTTCCCTGATTCCAGAACTGTGTCCCAATATATCCACAAGTACGTCTTGCAACATTCATCTTATCCTGATTACGGTTTCCGCAGTTAGGGCATTCCCATATAAGCTTTCCGTCATCATCAGTTATAATCTGAATCTGTCCTGTGTAACCACATTCCTGACAGTAATCACTCTTAGTATTAAGCTCCGCATACATAATATTATCATAAATGTACTGCATAACCTTAAGTACTGCAGGAATATTATTCTGCATATCAGGAACCTCAACATAGCTGATAGCTCCACCTGGTGATAATTCCTGGAACTGTGATTCAAATTTCAGCTTGTCAAATGCGTTGATATTCTCTGTTACATGAACATGATAACTGTTAGTTATATAATTCTTATCTGTTACGCCGGCAATCTTACCGAATCTCTTCTGTAAGCACTTCGCAAACTTATAAGTTGTTGATTCAAGTGGTGTACCATAAAGAGAGAAATCAATATTAGTCTCTGCCGCCCATCTCTTACATATATTGTTAAGATGTTTCATTACCTCAAGTGCAAATTCTGTACCTTCTGACTTAGTATGTGTAACACCCTTCATGTAATATGTACACTCGCAAAGTCCTGCATATCCAAGAGAAATTGTTGAATATCCGTTAAATAACAGCGGGTCAATTACTTCGCCAGGTTTTAACCTTGCAAGTGCTCCGTGCTGCCACTGAATCGGTGCCACATCTGACGGCGTACCAAGCAGTCTTTCATGTTTTGCTCTCAGAGCCTTATGGCATAAATTAAGCCTTTCTTCAAGAATCTCCCAGAACTTATCCTCATCACCTTCTGATGAGCATGCAACATCAACAAGATTAATTGTCACAACACCCTGATTGAAGCGGCCGTAATATTTATGCTTACCCTCTTCATAATTAAGGGCATGAGCAATATTTCCAACCTTTTCACTGCATCTGTCAGGGGTAAGGAAGCTTCTGCAGCCCATACTGGGGTATACATCCCCTTTAAGCTCCAGCATCTTCTTTTCAGAAATATAATCCGGAACCATTCTTTTGGCAGTGCATTTTGCTGCAAGCTCTGTCAGATACCAGTATTTACCATCTTCTCTGATATTATCTTCCTGCAGGCAGTAAATCAGTTTCGGGAAAGCCGGAGTGATATAATAACCACTGCTATCCTTAACACCAAGCATTCTCTGCTTAAGCATTACTTCAATCAGGAGCGCCAGGTCTTCTTTTTCCCTCTCATTCTTTGCCTCATTCAGATACATGAACACAGTTACAAAAGGAGCCTGTCCATTTGTTGTCTGTAAAGTGATAAGCTGATACTGCAATGTCTGGCAGCCGTTCTCAACTTCTTTTCTCACTTCTTTTTCAGCGAGTTCTTTTAATTTTTCTTCGGTTACTTCAATACCAATATCGTACATTTCTTTTGACAGACGCTTTAAAATCTTCTGTCTTGATACGTCAACGAATGGGGCGAGATGCGCCAGGCTTATTGTCTGACCGCCATACTGGCTGCTGGCAACCTGAGCGATAATCTGGCTTGAAACGGTTGAAGCGGTCATGAATGACTTCGGCCTTTCAATCTTAGTACCAGAAATACAGGTTTCATTCTGCAGCATGTCTTCAAGGTTAATAAGACAGCAGTTATGCTCCGGCTGGGCCATATAATCCGTATCATGTACATGAATCAGACCGCTTCGGTGTGCATTCACCACATCTTCCGGAAGCAGATTTCTGTTTGTATACTCCCTTGACCACTCACCAGCCATATAGTCACGCTGTACTGAAAGTACTTTTGTGTCCTTATTGCTGTTTTCCTGGTTTACTTCCTCATTGCTGCCGCTTACGCTGCCGTCTTTGTTGACCTTCACATTGATAAGGCTTTCAATCTTCTTATCAAGTGTTGATTTCTTTCTGTCAAGATTGTGTTTATATCTGTAAGTGATATATAATCTTGCCAGCGTGCAGTATCCGGCAATCATCAGTGAGTCTTCCACTTTATCCTGGATTTCCTCCACTGACAGGTCTCTGCCTGCATTTTCTGCATCACGCTTAATCTGAGCTGCAATTTCTTCAATCTTTTCCTCACTCATCTTTTCAAGAGGGATTGTTACCTCGGCATTTGCCTTTTCAATAGCCCTCACGATTTTACTTTCATCAAACGGGACTCTTTCTCCTGAACGTTTCATGATGAATAAATTGCCCTGATTAAAATCGTCTTCATATCTTTCTTCTGTTCTAATATCCATATTGTTACCTCCTGTTTTCCTTTCTTATTTTTGTAGTTTCTTTTGAAACTTTGTTTACATCTTCAATATGCCGGAAATCCGGCTGCATAATATTTCGCATTTTTGCATCTCCTTTTTGATTTTTTTTGTACTTGTGGTAAAAAAAAGACACCCTCGACGAAAAGCCCTGGTGCCTTTTGCTATATTTAATATGCTGAATTTTTAAGAAGACGGAAACGCGCCTTCAGCTTTTTCTTTCATTGTCTTGTAGTACAAATTATTATTATCATTTTTGCGGCAGGCAATCTTATACAAATTGGCATAGCATTTTTTGGTATACGCCAGCTCTTTCGGCGTTAAGAGCTTCAGATTTTTTTCGCATACTGCATTGTTGTTCATATCCAGCTGTAGAATGCATAACATATTTTTCAGCCACGTCTCCGCCTCGTCATATCTTCCATTCTGCAGTGTATGCATAGCGATTGAGAAAATAGCCTTAAAGTTTACAGAATTACACTTAAACGCACGCTCAAACATACATTCTGCTTGCTCGTTTTTTCCCTGTCTTTTGTATAAGACCCCAAGTCTGAACAGCGCTTCGCTTTTACATGTATCAACCCTGTATTTTTTCACAGCTTCATGCTGTATTACAACAGACAGTGAGTCCACATCCGACCACTCATACAATTCAGCCTGAATCTCCTTTGCCGCCGGCATCGTGGATTTCATTGCCAGGTCTTCGGCTTTTCCGGTTATATCTGAAATGCTGTAAGACTGTTTATTAATCATACGTTCCAGACAGAAAATTTCTTTTTTACAGAAGAGCTTCGCATAAGAAATGTGTTCAATCCCAAAGCATTTCAGCTCTCCAGCATCTTCCAGGCCAGACAGTGCCTGCTGCCATGCCTCAATCCTTTCCTTAATCTCATCAACCTCACCAGGCGCCAGCCAGCGGTTAAACTTTTCCCTCGGCGAATATCTTTTGCTATTTCCAATCTCACCAGCCAGTCCATTTTTGCAGTACACAGCCAGCACGCCAAAAACGGCAAGCGCGTCAGCAAACATATTATTTTCTTTCTTTTTTTCAGCCTTTTTCTCCTCGACATCAACCTGAATTGGCCGAAGCTCCCATTCATATTCTGCCTGCTCCACGAGATACACTTCCGAAAAAATACCTTTTAACATTTCCGCCAACTCCCAGGCCCCAGAAAAATTCAGCTGTATATTCGCCACGCCAAGATTTTCAAACCGACTGAGATATCTGCTGCCAGAATCGTTTATATACAGTACAGCATCAAACTTGTTTTTGCTCTTTTCAATATATTTATTGAAGCCATCAAACAAATCGTTGTACACATACTCCACAGCCGAAACCCCGGCAAATTTCAAGAACCCCAGCAAAAATCCTGCCTCTTTTCCATCCTTTATCCCGCGAACCACCGCAACTTCCTCAAATTTTTGCATTTTCCTTTTCCTCTCTCCAAAAAATTTTACACTTCCAATATGCCGGATTTTTGCAAAAAAAAATAACGCCGGAAAAATCCGGCGCCTAGTTAAACGGTATATCTTCATCTTTATCTTCATCATCTTTCAGTCTTCTCTGCAGCGACCCCATCATCAGCCGGGCATCATACAATGCCGTACATAATTCATAACTGCAATCAGGCTGATTCTGCAGTTTTGTCAAGGCGGAGCATAACCTTTTTATCTCTTCATTTTTTGTACTTTTTTTTCTTGCCTCCAAAACTATTTTTTTATCTATCTTTGACCTTTTCATGGATTTCACAAACTCTGCTTCCTCAAACCCGATGAACGGCACGACCTTTTCATCAAGGGAATATTTTTTGTCTTCTTTTCTTGCTATTTTTACCTGCAGGGCGCGAATCATTATATGGCTTTCTTTAAGGCTTATTTTTGCTCTTCTCGGTGTATTTGCGGAGCTGTAAGATGAATATAGCTTTCTGCAGCAGGCATCTGCATTATACGAAACGGCACGACACATATTCTTACCTCCTTTTTCTTTTAATTTAACAGTCGTTTTTAAAATTGTCAAATTTTTGCGGATTTTTTGCATATTGTATATGCAGCAAAAGGAGGAAAGAAATGAAAAAGATACTTACACTTGCTGCCTTAACAGCAGCAATCTTAACAACTAATATACCGGCATTTGCAACGGCAGACCTGCCAGACCTGAGAATTTCAGACTCCGGGCAGCAGATAGTCGAGGAGCAGCCGGCAACACCGGAACAGACAACCGAACAAACGCCCGCACCGGTTGAAGACCTATCGCCTTACAACACAAAGCCAGACCCGCCGGAGGGTATCTGTTACACGGTTACTGACCTCAACATCCATCAGGCAGCCGATGCGAACAGCCAGATTGTCGGAACATACAAAAAAGGAGAATCTATAAGCATACTTGGAAATGAGGGAGATGAATGGTCTTACACGAATCTCGGATACGTATACAATGGGTATTTGTGCAAAACGCAGAAATACAATTTCAACATCTTTGGTGAAACCGATGCATGCAATCTGTATATCGGACTTGCCACAGATATCTTCAATACGCTTGATGACCAATACATCCAGATTTTACAGAGTTATGAAATCTGTATGTGCAACAATCCCGCCGCATACCTTGAATGCGAATCGACCGCCGACATGGATGAAGGAATGGTTGTCAACGGCCTGACATACATACAATCTGGAGGCGGAATTGATGAGAGGAAAATGTATCTCAGATGTGATGCCGTAAGCCTTAAAGATACCATCTATCACGAGCTCGGGCATGCGGTAGACTTCCAGGTATCAGCTACCGGGCGTTCTGACTCTAACGTAGTCACCCAATCACACGAATCGGAGGCAGCAGCCTTACAGCAGAAATACGATTTGGAAGATGAGAATATATGCAACAATGCAGAATATTTTGCAGAAGCTTTCAGGTTAAGCCTGGAAGACCCGGATGGTCTGGAGCAGACAGCACCGCATATAGCAGCTTATGTTAAAAGGGTTCAGAACAGTTTGAAAAATTAGAGCAAAAAAACAGACATCAAAGATGTCTGTTTTTAAAATAGGAGGAAATTATGTCATCGTTCTGCTTTGCAGAACTGCGAAAAAGGAATTTAATCTATCAAAAAATCAGCGCCCCAGTTTTCGCTGCAAGGGGAATAGAACGAAAATTTCAACCATGTTTTTTCCGTTCTTTATCAGATATAAGTTTTGTTATTTATAGTATGCAAAAAATAAATCGTGATAAAAAAGCCTCCAGAATACTCTGAAGGCCAAAAAATCATTTCTCAATAAAGACCTGTCCAAAGACTGGCATTGTGAAATACCCGTCTTCGTCTGCTCTTTTATCCAGTGGGTCGCAGACCAGAAGGCTCAGGGAATGCCTCTTCATCTGCTTCCGGACTACTGCGAAATTTTCGCAGCAGCACGCTGTAGCAGGCATCTGAAAACCATTATCGCTAATAGTTCCGGATGTCAGCACTGTTAACAGAGCTTCCTTCAATAAGGCCGGAGCCTTCATCAGACAGGTATTACGAACAACGTCAACACCACTCTCAACGTAATCCATTGCTCCATCCTCGCATAACTGTGAAATGATGTTCTTTGCCTGAATGATTGCTTCGTATTTCTTGTTTGTAATTTTTTTCATGTTATCCATCCTTTCTTGCCGGTAAGAAAGGATGGATAACATGAAAAA
>OHFL01001182.1_pt1 | contig 12839 bp, 11 predicted proteins | sample 1567491 | NCBI WGS metagenome assembly OHFL01 (sample SAMEA3879539, study PRJEB24766) | human gut metagenome | biome: human-associated habitat; feature: feces | place: USA | collected 1985/1987 | reverse complement strand
CCGCCACCTGGTGAAACACCTTGCGTCCGCGCAAAGCTAAGTTGCGGCGGCTGATGTCAAGGCTGGACATTAAAAGGTAGCTGCCCGAAGTGGTCTGTGTAAGGTTAATAATCTGCCGTACATAACCGGCGTGAATGTTCGGCCCCGTCAGCAGCAGGCTGGACTGCGTAAGGCTGCCGCCGCTTTTGTGCATGGATACCGACGCCATATCCGCACCGGCTTCCATGGCCGATACCGGCAGGCCGCTGCCGAAATAAAAATGCGTGCCGTGCGCTTCATCCACCAAACACAGCATACCGGCGTCGTGCGCCATTTTTACAATAGCGCGCAAATCGCTGCAAATGCCGTAATAAGTTGGGTTGTTCACCAAAACCGCAACGGCTTTGGGGTGTTCGGCAATCGCTTTGGCTACCTGTTCGCGCTTCATGCCGAGCGATATGCCCAAGCGCTGGTCTACCTCCGGGTTAACGTACACCGGCACCGCGCCGCACAGCACCAGCGCGTTAATAACGCTTTTATGCACGTTGCGCGGCAAAATAATTTCATCCCCGCGTTTGCAGGAAGAGAGCACCATGCTCTGCACCGAGCTTGTAGTGCCGCCTACCATTAAAAAGGCGTGCGCTGCGCCAAAAGCGTCCGCCGCCAGCTCCTCCGCCTCGCGGATAACAGAAACCGGATGGCACAGGTTATCCAGCGGCTTCATGCTGTTCACGTCCACGCCCACGCAGGCCTGCCCCAAAAACGCCGTCAGCTCCGGGTTGCCGCGCCCGCGCTTATGCCCCGGCACATCAAAGGGCACCACCCTCATCCGGCGGAAGTTCTCCAGCGCTTCGTAAATCGGCGCGCGGCTCTGGTCTAAACCGGTACGTTTATTCCTCAATCTTTTCACCCTCCCGGCGGTTACGCAAAACAAAAAACGCAAGCCGTGCTAATGCACAACTTGCGTTCTCAGCCAAAATTCAAGCCCTTCTGCCAACAAGTATAAAGGCAAAAAAGGCGTATATGCTTTCGGATTAAGTCAGAGTCTATATAGCAATTATACTTTTACTACTCGTATTGACCGTTTCACAAGTTTGCGCACTGGCGCATTTCAGTTATGGATAACCAACTTATAAAATCCGAGCTTTTAACTCAATCAATAGGACTGCCCAAAGCAGTCAATCGGCAGTGGACCCGGCTGTCCGTATGGCCTTAACTCTTAAAGAGTGGTCCGTAATAATCGCTTTGAAAAGACTCTTTTAACTTTCCTTTCAAATTGTAAGAATTGTAGCATATTAATATTAACTTGTCAATTAAAACAAGAAAATTATTGCCTGTAATTGCTAAGCTACCTGTATCTCTGCACGGGCGTTAACACTTCGGCGTGCAGCCCATCATCATCCTTAAGCATAACGGTAACGGCCCAAATGCCGCGCCCCTTACCGTCCTTCATGCGCCCTGCCTGCAAATAAGGCCCGTCCTTAAACTGCAAAACGCCTTCCAGCTCCAAAAGCAGCGCAAAATCAAGGCGCTTCCACGCCGTTAAATAACGCTCGTCAAAAAAAACACTTGCCATAATAAGCTCGTCCATGCACCAGCATTCCAGCCTGTACGGCCTGCCGTCCAAAAACGTGCCCTTAACAAAGCCTATGTCGCGCACGCCTTCGTCGTTGGGCTTATGCGCCGATACAATATAATTGCTGCGGTCCGGTTCAATAAATTCCATTTTTCACTCTCCGTTATTTATACTGGCTGATGATTTTTTTGCAGTATTTTTTAAATTCTTTGCGGCGTTCCGAAGGCTCGCTTAATTTTACGCCGCCCCATTTAATAAGCTGCGCATAAAAATCTTCGTTAACTACGGTTTTTGCTTTTATAACAACACCGCTGTTTTTTACTTTTACAATTTTAGCACTTGCGCCCAGGTAAGACAGCACAGCGTCCTGCAAGTCCGCAGCGCATTTCAGCTCAATAGTTTCGGCGGCGCTGGCGTCTTTAGCGGCAGCTGCTTTTTCCGCTTCCGGTGCAGATTTTTCTTCCGCCTCGTCAGTTTCTGGCTGCGCAGTTTCTTTTACGCACTCTGCCTGCGCTGCTTCGGGTACAGTTTCAGACAGAATTTCTGCCGGTACTTTCTGCGCTTCTGTGCTATGAGCGTTATCCTGCTGCGGCATAACGGCGACAGCAAGTTCGTTTTTAACGCTTTCTGCGTCATATTTGCTCAGCAAGCCGCACAAACTATCAATAATTGCTTCGGCGCCTTCCACGCCCACGGCTTTTAATGCCAAACCGGTTTTAACAACATCCTGCGCCTGTAATACGCGGCCGGTTAATTTATAACTGTTGGCCCGCCCGCGCACGGTTTCAATTTGCAGGCCGAATGCGCGCAGCACTTCAATATCGTCATAAAGGCTTTTGCGCTCTGCGGCAATACCTGCTTCAGCCAGCCTGTCAACAAGCCCGGCAATGGTAATGCCGTGCTGTGCATCCGTTTCTTCCGTTAAAAATTTTTGTAAATATAATAATTTTGCTTTCTGGTTACTTTGTTTGGCCATTTCAAACACCTGCCAATGCAATATAATGTACTTATTTATTTAGGCAAAAATTTGCTATTACCTGCCTGGCGGCGAAAATTTTACGTTTATCTTTTAATTTTTGTTTACGTTACGTCTTTGTATTTACGTTATTATATTTTGATTTACGGTTTTATTCATATTACTTTTTGTAGGCCAAAAAGTAACCAAAAAGCCTTCGCTCCTCAAAAAACTTAACGGCTCAGTATCAAATCAGTTTGCCACTTGCAGCGCCTGCGGAACTCGTTTGCTGCGCAAACTCAAACATCCTCGGCTATTGCTGCAAGTGCCTTTTTATTTAAAGTTTTCGCCTGTTTTTTGAAAGTCGCGTTTTGTTCAAATTCGCACTTTGGTAAATTTTTATGAGCAAAAGCAATGTTGCCGTAAGTTTTAATTGTACAAAATCATTAGTTGCATATCTTTTGATAATAAGTAGGGGTAAAAAATGATACATAGTCAGAATATACTAAATTAAGCAGTAAAAAAGTACGGGTTAAGTGCAATCGCGGCATTAAAAATTTAGCGGTATTTACAGAAAGAAAATAAAATTTTCCCGGTGTTTGAGCGAAGCGAGTTCCGTGGAAAATTTTATTTTTATCTAAAGAGCCGTGTTAAAAATTTTTTCAGCCGCGTGACTTTTCTTGCTTCGTTCTTTTGGTCACTCAAAAGAATGAAGATGAGTAATAAAGTAAATAAGGAATGATTAAAGTATCATCAAAGATGGAAAGTAAAAAATAATATAGTAAATAAAAACTACAATATTAAGTGCAAATGGTTAATCATATAAGCTATACTCACTCACACTTTTGTTGTACAATAAAAACAAATTATTTAACGAGGTATAAAAGGTAACAATGCTTGATTTTATAACAGAAACCAACAGTGTATGGCAGAATATGCGAAGCTGCGGGCTGCCGCTGGTGCTGTACGGCATGGGCAACGGTGCTGATGCCGTGCTTGACAGAATGGCGGAGGAAGGACTGACGGCAGCCGGAATTTTTGCCAGCGATGAATTTGTACGAGGGCAGAACTTCCGCGGTTTTAAGGTGGAGCATTACAGCGATATTAAAGCCCGGCTTGAAAATTTTGCGGTGGTAATTGCTTTTGCTTCCGAACTGCCGGAAGTTATTAACCGTTTTAAAGCGCTTACCGCAGAGCATACAGTATTTGCGCCGCATTTACCGCTTTATGCCGGCAGCGAAGAAGTAACAAATGCTTGGCTTGAAAAATATACCGGCAGGCTGCAAAATGTGTACAACAAGCTGGCAGATGAGCAGTCGCGCAAAGTTTTTGCAAACGTACTTAATTATAAACTCAGCGGCAGGCCGGAATATTTGTGGCAGTGCGAAACGGATAGAACAAAAGATTTAACGCAGCTTTTTACTTTTGGCAAAGAAGAAAGCTATCTGGATTTGGGCGCTTATGACGGCGATACGGTGCGTGAGTTTTTACAGCTTATGGGCGGCAGCTATAAAAAAATAACGGCAGTGGAGGCAGACCGCCGCAATTACCGCAAACTGTGCGCAAAAACAGAAGGGTTAAAAAATGTACAGCTTGTTGAAGCTGCAGTTTGGGACGAAGATACGGAACTTGATTTTTCCGACAGCGGCGGCAGGCAGTCTACATTAATTAATGCACATAAACGCAAGGTGCGCGCGTTAAAAATGGATAACCTGCTGCAAAACGAAGCTGTAACATACATTAAAATGGATGTGGAAGGTGCGGAAAAGCAGGCGCTTTCAGGGCTTGAACAGCATATTAAAAGCGGCAGGCCCAAAATGTTTATTGCAGCATATCATTATGATAATGATTTTTTTGAACTGCCGGAGCTTTTGTGGCAGCTGTGCCCGGAATATAAAATATATCTGCGCAAGCACAGATATGTACCGGCGTGGGAAATGAATTTTATGGCAGTTTATCAAGGGACTTAAAATGTCCCTATGGGTCAAAAATAGCATATTGTGCGTTTGTAATGGAAAATATGAAAAATATTTGCAAAAAGTAACAGAAATGTTAAAAATATGTAAAACATTTTACCTAATGTAAGCAGGAATTTTACAAAACCGGGAGAAGAATATTAATAGTATCTTAAATACGTTAAAAGGAGTGGAGACTCATGAAAAAAGCAAAATGGCTCTGTACTGCTGCGGCAGTTCTGGCATTATCGGCTGCAGTTGCAGGCTGCGGCGGCAGCGATAAGCAGGAAGCCGGCACTAAAGCAGGCGGACCGAAAGGCGAGGTAATGGTATATACCTCCATTTATCCTGATATTATTGATAATGTTTGCAAACCGGCAATGAGCAAAGTTTTCCCTGACATGAAGGTTGACTGGTTCCAGGGCGGTACCGAAAAAGTTATGACCAAAATGGCAGGCGAAATTAAAGCTAAAAAAATCGGCGCCGATGTTTTAATGGTTGCCGAACCTTCTTACTACCTGTCCCTTAAAAAAGACAACCTTCTTTTGGATTATGTTTCCCCGAACCTGAAGGACGTTATTACCGATAAGGACGAAAAAGGCGCATGGTCTTCCGTTCGTATCAGCAACATGATTATCGCTTATAACTCCGACAAACTTTCTCCGGAAGAAGCTCCGAAATCCTGGAAAGATTTGACTGACCCGAAATGGAAAGGCAAAATTGCAATGCCTAACCCGATGCTTTCCGGTACTGCATTTGTTGCAGTTGGCGCACTTGCCGATAAATACGGCTGGGAATATTTCGACCAGCTGAAAGCTAACGGCATGCGTGTTGAAGAAGGCAACTCCGCAATTCAAAACAAACTTTTAACCGGCGAATATGCAGCAGCAATGATTCTGGAAGAAAACATCCTGAAACTGGCTGCTACCAAAAACGAGCCTTTGAAAGTTGTATACCCTGAAGACGGCGTAGTTATTATTCCTTCCCCGATTGCTATTTTCAATACTACCAAAAACCCGGATGGTGCTAAAGCCATGGTTGACTGGTGGCTTTCCAAAGAAGGCCAGCAGGCTGTTGTTGAAGGCTGGATGCACTCCGTACGCGGCGACGTACAGCCTCCTAAAGGCGCTCCGGAACTGAAATCCTTCTCTGACAAAGCTGTAAAAGTTGATTGGCAGAAACTTGCCGACAACAAAGCTGAAATTAAGGAAGAGTTCCGCGTAAGGGTTATGGAATAACGGTTCTTTCTAAATCCGGCATGAAATAATTAAGTGAAGGAATTTAGGGGTCGCTATGTGGCGATCCCTTTTTTCCCATTATAAAAAGCAACCTTAAATTATGTTTTAGGGCGGCCCTTATGCCGTAGAAAGGAGTTATGGTGGGCTTTTTACAAAGAATAAACAGCAAATTTATTGTAATTTCGCTGTCGGTATTACTGCTTTTATATTTTGTGGTTTTTCCGCTGGGCGTACTTTTGTATGACAGCATTCTGGTGGACGGCTCTTTTACGCTGGCCAACTACCGTGAAGTTTACAGCCAGGATGTAAACTGGCGCGCTCTTGCCAACACTGTTGAGCTTTCGCTGATTGTAATGGTGGCAAGCGTTATTATTACTTTTCCGCTGGCATGGCTGGTTGGGCGTACCGACCTGCCGTTTAAAAGAGGCTACCGCACACTTTTGGTTGCCAGCTATATGATTCCGCCTTATGTAGGCGCTATTGCATGGGTACAGCTTTTAAACCCGAGCGTAGGTTATTTAAACAATGTTTTTAAATGGATTTTTAATTTACAGACTGCACCGTTTGATATTTATACCACAGGCGGCCTGGCCTGGGTTTTGACTTTATTCTATTCTCCATTTGCTTTTATTACTATTTCGCGTGCGATGGAAAAAATGGACCCGACGCTGGAAGAAGCTGCAAGGGTTTCCGGTTCTTCGCCGCTGCGCACTCTTATTGACGTTACGCTGCCCCTGATGGCGCCTTCTATTCTGGCAGGCGGCCTTCTGGTATTCATTGCGGCAGGCTCCTGCTTCGGTATTCCTGCTATTGTTGGTATGCCGGGCAATATTGAAGTTATGACAACCCGTATTGTTACTTATACTTATATGGGCGACGAAGCGGGTATCCGCGATGCAACGTCGCTGGCAGCTTCCCTGATGTTTATTGCCAATGCCCTGCTGTTCTTTATGACATGGATGCTGGGCCGCAAGGATTATACCACTATCAGCGGCAAAAGCACCCGCCCGAATATTGTTGAGCTTGGCAAATGGAAATGGCCTGCATTCTTTGCGGTAGGCTTCTATGGCTTTGTTGCCGTTATCCTGCCTTTAGGCTCCATTTTGCTTACTTCGCTGTTAAAGAGTATGTCCAAGGGCATTACTCTTGACAACCTTGGCTTTGATGCCTGGATTCCTGTTATTACCAGCTCCCAGTATATGGAAAGCGTATGGAATTCCGTTGTATACGGCGTTATTGCTGCTACCATCGGTACAATTCTTTCGGTGTTTATCGCTTATCTTGCCGTTAAAACAAATGTTAAGGGACGCAACCTGCCGGATATGCTGACAATTATCGGCGGCTCCACGCCGAGTATCGTTATCGCGCTGGCACTTGTTATTACCTTCTCCGGCAACTTTGGCCTGAACCTTTATTCCACCATGTGGATTCTGGTTGTCAGCTACCTTGTAAAATATATGACGATGTCCGTGCGCACTATTGCAGCTTCCTTAAGCCAGGTACATATCTCTCTGGAGGAAGCGGCTCTTAACTCCGGCGCAAGCTGGCTGCGTACCTGCAAAGACATCATCATGCCGCTGATTGCACCGTCAATTATCGCCGGCTGGTTCTTAATCTTTATGCCGTCATTTTATGAATTGACGATGTCGCTGCTTTTGTACGGCAGTGATACCAAAACTATCGGCGTACTGCTGTACGATTTGCAGACTTATGCCGATACACAGAATGCTTCCGTGCTTTCGGTAATTATTTTGCTGATAGTTCTGGTGGGCAATGTTATTTTGAACAAGCTTACTAAGGGTAATGTTGGTATTTAAAAGGAGTGGAATAAATTGTCAGAAGTACGTATAGAGCATGTTTTTAAACGGTTTGGTGATGTTACGGCCGTAAGTGATTTTGACCTTACCGTAAAGGACGGCGAATTTGTTTCGCTCCTCGGCCCTTCCGGCTGCGGCAAAACAACTTCGCTGCGTATGATTGCCGGCTTTGAAAGAGCGACAGAAGGTGAAATTTATATCGGCGACCACTGCGTAAGCTCGCATATAAAAAATACTTTCGTGCCGCCTGAAAAACGCGATATCGGCATGGTTTTCCAGTCTTATGCCGTATGGCCGCACATGACTGTTACCGAAAACGTTGCATATCCGCTTAAAATTCAAAAAGTTCCCAAAGAAGAACGTGCTGCAAGAGTTGCAGAAATGCTGAAACTCGTGCATCTTGACGAGTACGGCAGCCGTTATCCGCATCAGCTTTCCGGCGGCCAGCAGCAGCGTGTTGCGCTGGCGCGTGCGCTGGTAATGCGCCCCGGTCTTCTGCTTTTGGACGAACCCTTGTCCAACCTTGACGCCAAGCTGCGTGAAAGCATGCGCTTTGAAATTTCTTCTATTCAGAAGGAACTGGGCATTACCGTTATTTATGTAACGCATGACCAGTCCGAAGCCATGACGATGAGTGACCGCGTTGTTGTTATGAGCCGCGGCGTTATTCAGCAAATAGGCACGCCGTATGAAATTTACCGCAACCCGGCCAACAAGATGGTTGCCGATTTTATCGGTCTTGTAAACTTTGTGGAAGGCGAAGTGCAGGGCGACCGCGTATATATCAGCGGCACCGGCGTATCCTTCCCCAATACCAGCGGCATAACCGGCAGCGCTACCATTGCAGTGCGCCCGGAAAACATTACTATGTCCCGCACAAGCGGCACTATCGAAGGCACGTTGGTACACCGTTTCTATCTTGGCGATGCGGTTGATTACCGTGTTCAGTGCAAGCACCATGTAATCCGCGTTATCGTAAAAGGTGCTGAACTGAAAGAGTTTACCGACGGCGAAAAAGTTTACCTTGATTTTGATAAGATTATGGTTTTCGACCGTGACTGATTATTAAAAGTAAAATCCCGGACAGTTTGCCTGCCCGGGATTTTTGTTTATGCGCGCAGCTGTGGTATAATAAAAGAAAATCAGCTTGGCGAGGTTGAAGAATGAAAAAATTTTTGGCTGTAATTGCTGCGGCTTTTTGTATTTTAACAGTGCTGAACACGGCGCAGACCGCCGGTAAAGATGAGGCAAAACAAAAGGAACAGGTAAAAATCTGCATAAGCATGCCGGTGGATATAGCCGACGCGCTGGCAGAAGATTTTACCGAAGCAAGCGGCATAGAAACGCAGGTTGTGCCGCTGCCGCCGGGAAGTGCGGAAAACCGTTTTAATTTTCTTGCTTCTTCCGGCAGCGATGTGTGGCTCGGCGGAACGGCGGAGGAGTTTTACCTTGCTGCAGCTCGCGGGCTTTTGGTAAGCTACCAGCCCGAAGAAGCGTATGCCATTCCGGCAGAATTCCGCCAGAATAACTGGCTGTGGACGGCTTTGTATATTGACCATATTGGCTTTTTAAGCAATAAAAGGAACCTGCATTATTTGGGGCTGTATGCACCGGAAAGCTGGCAGGAGCTGCTGGCCGAACCGCTTAAGTACGAGCTTGCGCTGGCAGACCCTAAAAGCGGCGGCGCAGGCTACGGCATGATGACGGCCTTATGGCAGCTGAAGGGGGAAAGCGCGGCTATGGATTATGCTGAGCAGCTTAACCGTCAGCGCCCGGAATACTTTGTTAATTTGCAGGAAACCATTGACGAAGTGCGGCAGGGTTATAAAACAGTGGCGGTAGTGCCGCTTTCGGTAGCACTTTTGTTGGAGCGCAGCGAGGAGAATCTTTTTGCAACGATACCTGCCGACGGCAATAAAAATTTAATCAGCGGTGCGGCGGTGCTGAACGGGCCTAATAACGCTGCGGCCGGTAAATTTATAGAATACCTGCTTTCGAACCGCGCGGCGGAAATTGTTGCGGAAAAAGGGCACGGGCTTGTATGGAGCTTAAGCGCGGCGACAGATGACGAGCTGCGCAGCCAGTATACTGGCAAAATGCTTACGCCGGTTGACGATTTAAGCTGGACGGCAGGGCAGAAGGCCAATGTTATTGAGCGCTGGCTTATAGCAGGCAGGAAAACACAATAAAGTTTTAGGCATAAAAAGAGCCGGGAGCATACAGCTTCCGGCTTTTAAGTTTATTATTGGATTTTGCAGCCGGGCTTCAGCGGCAGAGTGAAGGTAAACGTGCTGCCTTTTCCGGGCGTGCTTTCGGCGGTTATGGTGCCTCCGTGCAGGTTTGCAATCCACTGTACCATGGAAAGCCCCAGCCCTGCGCCGCTGCTGTTGCGGTGGCTGCTTTCGGCCTGATAGAAACGGCGCCATATTTTAGGCAGTTCCTCCGGCGCAATGCCGCAGCCGGTATCCTTAACGGAGCAGACAACGCTGCCTTTTTCTTTATGCAGGGTAAAATCAATTTTACCGCCGTTTTCCGTATATTTAACGGCATTATCCAAAAGGTTCAGCAAAAGGCGCATTAAAAGCGTCTGGTCGCCTTCAACGCAAACTTCCGGTTCAATAGCGGCATTGACGGTTATTTCCTTTGCACCGGCAATCTGCTGCGTTTCTTCAATTACAATTTCAGCCATTTCGCTGAAATCAAACTTTTCAATTTCAAATTGAATTTTGTTGGCATCGGCACGGGCCAGCATTAAAAGCTGTGCCAAAAGGCGCGACATTTTGCGTGCCTGTGCCAGTATTTTTTGCAGGGCTTCATCTTTTTCGGCAGGCGGTGCCTGTTTTAAGGCGTATTCCGCCTGGGCAATGATGGCTGCCGCAGGTGTGCGCAGTTCGTGCGAAGCATCCGCCGTAAACTGGCGCTCCGCATCAAAAGATTTTTCAAGGCGCGAGAACATGCTGTCGAAGGTTTGCGCCAGCTGCATTATTTCGGGGTCTGCCTTGTTAAGGTTAATGCGCTGCGATAAATCGCTGCCGCTGCCGATGCGTTCTGCGGCGGCAGTAATCTGCTTTACGGGCTGAAAGGCTTTTTTGGTTATCAGGTAGCCGCCAAAGGCAGAAAGCAGTATTAAAAACGGAAAGAGCAGGGCACATTGCCATAAAATTTCATCACGGGTGGCGTAAATGCTGCTTAATGAAGTGCTGCCGCGCAGCCAGATGCTGTTTTCAAGCCGGGCGGGGCGCAGCTGCAGGTCAAATACATACCAGGTCTGGCTGCCGTTGGTTACGGTTTGCAAAAGCTCGGAGCGGAAGGGCGTATCCGGCATCTGCACCGGGTTCAGCCCGGCGATTAATGTGCCGTCGTTATTATAAACGGCAAGCATAACGCCGTCATGCAGAAAATCAAGTTCGTCAAGGCTCAGGGTGCCGTCGCGCCGCAATTCAAGGCTGCTGGCGTTTCCGTAAACCTCGTTTTCCAGTTTGTCCTGCAAATTAAGCAGCAGCACATCGTCGGCGGCAAAAAGCACGGCCGCAAAAATAACGCTTAATACTGCTACAATAAGCCCGGTATACCACAGGGTTATTTTTTGTTTAACGGATAATGCTCTCATTTTTCTTCCCTCAGCACGTAACCAGCGCCGCGGATAGTATGCAGCAGCTTTTTGTTAAAGCCAGTATCTATTTTTTTGCGCAGGTAACGTATGTAAACATCAACAACGTTGGAACCGCCTTCAAAATCGTAATTCCATACATGGTTTTCTATTTTATCGCGCGAAAGCACGCGCCCGGGATTGCGCAGCAAATATTCCAGCACGGCAAATTCCTTGGAAGAAAGGGTAATTTTCGTGCCGTCACGGGTAACGGTGCGGCTGTTTAAATCCATAACCAGCCCGCCGTATTCCAGCACGTTTGTTGTCTGCCCGCTGCGGCGGCGCAGAAGCACACGCAGGCGCGCCAAAAGCTCGTCATACGCAAAAGGTTTAACAAGGTAATCGTCGGCACCGGCATCAAGGCCGTTTACTTTATTTTCAATGCTGTCGAGAGCCGTTAAAAGCAAAACATGGGTAGTGTTGCCTTCGGCACGCATTTTTTTCAGCAAAGTAAGCCCGTCAATGCCGGGCAGCATAATATCAAGCACAACCGCGTCATAGGTTGCCATTTTTAAATAATCTTCGGCGTCAAGCCCGTTGCCGCAGCCGTCAACGCTGTAACCGCTGCTTTGCAGCTGCTTTTTTAAGGCGTCAAGTAAATCCGGTTCGTCTTCAACAATTAAAATTCTCATATGAGACCTCCTTGTAAATTAATTATAACATATGGTAAAATATAAATGTAAATATTGCTTACTAACCCACAGAAATGATGCTGAAATTCATTTTCAAGGTGGGTTTTGTTTTCTCTGTAAGGAGGTAAAAATATGATAAAAGCAATAGACATAGCGAATTTTTTTATAGATTTATCTAATTCTTTAGAAGAAGAACTTATGACAAACTTAAAAGTAAATAAACTTGTATATTTAGCACAGGCGTGGAGCTTAGTGCGTTTGGGAAAACCTCTTTTTTGTGAAAATATACAGGCATGGCAGTACGGACCGGTTATTCCTTCTGTATATAATACATTTAAAGTGTGTGGCGCAAATAATATTGAAAACGTTTTTGGAGAATATAATCAAAAAATTTTTTCTCCGGAAGAACTCGATTTGCTTATAGATATAGCAATTCAGTATGGGCAGTATACTGCCTCAGCACTTGTAAATATTACACATAAACCAGGTTCTCCGTGGAGCGCTGTTTATGAAGAACATAAACATAACATTATTACTAATAATAGTATTAAAGAGTATTTCTCAAAATTAAAGCCATTGCCTTCTTCGTTAATTAATAAAGAAAATTTTGTTGGGTATAGAGATAGAGAGGGATATTTAGTGCTTCCAAAGGAGTGGAACGACGGTAATGCCTAATAATCCGCAAAAATGGGAAGTATGGTGGGCGAAAGTAAAATTTGAAGATGAGCCCGATATCATTAAAATACGTCCGGTTATTGTTTTTGATAATAAAAAAGCTTATATAATTTCTTTTAAAGTGACCGGACAAATGCCAAGACAGAATTTCCCCGGCGAGTATGTACTGCAAAAATGGCAGGAAGCAGGGCTTACTACTGTATCCGTGGTAAGATTATCCAAGCAATTGCAGCTTATATCTGATGATTTTGTAAATAAAATAGGTGAGTTGACAATTAAGGATATTATGGCCATTAAATTAATATTAATGAATTTAAAATAAACATCTGACAAAAAGTCAGGTGTTTATTTTTATAAAAAACA